>Ga0209052_1000189_pt1 | contig 20354 bp, 23 predicted proteins | sample WorMetHEROISLAND_2_FD_187409 | JGI IMG/M metagenome (GOLD analysis project Ga0209052, IMG submission 187409) | Marine gutless worms symbiont microbial communities from Max Planck institute for Marine Microbiology, Germany - Olavius sp. 4 HERON... | ecosystem: Host-associated > Annelida >...
AGGAGAAGAATTTAGCATACCATCAGGCCAAGATCACCGGCTGAGCGTGAGTAAAATTCCATTCATGAAATAAGAAGCATTCATTATCGCTGGCGCTCTAAAAATGTCGATTCCAGCAACAAACCGTATCTAATAAGACCTCTTTTGATAGTAGGAATTACGGGTTCAAAAATCTAAGTAGCCTGTTGATGGCAATTGACTTGTTTGAGCTCAAGCGTGGGCCCGGAAACTCCTATTTGGTCAGGGACTCGCGAAAGAAAAGATCAACATGATACAAGGGATGGAACTGCCCCCTTTTCGCAAAGCGTCGCCGAGGCGCGGGCGGGAAAACTATACATAAGAGAAAAGGATCACATCTTAAATCTTATATATTCGCGATTGATATCTAACATTTAATATCAGACCACGGTGCATTCCCTTCGCATATCCCTTCCACTCGAATATTTTAGGCCTTAATGCTGGTTCAAATTCATTTCACCTCGTTTCGGATCTCATCTAATCAACCCCGCAAGGTTGTCCCCGTGAAAAATTGGAGCGTTGCACAAAAATATTTTATTTGGTTTCAGTTGCTTAGAGAGTCTTTTTTGCAATTTTGAAGGTTATATGTAAAAATATAACAATGCGCCTAGACCCTTTTAACTGTTTAAAAGATCAATCCGGTGGCTTTATGACAGCGGGCGCTCATGTATTGGGGATGATCTTTATGGGGTGTATGCTGCCTCCTGTTTTGTTTCTTGCGAAAGCTTATTTTTCCTCGCTTGGTGCGGCGTTTATTGTATTGGGAATCCTCTTTATACCGATTTTCATTGTCGCCCACGCCGTTGCTGATGTTCTTGACGGTCTTATAGAAAACTTTCTCATTTCCGGTTTCATCATTATTGTTCTTGGAATAGCCCTAAATATTTTTGCTGGCGGATATGCGGCTAAGATATATTCCGCGAGAGTTGCCTCCGCCGTTGCCGTCTGCGAAAAGATTCAGAACCTATTCATCATTGCCTCAGATCAGCAGGAAATCAAATCTTTTCCGTCAGATATCAATAGCTGGGCTCAGCTGGCTTTGTTTTGCAAGTTTAGAAATCTAACATTGGAGGCAAATGAAAAAGATCAGGGTATAACGCTTGAACTTTATAATAAAATTGGAAACTCCGGCATAAGGGGCCAGGGAGGCTTTATTTTCATTTTTTCAGTTCACAAAATTCCGGATACTATGGAAGGTAAAGTCCTGGTAGTTGATTCACAAAAAATTGAAAAATTGGATTCAGAAACAGCAGAGGACAATTACGGTTTTAAATATACAAGCGAAGTCAAATCAAAAAATGCGTCTAAACTTTTCGCCGGCAGAGAAATCATACCATTCAGCAGAAGGAGATTGCAATGTATCAAGAGAAACGACCTACCTGTGTTACAGTAATAGGATGGGCTTGGATTATACTCGGAGGTCTGATGTTTTTCTCTGCCATAATGGCGCTTTTCAGCTCGTTGATGATCAGCCAGATGTCGCACGGCAATTCTGAAATGCAGCAGAATATGCCGGTGATCTTCAAGTACTTTCCGTTGCTGGCGGTAATCCAGATGGGCGTGGCGATGGCGGGACTTGTTGCCGGAATAAATTTTTTAAAACTCAGAGCCTGGTCCCGGAATGCGCTGGAAATCCTTACCTGGGTCTTGCTTTTATTTCTGGTGGGTTTTGGAATTTACTGGGAATTTGGCTGGTTTTCGATGACATCAGGGCACGGTCCCAGGGGGTTCAACGTCATGGGTGCAGTAATGGGCGTCGTCATCATTGGAATCTATGGCGTTCCGCTCGGTATCATGGTGAAATATCTAAGAGGTGACAAGATCAAGAATGCTATTGCCGGCGGTGCAGAACAAAACAGTTGAACTGATGCTTTGAAGATCGCATAACACGGGGGCCGCGTCTTCATTTTTAACATAAGGTGAAAAATGAATGCGCGGTCCCTGATTTCACATCTGTTTTCTGGCACAGCTTTGAAACTCCGATACCAGCCCGCCCGTGATCCCTCATTAACAATTAACGAATAACCAATAACTATTTCCCGGCGCGATCGAGAATTCTTTCAATCTCCGCATCGACGTCCGGCGGCAGCGGCAGCGGCTGATGGCTTTGCCTGATTTGTTTGATTTTTTCCCTGGTCTGTTGTGCCATACTTTTGGCGCCCAGGCTTTGCCAGTCTTCGTATGTCCTGCGGTCGGTGAGATCAGGCTGCCAGTTTTCGCGGAAATGATCGAGGGTGTGATCATCTCCCAGAAAATGCCCTCCCGGCCCGACGCGCTTGATGCTTTCGACAGCTAAATTTTCCCGGTCAACCGGAATGCCCCCCATCATGCGACGTATTTGGCCGATAAACTCGTCGCACATCACCAGCAGGTCCTGGGAATACGTGAGCCCGAACTCCAGGTAGCCGACGTCATGCACCAAATTGGTACCGGCCCAGCCGGCCATCATGATGTAGGTTGCCGCTTCGTTGACCGCCTGTTCGTCGGCCAGCTTGGAGGCGCTGCAGCCGCCAAATCCCCAGGTCGGTAGATTGTACAGGCAGCGGCCGATTTGACACAGTCCCGCCTGGGTCATCATGGCCTCCGGCGCCGAATAGGTGGGCTGCATGCTCTGCATGTCCATGGGCGACATGCCGGCCCCGAAAATGAAGGGTGCGCCGGGATTGGTCAACTGGTGGATGACGAGTCCTGCCAGGATTTCGGCGTCGGCCTGGGCAATGGCGCCGGCCATGGTGACCGGGCTGGTTGCACCCGCCATGATACCCGGCGAATAGTTGGTGGGCAAATGGTTTTCCGCCATGAACGTCAGCTTTTCCATGGCCTCGCGGATATGCACCAGGGGCGAGGTCGGTTCGTCATACAACACGAAAATGGGTTTGCGTGCCAGGGCTTGGCGTCCGCCCACAACAGCGGCCGCCATGTCCACGATATCGTTCAAGGCGGTCTTGTCGGCTGCGGTGATCACCTGGGGTTTGGTGGTGTTGCGGATCATGAGGGCGTATTTGTACTGGTATTGAAGGTCGGTGGGAAAATCAGGCGCCAGCCCGTTGGACATGGTAAAATCGATGTTGGGTAAAGCATCCACCATCCGGACGGTCTCGGCAACATCTCCGGATAAAAAGTCCCGGCGCTCCCCGCTGACGCTGTCCAGCAGATAGGGGCAATCAGACCCGGTGCCGTAGTAGACGTTGCGCCCCTCCAGTGTCATGGCAGGCTCGCCGGTTCTGCTGTAAACCGTAACACTCGAGGGTGCCGAATTTATGGCCGACTCCACCAGACGGCCGGGGATGAAAACATGCCTGTCATCTTTGATACGGGCACCGGCTTTGTGCAAAAGCCCGATCGACTTTTCATGGTGGACGATGGTTCCGCAGTCCTCCAAAATTTCGAGGGCAGCGGCGTGAACGGTGCGCATCTGTTCGTCGCTGAAGTATTCCAGCGGGGTCGAGTTGAATCGCGTTGCATTCGGATCCATGGATTGCTTTCCTTTTCTGATTTCGATTTGCTCAGAGAAACGGACAATTGTAATGTCTCTATTGGCCTATGCATTATCGTATTTTTGTGGCGATGTCATCCTTCAATCCTTCCTTTTTATTTGCCTGTATCCGCTTGCCAAGTTTTCATTCATGGTGTAAGTACAACAATTCCGTTATAACGGTTGTTAAAAACACGTTCTGTAATCCGAAGGCATACCAACGTGTGCGAACGTTTTTTTTCTACAACCGTTTATACCCTCCCTTCAGTATTTCGAAACATTTTTTTGAAAAGTGGTATAAACACAAACGAGATTGCCATACGATGTCTGAGCATCCACCATCGAATGAAGACCTCACCTTTGCCGCCGGGTTGTTCACGGTATTTCTGTGCATTCTTTTCGGCTCCAATGCGGTGGCGATAAAAATAGCCTTTGCAGGCCTGGGGGTTTTCACCACAGCCGCCGTGCGCTTTGGCGTGGCCGGCGCCGCCATTTACCTCTGGGCTAAAATCACCCGACAGAACACGGCTCTGAAAAAAGGACAGCTTCATCAGGTGTTGATTTTTTCGGCCCTGTTTACCGTCCAGCTGTCATTGTTTTATCTGGGGCTGAGCAGAACCAATGCCTCCCGGGGGACCCTGCTGATCAATCTGGTGCCGTTTTTTATTTTGTTTCTGGCGCATTTCTTTATTGCCGGGGACCGCATCACCAAACGGAAATTTTTCGGAATCTTTTTGGGCTTCACCGGAGTGGTGTTCATGTTCCTGGATGAGCAAAGCCTCAGCAACGGCTTGCGCAGCGGTGACTTGATCATCCTGCTGGCGGTATTTATCTGGTCCTGCGCCACCGTTTATCTGAAACGGGTAATCGGCACCTTCAGCCCCTTTCAAATCGTGATGTATTCGACCCTGTTCTCGGTCCCCTTTCTGTTGATCGAAGCCTGGCTGTGGGATGATGCCATGGTTTTCGGTCTGAACATGCCGGTGATCGGGTCCTTGCTTTACCAGAGCCTGGTGACCGCCTCTTTCGGGTTCGTGGCCTGGAACACCCTGCTCAAAAAGTACGGAGCGGTATCCTTGCATGCCTTCGTGTTTATCATGCCGATCGTCGGCGTCACGCTCGGTGGATTGGTCCTGGGCGAGCCGATCACCCTCAAGCTGCTGCTGGCCCTGGTGTTCATTGTCTCCGGAATTCTCGTGGTACACTGGAAGCCCAGGGAGCAGCCGCCGGCATATCCGCTGCGGCGCAGCATCGGCTAGCTCGATTTTTTTGAGATGGCATCTTATATGAAGCTTTAAATAAATATCTCGCAGAGCCCGCTGAGCGCACAGGGCTTTTTTCATTTTTTTCTGAGAACTCGGCGGACATTGTGAGAGATAAATGGACTTGAATTTCTATTGCGATCAGACTGGTCGTTTGTCTGGCCAGAGGCGGCGCTGATATGGTATACTGTTGGTAGCGGCAATTGGCCGCAATCAACAACCAGCATTGAGCGGAATATGAAAAAGATATTCTATGTCGTTTTAGCCGGCGCAATAATATTTGCGGGGTATAAATTTCTGATCTCCACCCATCAGGATTACGACAGCTATTCCGGTGGAGAAAGAATCGTCTGCTTTGGTGACAGTCTGACCCATGGTACCGGGGCTTCCAAAGGCAAGGACTATCCCTCGCAGCTGTCCGCAATGATTGGACGACCGGTGATCAATGCCGGTATACCCGGAGATACAACGGCCCGGGCGCTGGAGCGGCTTGAGGAGGACGTTTTGGCGTACGAGCCGGACATCGTGCTGATCACATTGGGCGGTAATGATTTGAAAAATGGGGTCGCCAAAGATAAGGCCTTCGATAACCTGCGTGAAATTGTCGAGTCGATTCAGGCGCAGGGCGCGCAGGTCGTGGTCGGCGGGCTGCATATCCCGCTTAGAGACCGCGGATTCGCAGCGGGCTACCAGGATCTGGCGGACGAAACCGGCGCCACGCTGATCCCGAACATCCTGGAAGATATCATGGGAAAACGCGGGTTTATGAGCGATCCGATTCATCCCAACGCGGCCGGCTACAAGATTATGGCGCAAAGATTCTACGAAGCGATCCGAGAATAGCTTTCTGCTGCCGGTGCGGCCGCATTCTTATATGAAACTTCAATATTATTTATCTCACGCCAAGGCGCAAAGACGCAAAGGAAATAACTAATATTATGAATTATCTTGGCGCCTTGGCGTCTTTGCGTGAAAACATAAAGCTTCTTCCTCGATCAGACCGAACGCTTGCGGCCAGCGGCCGCTGCTCGTTTGAAACTATACCCAATAACTACTTCCTGGCCATTAATCGCAGACAAGGATCAATTTGCCGACAACCTCCCGGTTTTCCAACAACCGGTGGGCGCGCTGGACATCTTTCAAAGGAATCCGCTCGGCAATCTGCATTGTTATTTTCCCGGAAGTCACGAGGTTGATGACGCTGTCCACAGTGGTCTGAACATTTTCAGGCCGGTGCCGCCGGTAGTGGCCGAAGCTGAACCCGAGAATAGATTGATTCTTGGTGTACAACGACGCAATCGTCGGTGAACAATCCGCGGCGCCCAAACTGCCGAAGAGGACCAGACGCCCGAAAGGCGCCAGGTATTCCAGGTCCTTTGCGACGGTTTGCCCACCTATCGGGTTTAGGATGACATCGACGCCCTTGGAGCCGGTCAGCGCGTTTATCTGATCCGCAAGGTCGGCCGAGCTGAGATTGACAACCGCATCCGCCCCCATTTCTTTTATACGGGGCTCTTTCCACTTGCTGTGCGTGGCCCCGATGACAACAGATGCGCCGAGCTGCTTGGCAATTTGCAGGGCAGTGGAACCGACGCCGCCTCCGGCCGCGTGGATCAGCGCGGTTTCGCCCGGCTTAAGACCGGCCACCTCTTTCAGCATGTGAAAAGAGGTGCCGCCAACGATTGGAAATGATGCCGCCAGGTTCCAGGAGAGCGACTCGGGGACGGGAAACACCAGGCTCTCTTCAGCCAGGGCGAATTGAGCGTAGGAGCCGCCGGCCGGATAGGCAATCACCCTCTGGTCCATCTCGAGGCCGCTTACTTCGGACCCCACCGCGGCGACAACTCCGGCACAGTCGATGCCGGGAATGAAAGGCGGCTGCCGTCCCAAATGGTATCCTCCCTTGCGCGCGTTGACATCCGCGTAGTTGACGCTTGCGGTTTTGACGCGAATGAGAACCTGACGCGGACCCGGGTCCGGGATTTGAATTGCAGACATTTCCAGCACATCCGGACCGCCAAACCGGGTTGCGATGGCGGCCGTCATATTATTTGTTGTATTCTCCGACATTTTAATCTCCCTATACCGGTTGTCAGATTAATGCCGCCTAAGTTGGATCTCCTCATAGGAGTTCAGGCAGCGTTTACAAGTATGGAAAATATTATAAACATGACAACCGCTATGTTGGTTTATTGTAAAAAAATATGGTTCTTTCCCAGAATAGTCGGCCTAAAATAATCCTAATAATAGAATTCTTCTATTAATCAAAAAGCGTCTCCATAAAGATCGGTCAGGCTGCTAGACATTGATCTATTGGTCTTTGAGCAGCTCCATCAGTTTGGGCCATTCGCCCGCCACCATTTTGTAGGTGTGCTCTTCGGCAGGAAATGAGCCGGATCTCACGTCTTTGCAGTAGGCGGTCATGGCATTGACAATAACTTCGGCTACGTTGCCGTATTTTTTGACGAATTTGGGCGTGAAGGCCTGGAATTGCCCGATGAGATCGCTGACGATGAGCAATTGGCCGTCGCAGTCCGATCCGGCCCCAATGGAATAAACCGGAATTTCGAGCTTTCGGGCGATATATCCGGTCACTTCCGGAGGCACCGCTTCGACGAGCAGCATGCGGGCACCGGCTTCCTGGACCGCCAGGGCATCCTCGATCACCAATTTGGCGTCCGCGGCCGTGCGCCCCTGGGCTTTATGCCCACCCAGCTGACCGGAAGACTGCAGGGTTAACCCGATGTGCCCGATGACCACCATTCCGGCGTCGCTGATAGCCCGGATGCGGCCGGCCACCCTGACGCCGCCCTCCAACTTGATGGCATCGACATTGGCTTCCTTTAGAAACCTGCCGGCATTGGCGACGGCCGCCTCATCCGAGGTCTGGTAGCTCATAAACGGCATGTCTCCGACGACAAAGGTCTGGGGCGCCCCCCGCCGCACGGCCTCGCAGTGCATGATGCATTGATCCATGGTCACCGGGACGGTGCTGTCGTAGCCGTAGACGCACATGCCGAGGCTGTCTCCCACCAGGAGCATGTCGAGGCCGGCCGCCTCGGCAAATTGCGCCGTGGGGAAATCGTAGGCGGTCAGCCAGGTGATTTTCTGACCTTTTTGCTTCATCCCATAGAAGTCCAAAACGCTTAGTTTTTTTGTTTTCATGTCAACCTCATTCGGAATTTTTTAAAAATGATAAGGCCGCTCTACCACTGTTGATGATCAAGTGAGTGTCATAGGTATAGGTTATCATCTGCATTCCCTGGCCCATCCAATACTGCAGATCGTCCAGGCTGCCGAGATGGGTCCCCGAGGCGATCCCGGCTTTTTTGCACGCATCCACCACACGCTGGATCGCATCTTTGACCTTCGGATTGTCCTTCTGCCCCGGGTAGCCCATGTCCAGGGACAGATCGCTGGGACCCATCATGCAGACATCGATGCCGTCGACAGCCGCGATTTCGGCAACATTTTCCACCGCCCGGGCGCTTTCGATCTGTGCGAGGAGCAGAACCTCGTCATTGCAGCCCTGGTAATAGGCGGCAGCACTGGCGGCCTGTTGAAGCTCTTTCTGGCGGAAGATGGGAACCGCCGCACCCCGACTGCCCTGGGGGGATATTTTCCGAAGTCGACCAATTGCCCGGCCTCTTCGGCGGTATCCACATGGGGCACCCAGATGCCTTCTGCGCCCATGTCCAGCGCCTTGGCAATATAGGCGTAATCCAGCCGGGGGACGCGCACGACACCGGTGAGATCAGACCTGCGGGCATACTGCAGGATATTGGCGATCGTGCCCATATCATACCTGGCGTGCTCCATGTCGATGACAAAATAGTCGAACCCGGCGATTTCCAGTACATCGACGACGCTCGGATTCAAGGTTTCCTTGATCATCGTCCCAAAAACAAATTCTCCGTTTTTCAATGCCCGCTTTACTTCGTTTTTCCTCATATTCATCTCCTTTTTTACTCACCATGCCACCGGGCGTTGACGGCGGCCCTAAGCAAGTCAAAAGATTAAAGTATTTCGGCCGGTTGGGCGATAATTAATTTAATAAATATTATCGGCTAATAAATAGATACCTAAAAATCGATCGAATCAAAACCATCTGAAAGGAACAGCAATGCGACTACTAAAAATTCTACTATCCGCAATGGTTATTAGCATTCTATTGGCGGGTTGCGCAACCACCAAAGGTACAACCTTGCGGGATAAGCGGCGGGCTGTTCTCGACATGAAAAATCAGGCTCTGAGGGACCTCTATAAAGTCAAGCCGTGGACGAGAAACCAGATTACCACGGCGCCGGGTTATGCCGTCTTCAGCGATGCCAACGTCAACATCATATTTGCCAGTTTCGGCGGCGGCTACGGCGTGGTCCGAAACAACAGGACCGGTAAGTACACTTACATGAAGATGGGAGAACTCGGCATCGGCCTGGGTCTGGGTGTCAAAGATTTCAGGGCGATATTTGTTTTCCATGATTACGGCACCATGCGCCGATTCATAGACAGCGGCTGGGAGTTCGGGGGTCATGCGGACGCCGCCGCCAAGGCCAGCGATAAAGGGGCCGCCGTTGGCGGGGAGGTGTTATTGGACAACATCACGATTTACCAGTTGACCGAGAGCGGCTTGGCGCATCAGGCCACTATCAAAGGCACTAAATTCTGGAAGGACGATGCGCTGAATTGATTCGATGCCTACAACTTTACGCCGGCTACAATCTGTCTGACGCTTTGAAGTCCGGCCTCCGCAAATCGACCATCCCCATCCAATGCCGGGTCATAGGAAGCGAGAGCGCAGGCTTTTACCGGGAGGTGTTGGCCCACCATCTGCAGGGCCGCGGTCATAAATTGCGGTGAAATCCCCCCGGTAGCACCATATTGATTGGCGGCGCCCCCACCGATTTCAAATGCATCCATGTCGATGTGCAGATATATGCCGGTTACGCGCTGCTGCAGCTCGGTCAATGCCGCTTCAATTCCCCTGAGGATCTCGCTTTCCTCACCGTTGAGCGTCCTCACCAGATTGATGTCGCTTTGCTCCAACTGGCGCTGTTCCTCCGCATCCAGGTCGCGTGCGCCGATCAGGACGAGGTTTTTTTCCGCCACCGGGCCAAATCCCGGTATGGTCCCCGCCACCGCCTGCCAGCAGCGGCCGGTGGCCATGGCAATGGGCATTCCGTCCAGAAAACCGCTCAGGGTTGTCTCGGGCGTGTTGAATTCACCGTGGGCATCGAACCAGACGACGCCCAGGTTTTCGGGACCGGCCCCGGCGATGCTGCCCAAACAGCTGTTGCAGTTGCCTGACAGAACCACCGGGAAGAATTCTTTTGCGATGCTCCGGCGCACTTCTGCTGCCAGCAGACGGTTGAGTTCGAAGGCGGTCATGACCTCGATGGTGAAATCGGATTGGGATTCGACCTGGGTGATGTTCACCTGATGACCGTCGGCTTCGAGCGTCGCGACGATATTGTGCTGGATGAAACGATCCGGTCCCAGGCCCTGGCGCTGTTTGCGGTAGCCGCAGTCATAGGGGACTTTTATAATCTGAATGTCCATTATTCGGGCCCTTAGTGTTTTTATCTAATAACATATTGTAGATAACTTGGGGTTTCAGGTGTCGGGTTCCAGAAGACAGAAGTCAGATGACAGAGGACAGAAGACGGAAAACTGAGGACAGAGAACGATGTCGGATCAGCGGGGACACCCCCTTCGCGTTTGTCTTCTTTCCTTTGATTTTTGTCTTCTGAAACATAAAAATTGGATTGTTGCTACCCGGTTGAATTCCGTTCTAGGTGCGGACGGTTACGGTAAAATCATGGCTCCGATCAGGTGTCATAGCTGATGATCGTCACATCAGCAGCCTTCTTCCGGGTGGGGATCAAATCCTGGTAAGTGCTCGAATGAAACCAATCCTGCAGGACGGTCTGGTTCGCGAATTTGATCACGACGCAGCGGTCATATGCATGTTCACCAGCCAGAATTGCAGCACGCTGTCCGCGAAATAAAACCTCGGCCTCAAAGGGCGCCAGGGAATCCCGCACCCCGTCGACATAGACTTGCCAGAGATCGGGATCTTTTACGGTAATGTGTCCAATCAGGTAAGCAGACATAGCACCTCCCTAGTACCCTAATTGAGCACAGAATGCTCAATTAGGTGTTATTTGTTAATCGTTATTGGAAAAGGTTGAGAAGCTGATTTTTTTCCCTCACCAGTGACTTATAGATGTCGATCAGAAGATTTGAAATCACTTCCAGGAGATGATTGGTCCCCGACAGTCATCGCATTGTCAGCCAGATGCCTGCCAGCAGGAGCGCAATGCCCAGCATCCTGGAAAGGTCGAGGGGACGGGTGGCGGCTCCTAAAATGCCGAAATGATCGATCAGCGCCGCAGCCAGGACCTGGGCGGACACGATAATGGTTAAGGTGGCGACCAGACCCAGGCGGGGGGCACTGTAGCCGATGGCCCCCACGATGATCAATCCCAGTGCACCCGAAGTGTACGCATACCAGGGCGCACCCTGCCAGGCGCTCAGGTTCCCGCCGCGCATGAAAATCATGGCGACGGCAATCAGAAGACCGCCGCCGGCGTAGGTAATAAATACGCCCTCCATGGTCCCGATAATTTCGTCCAGCAGACCCATCATCTGGGCCTGTAAAGCCACCGCAATGCCGCCTATAACCGCAACAATTACTAAGAGCACCGAACTACCCAATATGTATTCCTCCAACTAGACTAACTTCTACATTTTGACTGCTTTGAAATCTCTATGCATTTATGGTCTTCGGGTTCGGCCAGCAGTCAGTTAAATCTCAAATAACAATCAACAAATAACAAACAAATCTCAAATCTCAATATACAATGACCAAAACGAGGCGGTGTTGAAATGCTCACCTGAATTCTCATACGGCTTTGTGATTCAGTAATTCGCTTTCTAAGTTTGGATCATTGGGAATTCGAATTTGGAATTTATTTGTCATTTGTGATTTGGTGCTTGGAATTTTTTCACACGTAGCACATAGAGCGTACTTTAGCATCTGTTGTTAGACGTCTTTAGCTGATTTGGATTTTATTGTCTTCAGCCCATACGGACACACCGCCGAGCAGATTCCGCAGTTGTGTCCCTTGTGGAACTGGTAATAGTTTTCCTTTTTCCAGCGATCACAGGCAGCCGCATCCAAAATATCCGCCCGCGGCCTTCCGGCTTTCCACGCCTTGCCTGTGAGGGCGCCGGCCGGACAAGCTTCGACGCAGCGCGTACAGCTGCCGCAGAAAGCGCGCTCCAGCGGTGAGCCATAGCGCAGCGGCATGTCCGTAAATACGGTGCCCAGGCGCACCCAGGAGCCGTACTTGCGGGTGATCAGCTGGCAGTGCCGGCCGATCCACCCCAGACCGGCACGGGTGGCCGCGGTTTTCTGGGGGAAGTCCCCTTTTATGTTGACCGGATCGGTACGTTCTGAAGCCGGCAGCGCCTGGGCCCGGAAGCCGGCGTTCTGGATTGCGGCTGCCAGCCCGGTGGCGGCTGAATTGATCAGCCGGTTTACCCGCGTGTATTCTTCGGCATAAGCCTGGTTGGGGCCCTGTTGGATCTCAGCCATGATGGCAGGGGTCATGGGAACCGCAAATGACAAGGCGCCGGGAAATCCCCGGCCGCTGGGGTCCTCTGGTGTTTTGAACCGACCGAGATCGGCAGCGCCCCAGAGGTCGATTTCGTGCTGCCGCATGGCTGAGACCAGCCAGCCGGGGAATAAACGCTGGGTTTCCGTCAACTGTGCTCTCCTTTCAAGATTGGCAAAGTGGTTGAAGCAATTTGAGCTTGGGGCTAGATCAGTTTTTTTTCCATGAACACACTCAGCGGGTCTTCTTTATATTCGCCAAATGGTCCGATTTTGTTATATCCCAGCCTTTCGTATAATTGGATCGCCTCGCTCTGATGAATGCCTGTTTCAAGACGTGCATAAGCAACAGCCTTTTTGACAAGATAACTTTCCAGTTCTTTCATGATGGCTTTGGCGATTCCCCGGCCTCTGCGGTTGGGGGGGACAAAAACCCGCTTGATTTCGCCATAATCATCCATCAACTTGGCCGATCCGATGCCACAAACCTCGGAGTCGATATAGGCTGCCAGGAAAAAAGCCTTGGATTTTGACAGGGCCTCAACGGAGTCCAGATGGTTGCTTTCCGGCGGATACAGCGAGGACTGGTACTCGTCCAATTGCTCAATGAGTTGAATTATTTCGGATCGGTGCGGTTCGACCGGCTTGATCGTGAGCATTACGGTGTGGCTCCATCTAAATTAGAAAGTGTAATCCGAGTTTGATTTTGTTCCAATTCCAGGCGCATGGCATCTGTGACAGCCTCCACGGCATGCTTGGTGGCGGCAGAGGGGCCGCTGCCGGGAAAGGTGAATTTGCCCACCAGAGAACCCAGGTTGACAATGATGCCCTTGCGTTGACGGCGCATCGCCGGCAGACAGGCCTGGGTGAGGCGAATCAGAGCGAACAGGTTGACCTCGAACAGTCGCTTGACAACCTGAATGGATACATCTTCCAGAACACCTCTAACGCTGTAACCGGCATTGTTTACCAGTACTGAGATCGGGCTCGGCAATTGCGAAAGGTAGCCGCAAAACTTTTCGGTGTCTTCGGGTCGGGAAAGGTCCACCGGCATGGGCGTGATTCCTGCGGCCATGTCGGCCAACTCAACCAGGCGTTCTTTGCGACGGGCCGCCGCGATCACGGCAAATCCCTTTTGAACCAGTTTGAGGGCGGTCTTGCGCCCGATCCCGCTGCTTGCCCCAGTGACCAGCGCGGTTTTACTTTGCTCTGACATCCATACCTCCTTGCGTAGATACCTCGATTGCGAGAACGCAATTGAGGGTGATTCGTTATACGTTGTTTGTTAATGGTATCAAAGGAATGAGATCGGTTTTGTATCATCGCTGATGATAAAACGATAAAATTCGTTCTCAGGTTAATTCGAATATCGATTAACAGATAACCAATCACATCTGATTGAGCGCTTTGCACTCCATCAGAGCGGCAAACACCGTGTGAGACCGAAAAAAATTCGAGGCTGCCGGCGTCAGGCAACGCGGGCCAGGCATTATATGTGCACAATCCACTCTTTGGCCGATGGCAGCATTGCCAAAGGAAAATGCCTGATATCTGCTTTAACGAAGTGTTTGCCCAACAGTTCAGCGAAATCGGCGATTTTCGAGTCGGTGACCAGGGCTACCCGGGCGATTTCATGATGGTGGCTGCGAACGAATTTCATATGGGCGATCATGCCGTTGAAATCCTGCCACCCCGGGAAATTCTCGGTCACGATGATCAACCCGACCAACCCGCCTTCCTTTGCGATATAAGGATCCACGGTTTGCATTAAGACCTTGAAATCCCCGGCTTCCAACTTGCCTTGCGGCTGAACGGTCAGCACGCCGGTGCATTCGTCAAGTTCAAACGATATCATAATTTTACCCGCCTTTTTATACCGCTTTAAAAAAAAATATTCCGAAATACCCCTTATTATTGGTTATAGTTCCGACAATTTTTAATTCAGCCGGGTTACCTATTTCTGCTGGCGGCCAGCAGATGTTTCAACTGGCCCGCCCCGTCTTTTTCCATTTCACTCAAGATCCGCTGGAAGATCATGGCCGTCGCCAGGGCATCGCCGAGGGCCGTGTGCCGCTCCTGGATTTCGATGCCGAAATGTTTGGCCACGCTGTCCAGATCCTGGTTGCCTTTTATTCTGCCGGCGTAAGCTCGCAGGTGAGACGGAAAACAGACCCTGCCGCACAGGGACTCGGCGTCGAGCACCAGGTTTTGCACTCCGAATCCATAGGTCTGCCGCATGTAGACATTCAGAAAATGCAGATCGAAGCGCACGTGATAGCCGACCAGGATATCTGTGCCCAGATAACCAAGGAATTTATCGAAGACCTCGGCAAACGACGGCGCATCATCCACCATTGACGGCACGATGCCGTGGATTTCGACTGCCGCCGACGGGATATCGCGTCCCGGATTGACCAGGGAGCTGAATACGTCTCCCAGCGCAATCCGGCCGTCAACCACCCGGTAGGCGGCGGTGCTGACAACCCGGTCGCGGTTGAGGCTCAGGCCGGTGGTTTCGAGGTCGAAAATCACGTAGCGCAGGTCGCGGGCGTTTTGCCTGGGGCCGAGATGATCCAAGGCGTGCAGGTTCGCGTGTGCCTTGGGGTGCAGCCGCCTTTGCCGGGATCTCATTTTGACCAGGCGGTTGCGCCAGCGGGCGAGCAGCAGACTGGACATTATATCTCCACCAGCTTGGTCTGAAAGCGATACTCGATGGTCTCCTGCAGTCCACGCACAACAGCAAAACTCTCCTTGAGCATCTTACGCTGCAATCCGTTCAGATTGGCCGGATCGAGGAAGTTATCCGGCTCTTGCCCTTGGGCCAGGGCATCCAGGTGCCGGCTGATCTGCAGGTATATCAGAAATTCGTATGCTTCGCGCAGGTCGGCGTAAAACCCGTCATCGATGATGCCGATGCGGTTGATCTCCGCCAGTCGGTCAAGTGTATTTTGGGTTTTTATCCCCAGGCTCAGGCTCAGCACGCGGGCGGCGTCCACCACCGGTGTCAAACCCCTCTGTTTGAGGTCGAATTTGTTTTTGTGCTCCCCGGATTTTTCGACCACAAAGCGCTTGAGCAGGCTTAGCGGCGGCCGGTTGGCCAGCGCATTTTTCGCCATGAAGCGCAGGAAAAGGCCGCTTTTGCGGATCGCTTTGAGCAGCTGGTCCTCCAAAAGATAGGGGAAGCTGGTACCGGATTTGATCGGCCGAAAATCAAAAAAGATCGACGCCATCAGCAGCGGGTGCGGGCTGGGATCTTTGATCCAGCCGAGAAACTGATCCAGCCAGCGGTCCTCGGACTGGCAGAATTCCGGATTGGAAGCCATGATCCCGCCCGGGCACTCGGGGATTCCGGAGCTTACCAGATAGGCAACCACCCGGCGGGCAAACTCTAAAAACCATTTTCGGCATTCAGCTTCATCGCCGTCCGGCTGGGGGGCAAAAAACAGGGCATTGTCCTGGTCGGTGTGCAAAGTCTGCTCCCTGCGGCCTTCGCTGCCGAATGCCAGCCAGCCGTATGGAAGCGGGGGCTTGCCGAATCCCTCATGCTTCATTTCCTCTTCGACCAGATCGAGGATCCGGATGGTCAGTCGATCGTTGAGCTCGGTGACCAGCGCGACCAGCTGCTTGACCGGGCCTCCCTGGCGCAGCATCATTTCGAGTACGCTGTCGATTTTGTATCGCATGCCGATCAGCGTGTCCAGCGAAGTGCTCCTTTTGATTTCTCCGATAACCTTCAGCGGTGAGCTTCCGGCCTCCATCTGCAGGTCGCGTTCGCTGATAATGCCGACCATGCGATCGCCTTCGACCACCACCAGGAGACGAACACCGTGGCGGCTCATCGTCAGCAAGGCGTCAAAGGCATCCGCCTCGGGGGAGACGGTATGCACAGGTTGGGTCATTATCCCGGCCACCGGGACTTCGGGGCTGAGGCCGTCCGCCAGCACCTTGGTGCGCAGATCGTTGTCGGTCATGATGCCCAGCGGGTAGAGGCCGTTGCCGGTGACCACAATTGAGCTGACGCGGCGCGCGGCCATCATTTTGGCGGCCGACTGCACGGTTATGTAAGGCGCACAGGTCAGCAGGTCGCGGTGCATTATGTCGGCCACCCGTTTACCGGTCAGGAAGACCTCCAGGCTGATAGCGCTTTGACCGATGGGCTGGGGGCGCTGGAAATCCGCTGTCTGGCGTACCGCTTTGATAGTCCTCGCCAGCGAGAAGCTGAAGTAGCGCTCGAATACGGGGTGGCTGACGACAAGCTGGCGGACATCTTCAGCCGGCAGCAGCAGGCAGATGAGATCCTGGCGAACCGAGATGTCAAACATGGCCGGTTTGTCGTGCAAAATGCTGGTGGCGCCGAAATAGTCCCCTTCGCCACGGACGTCGACGAGCAGATCCTGGCCCTCATCATCGATCAGGGAAACTCTGGCAGCGCCCTTCTGAATGATATACAAATGCTCGAAGGCCCGCTCCCCTTTGTTGATGATGCGTTGTCCTTTGGGAAAATAGGCCATCTGCATCCGCGCAATAAGCTGCCGTACTTCGCCGGCATCCAAGGTGTCAAAGGGAGGTACCGAACGCAGGAATTCGAGCACGCGCCGGTTGGGAGCTTCAATCCCGGATTCGTTTTGGGGCTGAGAATTCATGATGGCTCCTGGCAGGAATCATCGATAATTGGACGCCATCTCAAAAAAAGAAATTTGGTTCAGAGCCGAGGCGCCAATCCGCCTCAGGCGGTTTCGAGATAGCGTATAGTTAAGCCGGACCATACTATGACTTTGTGTTCAATACGCCATCCGGCATCGGCGGGCAAGGGCTAATTTGGATTCTGTTCGCCAAGCTTGGTATTTACACCGTTAAATAAAATCCTCGCCGGGTCGGTCGCCCCTTTGTTTCAATCCGGCATCGATATCAATGCCGCCGACGTCGTAGAACTCAACGCGGAAGCGAACCTTCCCGGTGATTTCTACATGATGAAAACGCTCGGGAAATATGACGATCGGGTGTTCGCGGTCCGCGTCCAGGGGGTTCGCGGGATCATCTTCCCAAATAAACTGAAGCGCGCCCTCTTCAACAACCAGGTACCCGAAACGGCCCCTGGGTGCCAGATGCTTCTTCAGAATTCCCGGCACCACCGTTTCTTCGGTCATGCTCGGCGTGGCGCCGACTTTGTGGGCGCCCGGGGGAAGATTTTCATTCTGGTAGTTCATGTCTTGTCTCCTGTGGTTTCATTTAAAAGCGAATAAGGCGCTTTGAATCAACGGGATGGAATAAACGGCCTGATCCATCGTCAGGTAAACACCATCCACCTGATCCGCATTCGCGCGATGATTTTTGGCATGTTCTTCTGACCAGAAGAAGAGCGATTGCCGTCAGAAAGCCTGCAGAATGTTGGGATCTGTAAAAGATTGCCAATCGACCTGCGGGCTGAAAATCAACGGCTCGGCGCCCTGCGGACCGATCCTGAAATTCATGTCGCTGTCGAGCTCGATGGTGAACCGACGATCGCAGTGGCCGCAAACCGTTTCAATTTCGACCGTGATGACCGCTTTTCTCAGCCGCCCTTGCACGAAGGGGGTCGCAATCGCGTCAACGGCTCAGGCGGCATAGGGCCTTTCGCCTGTATCAAAAGTCAATCTGTGGGGAGTTCTTTCGGCCGTCACCGGAAAAGCCCAGATGATCAGCCCCTGGCTGTCGCGGACCAGAAAAAAAAGATTTTTTTGCAGGTCGTCCAGTATGGCGTCAATTTTCGGCATGGCCATGCCAAGCTTTGCTGATATTGCTTCCGGTGCAACAGGCTTTTCCGTGCGGGCGATCTCCTCAACCACCAGGTTTCTGACCAGGTGGTGCTCCGGTGTCATGAAATCCAGTATTGCCGGTACGTGTGCTGCTCTTGCAACCACCTCATTTTCCCAGGAATCCCGGGAGATTTTTTTGAATTCCCGGCCCCTGCCCAAGATAACATCTTCTGGCATGCTTGCCTCCTTGATTGTAATCCCCGTTGGTAGTTCCTATTTATTAGCGCTGCTTCCGGCAGAAGGACAACCGGTCTGACCGTAAAAGAAGCTCGAGTCAATTTATCTCTCACAGAGTCCGCAGAGTTCTCAGAGAAAAATAAAAAAAGCGCTGTGCACTCAGCGGGCTCTGCGAGTTATTTAATTAAAGTTTCATGTAAGTTATCTGTTGATATTGCAGGAAAAAGAGTATCCTTTTCATCCGATAATGCGCAGTGCAAAATACGGCACCAGGTTGAACATAAACACTCCCAATTTAAATGTTGCCATGGCCGCGTAGTGGATGGCATCAAATTTTTCAACCGAGATTTTAAACCATTTGCTGTGAACGCGATAGGTCCAATCGTGAGCACACAGCAAAAAAAATGCCCACCAGAGCAGCAGCACCAGGTTGATGACTGAACACCAGGCGAAAAACGCTCGTATCGTCTCTAATTGCATTGCTCCTCCTTTCCGTATTTCGGATTATGTTTTTGCGATCCATGGCGTTATTTATCCCATGAATCGTCGTATTTTTCAACGTGATGGAGTGGGCCGTACCCATTATTCCAGTATTCCAACATTCCATCATTCCAATTGTGCGCGAAACGAACTAATTTCTTATCAGGTGCTTATCAAGCCGGGAATATGATTCTCGATGCGGCCGGCAAATTTCAGGCCGGGGGCGTGGACACGCCGCTGCGGCGCTCGCGAATACCGGCGCTGATGGGAATGATCAAAAGAAATAGGCAGATGGATATCACCGCGCCCCATTCGCCCTGTTTGTAAGCAAATCCGCAGACAGTTATCCCCACCCAGCCCCCCAGGTAGTAAAACATCACGTAGAGCGCATTGGCGCGCCCCTGGCCCCCGGCAAGCTTGCGGTTCAGGGCACCCACCGCCGCCGCATGGGTGGTGAAAAATCCGGCGCACAGTACCAGCAGCCCTGCGACCACAGTATAAATTGAAGGCAGGAGAATAAGAGCCAGCGCAACGCCCAGCAAAGTGCTGCCGGCGATCAGGGTGTTTCCGCTGCCGAAGCGGTTGCTCAGCTTGCCTGCTGAAGGCCCCATGAAGATGCCGACAACATAGGCCAGGTAGAACAACGTCGTCATTTCGGTGGAAAGGTTAAACGGTGCGGCAGCCAGCCGGAAGGGCAGGTAGTTGAATATGGAAGAGAAAATGGCAAAGCTTCCGGCGGCGCAGAAATAAATTACTAAAATGTCCCGGCGCATCAGCAGCGCCCTGAAACCGATGAGATCCACCGATTGAGAGGTTTTGGGCGCTGTGCGCGGCAGGCTGCGCCAGGCAACCAGTGTCGTGGTGAGAATAAGGACCGCCGCGGATACAAAGGCATAGCGCCAGTGCAAGGGCGGGTGAATCCAGCCGCCCAGCAGCCGGCTTCCCAGGCCACCGAGCACGGTCGCCGCCACATAGGAGCCCATGACCACGTTGAGCCGCTCCATCGGAAGGGTCTTGGCCAGATAGGCGGCCAGACAGGTTGTCAAAGCCGGAATGAACGCGCCCTGGAGAAAACGCGCAGTGATCAGAATCCAGAGGCTGTCCGTCAGCGCGCAAATCAGGCCGCCGCAGGCCACGACGAGTCCGCCGACAAGGATAATGGGCTGGATCGGCAGCCGGTCGGCCAGAAAGCCGAAAGGCAGGTTGAACAAGGCAATGCCGAAAATAACTGCGGAAACAGTGAGTGACACCAAGACCATGTCCGCCGAGAACTCGCTTTGCAGCACCGGCAATACCGGCTGGGTGATGTAGATGTTGGTAAACGATGCGGAGACCAGGGCAAAAACAATCAGCTGCAGGCGGAAATAGGATGTACCAGTCACGGGATCACTTTAACTTTTAAGGGTTTCTCTAATTATTCAAAATAATTCGTGCATTATGACTCTAAGCTGATATAGTTGTCAGTAAATTTTGCTTCATAGTTGCTGACCCATATTTGAGATAAGGAGCCATTATGCAACGCGGACTTT
>Ga0209052_1000190_pt1 | contig 20190 bp, 13 predicted proteins | sample WorMetHEROISLAND_2_FD_187409 | JGI IMG/M metagenome (GOLD analysis project Ga0209052, IMG submission 187409) | Marine gutless worms symbiont microbial communities from Max Planck institute for Marine Microbiology, Germany - Olavius sp. 4 HERON... | ecosystem: Host-associated > Annelida >...
CATTGGCAGATACCGGTGCTGACTTGGCACATGCCATGAATCACTGCCTGAGAATTGCTGGACGTCGGAAAGTGGCGATCGCGGAAGCAGAGCAATTTGCCGGTGGCGGTGCCCGGCTTCTAATTGAACGCGGATTGCAGGCAACAGGTGAGTCCAGTCAACAGCTTATTGACGAACTATTAGAATCATTTTTAGAATATTATGCCCGCAATATCTGCGTTCATACATCCTGTTATCCAGGAGTTCATGAGCAGCTTAAGATACTGGAAGAGCAGGGCTATCCGCTTGGTGTATGCACTAATAAGCCCGAGGGGCTTGCCCGGTCGCTTTTGCAGGAACTTGGAATCATCGACAGATTTCAATCCATCATCGGTGGTGACAGTTTGGCAGTTCGCAAACCGGAGCCAGAGCCTCTAGTGGAAGTGATGCGGCAATTGAATGTATCTCGATCTATCTTGATCGGAGACAGCGTAACCGACTATAAGACGGCCCGCGCAGCGGGGCAGGCGATCATCCTCGTCCGTTTTGGATTTGGATCCAAAGGAATAATCGAAGATGCCATTAAAATGGATCCTGATTGCTGGATCGATAATTTTGATCAGCTCCCCGAAGCGCTAAATAATCTGGATTCATGCCCTGGATAGATTATACTGTGATTTCATTGATCACTGCCAAAGAGATTGTTAAGGGGTGCAGCGGGCATGATTAGAATTCGTCAAGATTGGGAAGTTTCTGAAAACAGCGTTACTCCGGAAGCTTTAGCATTTGGTCCAGCGGCCAAGATCGCAAGACGTGCGGCGATGATTGGGATTGGAGGTGCTGCATTCCTGCCAATTATGTCCTGCGGTCGCAAGGGAGAAGTTGCAGCCGACCCACTTCCGCCGAGACTTTCTGCGGTCAGGAATGAACGCTTTCAGGCCTCTGATAAGCAGACACACTACCGTTTCGCAGCTGGCTATAATAATTTCTATGAGCTTGGAGTTGAAAAAACAGACCCCAGGGACAATGCTATGGATCTGAAGCCGCGTCCATGGACGGTGGTTGTTGAAGGGGCCTGTGCAAAACCCGGACGATATGATATCGATGATCTGTTAAAAGTTGCTCCCATGGAAGAGCGATTGTATCGCATGCGCTGCGTCGAAGGCTGGTCGATGGTCATCCCCTGGATCGGTTTTCCGTTAAGTGAACTCCTGAAGGCTGTGGAGCCGACACAGGATGCAAAATACGTCACTTTTACCAGTATCAACGATCCGAAGATGCTTCCGAAAATGCGGATTCCGGTCTTAAAATGGCCCTATCGTGAGGGATTGCGTATGGATGAAGCCATGCATCCCTTGACGTTATTGAGTTTTGGAATCTATGGTCGTTACCTTCCTAACCAGAACGGTGCACCTGTAAGGCTGGTTGTTCCCTGGAAATACGGCTTTAAGAGTATAAAATCCATTGTCGGGATCAAGCTGGTCAACCGACAGCCTCAAACTAGCTGGAATATGCAAACTCCCGATGAATATGGTTTTTATTCCAACGTCAACCCAGAGGTCGATCATCCGCGCTGGAGTCAGCAAAGCGAGCGTCGTATCGGAGAAATTCGCAGACGTGATACACAGATGTTTAACGGCTATGCCTCTGAAGTTGCTCATCTATATAAAAATATGGATTTAAAGAAATTTTACTGACGCAAAGCCTTCAGTAGAGACTGTGCTATGTTTTTGCTTGGATTTATTCAAAGCTTTTAGCTATATAATCCTGCCATGCAATCTCCCAAATTTCATATCAGGCGTACAGACGAAAGCCTGTGGGCAAAATGGAGGTGGTCGATCGATCCCTGGCTGGGTTGTCTTTTAGCGATCAATCTCTTCTGCGGATATATTTTCTTGATGCATGTCAGTGCAGTTATCGATGGAAAAGATACGATTTTAAATAGCGATTACTTTGTCAATCGCCAGCTTTTATGGGTCTTCCTGGCGTTTGTGACAATGGCTGTGATCTCATTTTTCGATGCAGAGTGGACAAAAAAATATACGGTCTTTGGTTTTTACCTATCCCTTATCTTTTTAATTTTGGTTTTTTTTCTAGGGGAAGAGCGCAATGGCTCCCAAAGATGGTTGTCCATATTTAACATCTCACTTCAGCCTTCGGAATTCGTCAAGATTTTCTTTGTCTTGTTTGCATCGATTTTGCTGGAGAAGCACCCCAAAGACAATCAGCGCAAAACGAACAAGAATTTTCTAATCACCTTTGGGATTATGCTGTTGATTTGTGCGCTCTTGTTCGCGCAACCCGATTTTGGTCAGGCTTTTTTGCTCCTGATGACCTGGATGATCCTGGCTTCCCTGACGGAGCTATGGGGTTTGGGACTTTTTCTGACCATCGGTTTTGGGCTGATCATGTTTGTTTTCGGCATGGCCTCCGAAGACTATATCCAGCACAGGCTGGACCTCTTTTTTCAAGATTGTACCGTAGCATCCACCGATCAGGTCTGTGTCGCTAAAAAAGCTTTTTTGTCAGGTGGCCTGTTTGGTCGGGGGGACACAGGGCAGGGGGAGGTTATCCTGCGCTTGGCGGAAGCTAATACGGATTATATTTTTGCAGCGATCGCTGAACAATGGGGTCTGTTCGCATGCGGGGGTATCATCGTGTTATACTTGGCTATTCTCACAAATTGCATGAGACGTGCAGTCATGTTCCCCAGCGGTCAGTTTCGTTACCTTGCTATTGCCGGTCTTAGTTTTCAATATTGTGGTCAGGCTTTTATTCACATGCTGATCAACCTCGGCCTCTTTCCCCCAACAGGAATGACCCTGCCGTTTATCAGTTATGGCGGATCGTCTATGTTTGCCTATGCTATTGCTATGGGAATCTTGCTGTCCTACACACGAATCGATCGCTTTTCAAAACAGAAATCGATGATTTTTGAATATCACCCTTATAGAAGTTGATCTTTTGCTGGAAGCCGATTAGGTTGCCTTTTTTTAAGAATAATTCTTAATTAGGTCTTCGCCTGCTATACGCTTATGTTGCTTTCTAAACTCCCTTTGTACAAGCCAGCTTCCATTACAACCGTTGAGACAGGACCTGATGCCGGGGTACAGCCTGAGATTGCAAACAGGTTGCGTGGGCTGGGTTTTTATCCTGGATCGGAAGTGATCATTCTCCATCGGGCAGCAATGGGTGGAGATCCGCTTGCGTTACGAATTGACGGAATTAAAATTGGACTAAGCCTAGAACTTGCCCGTTTGGTTAGGGTAGAGCCCATCGATGGTTGATCGCAAAAAAAGAATTGCACTGATAGGTCGGCCAAATACGGGTAAGTCTGCGCTATTCAATCGTCTTACTGGTGTTCACCAGCATATCGCTAATTATGCAGGCGTAACCGTAGAGGCCTATGTCGGCCGGACCGAACTTCCAAAATCCGGGTACGTTGACGTTATTGATCTTCCGGGGCTGTACAGTCTGCATGCGGATACTCCGGATGCCCGCACTACTCTTGATATTTTCAATACAGATGAAGACGAAAAGCCAGATTTGGTAATCTGCATGATTGATGCTACGGCTCTTGCCTTTCATCTGCCGATGATCCAGGAAGCTGCATCGCTTGGCGTCCCAATGATTATCGCTGTGAATAAGAGCGATTTGGCACGGCGCGATGGCTTGGAGGTCGACATAGATGCGCTTTGCAGGGCGTTGCAGATTCCCGTGGTTGCAATGGTCGCCGTCCGCAATTCAGGAATTGTGGAGCTGCGTCGGACTGTTGATGCCGCATTACAACAGTCCTTACAGCCTCCAAAAAAACCGTTTGCAAACGATTGCGATATTAGAAAGGAGACAAAGCGCCTTGCAAAAAGTGTAGTTACGATCACATCCCAACGTAAGCAATGGACGGATCGTCTGGACAATTGGCTTCTTCATCCTGTTATGGGCTATGCGTTTTTGCTGTTGTCGCTTTTTGTTGTATTTCAGTCGGTTTTTAGTTGGTCTGAGATGCCGATTGCCGGAATCGAGTTTGTCGTTAACAAGGTTTATGATTTCAGTCACCGGCAGCTGGCTTCCAATCGCCTGCTTCAGAAAATTGTCTGCGATGCGCTGATTACCGGGGTCGGAAGCGTCATAGTGTTCTTACCCCAGATTTTGATCCTGTTCTTTTGGATTGGTATGATGGAATTGTCAGGCTATATGGCGCGTTGCGCCTGGTTGATGGACCGACTGATGAAGCCAGTCGGTTTGTCCGGGCGATCCTTCATCCCCCTGTTATCTTCCTATGCTTGTGCTATTCCCGGTATTATGGCAACCCGAACGCTGGAGCGTCCGCAGGACCGCATTATTACGATCTTGATGGCGCCGTTAATGACATGTTCGGCCCGTCTTCCGGTATATACCCTGCTGATCACAGTCTTTATTCCAGACCAGGTGATCATATGGCCTTTCAATCTGAGAGGACTGGTTTTGTTTGTGCTCTACGCCAGTGGAATATTATTTGCCTGGGGAGTGGGTTTTGTTCTGCGTAGAGGCTTTTTCTGGGAAGGTGACCCTAGCTTGCTGATGGAGATGCCGCGCTACCAATGGCCGCAAATCCACACAGTCGTGATTGAGCTGATGCACAGGGGGCTTTTGTTCCTGAAGCGTGCCGGGACGATCATTCTGGCGGTTGTTGTCCTTTTGTGGTTTTTATCACATATGGGGCCGGGAGTCTGGATTCCGGATCCGGATATGCCCCTTCGCGAATCGATCGCCGGACTATTGGGCGGTGCGCTGCATCAGCTCCTTGCTCCTTTGGGGTTTAGCCTGGAGATCAGTCTGGCCTTGATCCCGGGAATTGCAGCACGCGAGGCGGTAATCGGAGCGCTTGCAAGTATTTATACCACACCGGGGGGAGGTGAGTCGGGGCTCTCTGTCCTCCTTGAGCACGAATGGTCCTTGCCAGTAGCACTGTCGTTTCTCGCTTGGTATGTCGTTGCACCACAATGTATCAGCACTTATGCAATTATGCGCCATGAACTTGGAGGGCATCGATGGCCGATGTTCTATTTCCTGGCCTTGTTCGCTCTGGCCTGGATATTCGCATGGATTGTGTACAAAAGCAGCATCATGATACTTGGCTTTTAAAGCAGGACCTTCTATATAAGGATGATCTAAGCATAGAATAAAGGGGTAATGATGGCGGGTTCGGTCAATAAAGTCATTCTCGTTGGCAATCTGGGGCGAGAACCAGAGATCAGGACAATGCAGGATGGCAACAAGGTCGTCAATCTCAGCATAGCGACATCGGAAAGCTGGAAAGATCGCAACACTGGCGAACGCAGGGAAAAAACCGAATGGCATCGGGTTGTCATCTTTAATGAAAACCTGGCGCGCGTTGCGGAGCAATATCTACGACGCGGATCCAAGGTCTATATTGAGGGCCAGCTTCAGACACGTAAGTGGACTGACAATCAAGGGCTTGAGAAATATACGACCGAAGTCGTCTTGCAACGATTCCGCGGTGAGCTAACGATGCTTGATAGCAAATCCGGTGGTGCCGGGGGGAGTGGTCCTGACCATGGCGATTACAGCAGCGATTACAGCAGTGAAAGCGACACGAGTGACAAAGGCGGCAGTCACAAACAGTCATATGAGAAAGAGCTCGATGACGATGTGCCTTTTTAGAGCGTCAATCCTCTACCAGGTCCAATAGCATCCCTGGTGTAAGAATTTGCGGCAGGATTATAGGCTTGTCGGCTCCGGGGGCATAATAGAGGTAAAGCGGAATACCGCTACGTGCATGCTGTCTCATAAATTGACTGATCTTAGCATTTGCCAAAGTCAGGTCGCCTATAAGCGATTTGACTTTGGCTTTTTCAAATGCCCGAATAACCGAATCGTTCTCAAGCACTGTCCGTTCGTTGATTTTGCACGTCACACACCAATCCGCGGTGAAATAGACAAAAACCCGATGGTTCTCCTGGCGTAACTCTGCCAGTTTATCTGTCGTAAAATACTCGGTTTTCAAAGCGGAATCGGCGAAATTTCCAGGCCGCGCTATGGGAGTAGGCTGTTGCGCAATCAAGATTGAGCCGCCGATTACTGCAATTGCTAGCATGATATGGGCAGAAAATTTGGGCTTATGGCTAGTTCTCTGTAATCGCCCAAGAACAATCAGGCCAATTAGCAGCAGGCTTGACGCCAATATCCCGATAACAAGCCCCGAGAGCGCTATTTGTCTCCAAAGCAGCCAGAGAAGTGCCAAGGCGGAAAGCCCCATGGGGATGGCCATGAGCTTTCTGAAGCTATTCATCCACTTTCCCGGTTTTGGAAGCTTGCTGCGCAATATTGGAAAAAAGGCTAAAAGGAGGAAGGGGAGGGACATCCCAAATCCTAGCCCTGCGAAAATTACCAAAGCCGGCAAAGCGGGTAAAATAAGAGCAGCCCCCAAAGCTGCTGCCATGAACGGTCCGGTGCAGGGAGTTGCAACGAACGCAGCAAGGGCACCTGTCGAAAAGGCTCCAAGGACCCCTTCTCGCTCAACAACAGCCATGCCACCACCTATGCTTGGCAATTCAAAAACCTGAATAAGATTTGCAGTAATGGCGACAAATAATAATAGCAGGATAAAGATCATCTTAGGGCTTTGAAGCTGGAAGGCCCAGCCAACGGTCTCTCCGCCTGCGCGTAAAATAAGGGCAGTTGCTCCAAGAAGAGTAGTCACTGCGACAGCGCCGAGAGTATAGCTCGCCGCTTCGGTACGTACGACGCGGGTTTCAAGTGCAGAGCGCGTCAGGCTCAACGCCTTTAAGCCAACAATGGGAAAGACGCACGGCAAAATATTAAGGAGCAATCCTCCCAAAATTGCGCCCCCCAATGCAAGAAGGATATTGTAGCCTTGGGACATTTGATGATTGTCAGTGAGCTTAGCTTGATCGAAAAAGGGGAGGCGGTTGGAGGATGGCTTGGCCTTTGAGCGTATCGACAGGGCACGATTATTTCCGGTTGCCAAAACCCAGGAGACTTCCTGTGGCAAGGCCTCCTTTGTCGGATTGTTGTAACTTTCCTCCACGGCTAGTGCGGTGACAATTAGATGATCTTGAATTCGTTTGAAATCTTGCGCGCCGCTGGGCTTAATAATGCCCTTTTTTTCTGGGAATAGCCATGGCTTGGCCAGCTTGGCATCTCTGGGGTAGGGGATAGATACATGAATTTTATTTCCGATTTTAGCAAAAAAGCTATCGCCAGCGAGGGGCACCGGCAGTTCCTGTCGCCAGCGATCAAACCTGCCATGCGCCTTGGATGTAACGTGTCCGTCACCGACAATAAGATCGATCGCAAGATCTCCAGCTTCCGGGACACAAAGCTTGTCAGAGCATACTAGCCAGTTAGCCGATAGGGCGACCGGAATGGACTGCCCTAAGACCCAATCTTCCGGAATATTCAAAGAAAAGAGGAGGGCATGAGGACGGGAATAGACATAATTGGTCATCTTGGCAGTGGTTAAAGTTTCTGGAGGAGGAAATCTGGCTTCAGAGATTGTAATACCGGCAGGCAAGTTCCACTTCAGATTTGGAGCAAGACCGATCTCTCCCGGGTTCAGCCAATAGTCATGCCAACCTTTGTGGGGCATGATTGCCAAGGCCAGCGTAACTTCACTCCCCGGTGCCGGATTTGCGGTTTCTGCCTCCAGGGAAACATCCATATAGCGCAAACGCAGCAGTTCACTCATTCGTTCAGCAGCTTGCGCTGGCTGGGGAATGAAAAACAGCAAGATTAGAAAAAGTCTGATAGATTCAGACAATAATCTGTGAAAACAAATGTAATGAAGAAAAAAGGCCACTGTGATTAATCAGACGCAGATATTTAGTAGCTTGCCGCTCAGATCATTGGTGTGCACAGCCTTTAGGACAGGTGTGTAGACGGCTGATACTGCCGAAACGCGTATCACGTCCCGATGTGGATAAAATCGGTGATCATTGGATCGGACTGGTAATTTAGGATTGACGTTGATTAGGGAATTGCTCATATAGCCTTATAACAAAAAAATAATGGTAAATAAATTGTAAATGCAGATATTTATCATTTTTTTACATCGCTAACCAAGCGTCATGTCGTTGGCCAAGTGTTACGTAGTTGGAATACAGTGACGAAAGAACTCGCCGAAAAGAGCAAAGCCTGGCCCTTTGTAGAAGCACGCAGGATTCTTGCACGACTGGATGGTAAAGTACCAAAGCGGGGCTACGTCCTATTTGAGACTGGCTACGGCCCATCGGGCCTTCCACATATCGGAACCTTTCAGGAAGTCGTGCGAACGACCATGGTCCGCCACGCCCTTGAAGTTCTGATGCCCAACATTGAAACAAGGCTTATTTGTTTTTCAGACGATTTAGACGGCTTGCGTCAAGTTCCTGACAATATTCCGAACAAGGACTTGATTGCAGGGCATATGGGGCGACCACTGACTCAGGTTCCGGACCCTTTTAGTTGCCATTCAAGTTTTGGAGAGCATAATAATCATCAATTAAAGAAATTTCTCGATCAGTTTAACTTCGATTATCAGTTTGCATCGGCAACACAATACTATAATTCTGGCAGGTTCGATTCGGTTTTATTACGGATTTTGAACAAATATGATGAGATAGTCGATGTAATATTGCCAACCCTGGGCCCTGAACGTCGTACAAGCTATTCTCCATTTCTGCCCATTTGTCCGCGCAACGGCACGGTCTTGCAGGTGCCAATCACTAGTCGCGATGTGCATGCCGGGACAATCTCTTACCTGGATCCTGAAACCAAGGAAGATGTTACCGTAGCTGTGACCGGTGGATCGTGCAAACTGCAATGGAAAGTCGATTGGGCTATGCGCTGGGTAGCCTTGGGGGTTGATTATGAAATGTCTGGAAAGGACCTGATCGAATCGGTAAAATTATCATCGCGTATTACGCGCATTTTAGGGGTTGAGCCTCCTGTAAACTTTACTTATGAGCTTTTTTTGGATGAAAACGGGGAAAAGATATCCAAATCCCGGGGAAATGGCTTGGCGATCGAAGAATGGCTTCGTTACGCGCCTGATGAGAGCCTGGCCTATTATCTCTATCAGCAACCACGCGCTGCTAGACGGCTGTATTTCGACGTCATCCCGAAAATGGTGGATGAATATTACAATCAGATTGCAGCTTACCCAAAGCAGGATTTAACAAAGCAACTCGCAAACCCGGTATTTCACATTTTCAAAGATGGTCCGTCGGAAATAAAGCTACCAATCAGCTTTTCACTCTTGTTAAACCTTGTTGCTGCTGCCAACGCAGACAGCGAAGAATTACTGATGCGCTATATTGAGCGATATACGAACAAGATCGATTTTGAATCGAAGGAGGGCAGGGAGCTAAAACGCCTGTGCAGCTATGCCATCCGCTATTTCAAGGAGCGTATTGCCCCTTATGCAACTTACCGGATTGTCGACGACTCTGAGCGCGAACACTTACGTGCGCTTCAGCTTAAGCTTAAGGAGCTAGACACGAAAGGAGAAAGTTTCGTCAAAGATATTGAGCACATGATCTATGATCTTGGCAAATCCTGTGGTTATGCTGATAACCTAAGAGATTGGTTCAAGTTCTTGTACGAAACACTCTTTGGTCAATCCCAAGGGCCGCGCATGGGCCAATTCATCGCGCTCTACGGTGTCGATAATATGATTGCCCTTATAGACAATGTTTTGAAACGTAAGTAACTTAAAAACTCAGAATCCTTACAGGGCCACGGGCACGGGCCACCAGCCTCCTCTCCTACTTGAAGGTCATAAATAAAAACCTTACAATCGCATAATATATATTATGTTAAATGTGCGGGGTTGGCCTATGAAATAACGTGTATTTCTTAAGAAAGCCTAGCTTTAGAAAACCCACTTTCCCCCTATAAGCCCTTTTTTCAAACTTTATTCTATTATTTATAAAAATAACAAGCTTGTGCAAACGGCAGCCAAAGGCACAATGGCTCAAGCCTTATAAAAACTACAACTATGCAGGTTTGGCAGTAATTTAATAAAGGTTTGAATACTGACCTTATAATAAGCCAATACTAATGCTTTAATTCACTTTATGGGAATAAACTCAGTCATTCTAACTCAAGGCACGCCTAAACGCTGTATTGTCTTATATCCTTATAAACTGAAATTAAAAACATTATGCTTTATAAAGACATATGCTAAAGCATATATTATATAGCTTATTGAATCTATTGAGGCAATATTATTAATGCTAAAATTTTGCTACTCAGCGATACTTGGCTAGACTGCAAAGCAATGGAGGCAGGTTATTGGCCTGGAATAGCTTTAGGTTGGCTTTCGTCGATCGTCTTTACATTCAAGGCGGTGCGATCTTTCGATTTGGCTACTTCAAATTCTGCAGAGTGTTCCATAAGCTTCTGTATGGCGATATTGCGCTCGGCAATGGCCATCGTCAACGTTTTGGCTTTTTTGGAATCCATTTTGGCCAGAATGGAAGCCATTTTGCGTGGCTTCATCTGGGCAGATACTGCGAGCTGTACCGACAAATCAAGTTTTTCAAAAATCCGCCCAGCATCTTTAGGTTTCATAGTCTCGTAAACCTTGACCAGGGCACTGAATTGTCGTTCTGATTCTTGCTTTTGAAAGGCCGTCAACTCTCTCAGGCTTGCTTGTAACGCTTGAAGTTGTCGCACTTTTTCATCAATACGCTTTTCCGTCACTTCCAGTACACGTTGTTGCATATTCAGGTTATCGTTCCCATATTTCTTGGCAATGCCATCTTGGGCCTTTTTAAGCTCTCCAAGAATGCGTGCCTCCATACGGTTTTCCGGGTTTATAGACATAGCCTGGTCAATTTCAGCTTTGCCAGGGGGCATCTTGTCTTCTGTAGAAGAAGCTTTTTTCTTGTCTGTTGCATTCTTGCTGGAATTTTTGTCGGAGCTTTTGAGCAGGCCCTCAAGATTGCTGGACCCGGCGATGACAGCTCCGACTTTAAAGCCAAAACTGACAGCAACAACGGCTAGCATGATCGGGAGCAGCCTGAATTGTATGCCACCAAGGAATTTCTTTTTGGGGCGGATGCTTTCTTTGGTAAGCCCTTCCCTCAACGCGGTAGTTTTCTGATGTTGTGTCACAGCCTTCTTCTTGCTCATATACTTTTGGGACGGCTTTATTTACTAACGCAGATTCGATAGCATTCGAAGACGCTCTGTTAGTGAATCACCCCCACTCTTAGTGGTGATATTTTGTACCGTCTCTTCTATATCCAAGTCGCTGCCCCTGCCCTCATCATTTTCGCCATGACGATAGTGACTGTTCGCGCTATTTTGTGCGGCTTGAATAAGGCGTGATTGAAACGGTTCTTCCATCTTTTTACTTTTATGCAAAGACGTTGTGGCAGATTTCTCTAAACGATTTGCAATATTGTCAGCAGATTCAATCATGATGGAAAGTTCGTCTGCAATTTTTTCGGCTTGTTCCAATCTTGGCAAAATAACTCCCTCGGCATTGCTCATGGCGTCTTGCAACTGTTCCAGACTACGTCGAGCATCGGCTGCGGCGGTAGTAACCGAGTCTAACAAAAGGATGATGTTTTTCTGATCCGAGCGCAGTTGCTTCAATTTGTTGTTTAGTATCCAACCCACAACAAATACTGCTGCCAGTAAAAAGCTAAGGACTATGTTAAACGCCCATTCAATCATAAGTCCCTCCTGATGCCATTCAGCATGCTAAACCATTGCGGAAAGTCCATTTAGAACTTATGATCCAAAAATATTAAGAAACCTTCTACGACCTGCTCTATTGTAGCGCCTTATTGAAGCAATTGCCTGCTAGAGTAGGCCAGGTAGCTGTGATTTTTTAGCATGTCAGCAATGTCAGGTTTTCATCGGGTTATGGGTGGGCCGGATATTGATCGGTTCAGGAGAGCGGTTCAGTCGCCTCTTCAAGCCAGGTTGCAACTGCTGCATCCTCCACAAGGGGGCGCAGCTTTGCACGCACTTCGGCATGATAGGAATCGATCCATGCGATTTCTTCCATTGTCAACGCGTCTTTCCTGATTAGATCACGGTCGTAAGGAAGCCAGGTCAGTTGCTCAAAACAGAGCCACCCCGGTCGGTCCGGAACTTTTTGAACGACGATTAGGTTTTCGGTACGAATCCCAAAGGACTTGGGCTCATAATATCCGGGTTCGTTACTCAGGACCATTCCTGGTTTAAGTGCAACGGGAGAAGATGTCTTGGCAATCCTTTGGGGGCCTTCGTGAACTGACAAACAGCAACCGACCCCATGACCGGTTCCATGACCATAATCATAACCAGCCAACCATTGCGGCAGGCGTGCAATGCTGTCTATTTGTTGACCGCTTGTTCCTTCCGGGAATTGCAACCGATTGATCGCGATATGGCCTTGAAGCACCCTGGTAAAATGCTCTCCTATCCCCTCCTCATCGACTATTTCGCCAATTGCGATTGTTCGTGTGACATCGGTCGTTCCGTCCCAATACTGTCCTCCAGAATCGAATAAGAACAGGTCCCCGTCTTGCAGTTTGCGGTTGCTTTCAACGGTTGTTCGATAATGGGGTAACGCGCCGTTCGCGCCAACTCCGGTAATAGCGCCAAAACTTTGATCCCGGAACAATGCTTGCTGTGACCTCTGCTCAAGCAATCGGTCCATGACCGCATATTCATCGATCATCCCCTTTGGTCCTTCGCTTTTCAGCCACTGCAGCACATCCAGCATGGCAAGAGCATCGCGAATATGGCAATTGCGTATTCCCGAAAGCTCCACGGGGTTTTTGCAGGCCTTTTTCATAATACAGGGATCTTGCTTTTCGATAATCTCTGCACTTGAAGCGTCCAGAAGTTCAAACACGGCACTGGCTGTCATTTCCGGGTCGACCAGGACTCGCTTTCCCTTCAATTCGCTCAGGGCATGAATAAAGCTCTCACGCGGTAGGATATCAATGCGGGTCAATTGCTCCCGGACCTGATCGGTCATTTTTTCAGGTTCACAAAATAATTTTGCCCTTCCATCGGAAAAAGCAATTACAAAACAACGAGCAACCGGCGTATAGTCGATATCTTGAGCGCGGATATTCATAAGCCATGCCGAGGAATCGAGCGCTGAGATGACGCAGCAATCGATCCCGGCCTGGGAGAGTTCTTCTCCGAGATCTTTTAACTTGTCATGATGATGCACACCGGCATAGGTCATCGGATATATTTCCAGTGGTGTCAGCGGCACTGGCGGCTGGTCATTCCATAGACTGTCGATGATACCGCCCAGGGGACCATTGCTCTCTAAGGCAACAAGGGATACTTGATTGTTTTTAAGCTGTTTTCTTGCTTTTTTTACCCAACTGTATGGATGAAGCCACGGGTCATAGGCGATTTGCAGTTCCAGATTTGTATCTAGGTTTTTTCTGGAAGCGATCCAGTCGATCAGGGCTGTCTTTGCCGGGTCAATCTGGTCGTAGATTGCCTGCTCTACTTCTACAGCTGCTTGAAGTGTATAGCGACTATCCACAAACAAGGCAGCTTCTTCAGCCAAAATGACTGCAGTCCCGGCGGATCCTTTAAAACCGGTCAGCCATTCAAGGCGTCGCGCATAAGCACCGACATATTCACTCATATGCTCATCGGTTAAGGGAACAATCAGCCCGTCGATCCCCTTCCCCTTCATTATCGCACGCACTGCTGCTATACGTGCTTGCGCAACTGTCGTCATCAGAACTACCCTCATTATTTACAGGGTGTTTCAGACTATCAACTCTAGCGGGGGATGAAAAGGGCTTTATAATTCGTACAGGTCGCTGCCGTTAAAACTAGGCTCCATAGGGACAATGTAATCATTGGGCCGTTTAATTCTGACACAGTTGCGCCCGCCACTCTTTGCTTCGTGAAGAGCCATGTCTGCGTCATAAATCATCTTCTCTGAAGGATCTCCGCAAACATATGCGGATACTCCCATCGATAAGGTGATGTTGCCTATTGTCTTGTTATTCTTGTAAGTTTTAACCCGTTTGCTGTTGAGGAAGTTTCGGATCTCTTCGGCAATACTATAGGCTGAATCAATCGTTTTACCTGGAAGGATAATAATAAACTCCTCTCCGCCATAACGCGCAACTGTGCCAAATGCGTTAACGCAGCTGTCGAGAGTCTGGGCGACCAGGCGCAATACTTCGTCACCAATTTGATGCCCCCAGCGATCATTGAAATTTTTGAAATGGTCCACATCACACAACACTACGGAAAGATTAGTACCGTTCGTGTTGGCAACCGAAACTTGTGCCTTGATATATTCTTCAATAGCTCTGCGATTATAGATTCCTGTTAACAGGTCCATGTTTGACTGTTCGATGGCTTTGTCGAGTTCTGTCCGAAGATTTGTCATATCATTCGAAGATGAATTCAGGGCCGTTTGCATTTGGTACATGCAGTCTTTGGCCTGGAGCAGGACAGTTTCAGCATTTTTTAGAGTATATTGAACGTGATCTGAATTGTTGTCTTTCGATTCATTCAATTGCCTTAAGCTGTTCTCCATGGCTATGGAATAATCACTTGTCTTATTATGAGCAGCGACAATTGAGGACTGTATCAATTCTAGCTGGTTATTTATCTTGTCGGTTACTTCTTCGATTACATTATAGAGTCTCGCGCTGTTTTCTGTCTGCGCCAGCTTGAACTCCTCTCGAAGGATTTCATCAAGCTGTATCTTACTCATTGTTTTGATGATCTGCGGAGCCTGCTCAATGAGCATACGATTGCGGTTGCACCAATTGCAAAGGAGTTGGTAGTTTTCCTGGTCAGCGCTCTTGCCATGCGTTTTCAATAAGGTAATGACAGAGTCATTCAAATTGAAATCCGTACTCTTTTTCGCGATACCAGAATGGTTTATTATATCAATATTTTTCATTCTATTCACTATTACTCAGCAAATGAATTACCTTATTGGCTGATTTAGGTCGCACCTAGGCTACATATAGCTTCAAATTCTTAAATTAGTGTCATCTCAGTGGAAAAAGTCGCTCTATGTAAAAAAAATTGGACAAGATGGGCGATCTTGCTTTTAGTGGCACTTCTTGATAATCAGTTTAATCTTGAGATTGATTGAAACCTGAGGGGGGGCGATGCATCATTTCATTATCCTAACTGCGATGGCCACAGGGCTGGTTACATTCGTTCTGACGCCCTCCTCCCTGGCAAAAGGGCAAAGTGGAATTTCTAGTATTAATAGTGAAGTTTCTAGCAAAAGTCGTGCACTTCGCCTTACTTTATACCATAACAACCTTGCCTTGATCGAAGATCACCGGCGTATTGCTCTACGCCCGGGTCTCAACCGGGTAGAATTGCAGCAGGTTTCTGCCAAGATAATGCCAGAGACCGTCGGTTTTAGCACCCCGGGTCTGACACTGATGGAACAGAATTTTGATTACGATCTCCTGACACCATCACGAATGATGGAAAAGTCCATTGGCGAGAAAATCAGGATTCAGAGGATTTTCCCTGGTAAGGGTCCAGGCAGGTTGGAACCGGCGGAAGTTCTATCCGTAAATGAGGGTGTTATCTTACGCAGTCAGGGAAAAATTGAGGTCTTGAACAGCGACGCACTCCCGACGAGGGTGATTTTTGATAAACTACCATCAAACCTGCGCGCTTTTCCAACCCTGTCCGTTCTTTTGAAATCCGCCAAGAGTCAAACGCTGAATACGCGCCTCACTTATCTGAGTAAAGGACTGAGATGGAAGGCTGATTACGTAGCCCAGCTTGAAGGTGATTTGTTACATTTGCAAGGCTGGGTGACATTGCGCAACACCACAGGGACCAGCTTCCGAAACGCTCGGATCGATCTTGTCGCCGGTAGTGTCAATAATGGTCTGTCGCGCAACCGGTCATTACGTGCTTCGTCTTTTGCGCAGATGCAGCCATTAGAAGAAGATAATCAAGACACACATGGCCTTGAGACAACAATAGGAAGCTATCGCCTTTACCATCTGGAGCATAAAACGGATCTGGCCAACGCCCAGACAAAGCAAATCAGCCTGTTGAGCGCACGGTCCATTCCGGTGAAGAGAAAAACCAGCTATGTGAACAGAAGCTTCACGTCATTAAAGCAACCACGTCATGCCCATGTGTATTTGATATTTGACAATAATCGAAAATCCAATCTTGGCCGATCGCTTCCACAGGGGACGGTCCGGGTTTATGAGAGAGACAAAAGGCGGCAGCCGCAGTTTATTGGCGAAGACAAAATTGCTTCAACCCCTCCAGGCGTTTCGCTTTCTCTAAAAACGGGGCAGTCTTTCGACATAACGGTGCTCCCAGTCATCGTCGAGCAAAAGCGCATCGGAAAAAGACGTTGGCAATATCGAATGCACTATACGCTTCATAACGGTGGAGCAAAGTCAGCCAAACTCTCTCTGGTTCAGGCCGGGCTTGGCTATAATGGGAAAGTCCTTGATGAAAGCAAGGCGTCAAAACGTCTTGATGCCGACAAGGTTGAATGGACAGTCAGAATTCCGGCAAGGTCAAAGAAGATTGTCACGGCTTTATTTGAGACCCGGTCCAGATACTAGTGCCCGAACTGCTCTCGCTCCTGTTTGCTACTGCGGAACTGATATCAAGGGCGCCGGATTCGGTTGCAGTGACCGTTTATCGCAATGACTTGGCTTTGATCAGTGAGACGCGGCAGGTGACATTGCCCAAGGGGTCCGTCGATCTCGTTTTTGAAGGCGTAGCCGATACCCTCGTAGCGCAGAGCGTTCATTTGAGCGGAGTGGAGCACAAGCAGCAGGTCTATGATTTCAACCCGCTTACTCCGGATAATCTGCTACGCAGCTCAGTGGGGAAGACCGTTGAGTTAGTCCGCACCGACTCAGAAGGAAGGGAGGAGCGGCTCAAGGCCCGGATCGTCAGCGCACAAGGGCACGTGCTCTATCGTCTGCAACATTCAAATCAGAATAAAAGCCTGAAACGGCGCAAAGGATTTGAGTATCTTTATTGCAGCGACTTACCTGATCGACTGATCTTCGACCGCCTACCCGAAGGTCTGAGTGCCAAGCCACGCTTGAGTGCACGCATCAATTCCCCCAAAGCTGGACCGGTCAAGCTGGTCCTGAGCTATCTTGCCACAGGCTATTCCTGGAGTGCTGACTATCGCATCGACTATCTTGGCAAAAACCAACGTAACGTTGACCGAGAAGCTGAAAGCACCAAGGCTGGCCTTATCGCCTGGCTAACCCTGCGCAACCAAAGCTTGAGCAGTTTTGAAAAAGCCAGACTGAACGTCGTTGCCGGTGATCTTAATCTAAAAGGCTTTGAACAGATGCGTCCTTATGCGCGACCTCCTTTGACTGCCAAAAACAGGCAGCAAAAATGCTGGCCGACGCTTTTAGGTCGAAAGGCCACTTACCGCTACCATGATCCATTCGCCAGGGGTATTGATCGTGCAAAACGTGACGAAGTTAGTGAGGCCAAGAGCTATGCCGCTGTTGCGATGGCGCCGCCACCCTTGCCAATGCAGGTCGATTTGGCAGTTCAGGAAGCCCTTGGCAGCTACCACCTATACCATATGCCGCGACCAGTTAGTTTGAAGGCGCAACAGACGAAACAGATCGCTTTTCTTTATCTTCCCAATGTTACGCTTCAACCTAAGCTTACCTATGAACAGAATTTGCAAATAGAGGATGGAGACATCGATTTTCCAAAACGGATCTTACATCTAGACAATCGGAAGGAAAATAATCTGGGTTATCCCATGCCCAGGGGGACGGTTCGGCTATTCAGTCAGGATTTTGATGGAGTCGATCGCTATATTGCAGCCCAAGATATCGAGGATTTGCCGGTAAACTCCGATGCGGACTTGGAGATCGGACAAGACCCAAAGATTCTGATCACAGCTGTTTTGGCCAGAAAGGATAGTAATAGGAAAACTGTGGATTATCACTGGACGATCGGGATCGACAATAATGGCCCTACCACACGCTTGCTGCGTTTCGTACGCCCCATGCGCACCGGCAAGATTATCAAGTCAAGTCATCCGGTGAACAAAGAGGGTAACTATTATACCTGGTCCCTAAGCTTGCCCGCGGGCGAGATGCTTGAGCTTCGCTACGTCGTTCGCGAGGGGCCCCCTCCCCCAAAGCCGCATTTTTAATACCAAGGCAACGATCTGGCTGGTTCTAGCCAATAATCTGCTTGATTTATTATAGCCGCTTGGTTAAGCAAGCTCATCAGGAGATGACCCCATCGTCTAGTGGCCTAGGACACCACCCTTTCACGGTGGGAACACGGGTTCGAGTCCCGTTGGGGTCGCCATACACTCCTGACAAAATAATTGATGTACAGCATATAATTTTTTCCACACCGTCGCCTCAAAAATAAAAATCACTGCTCAACTTTGCAGTCTATGACTTGAGTGGAAATGGGGGACATTTTGTTGCATGCATCTGCCCTTGTTCAATAATCTTTCGACCAGCGCAATTCGCCTTTGGATTGACGCAAGGCCCCGATCTTGGCAAGCAGAGTCAGGGATCGGGTGATATTATATTCGACCAGGCTGTGAGCATAGCGCGATCCGTCGGTTGCTGCCTCAACATAGACCCTGCGTCCAAAATATTTGCCAAGAGCAACGCTTGTCCCGATATTATAAGTAGGCTCTGGTGGAAGCATGCGGATTCTGTCAACACCTATGGTTTTTTCGACCTTGCCGATAATGTTATAATCACCGACGTTTCCGCTTTTTAGCATGGCAAGCGCATTCGCTAGCTTGATGGCGTCAAACGGGCTTAGCTTTTCGCTGTCCGACCCGAATAGAATGCGCGACATAAGCTCCTCTTGGGGCAAAAATGGCTTGGATGTAAAACTGATCTGTGGCCGGTCGGAGCGTCCCGTAATCAGGATTTCTGCGATCATATTATCGATTGCGGTACTGGCCTTGATATTCACGCTTGGGTTGATAATGCGTTCGTTGCTGAAAACGATTTCCCCACGATCAATCGGAAAGCGGCGTCCTGCGAAATCATAATTTCCATTATAGATCGATAACTGTCCTTTAAGGCGCGGCGTAGTCGTCGTGCCCGTGATATCAATCTTCCCGCCCCAGTTCGATTTCAGTCCTAGCCCATCGACTTTAATCTGGTTATGCGAAGTTAAAACAATATCCAACTCCATGGGCGTGTTTTTCCTGCGCTTCTCAATAATTCGGTGTACCAGTTCCGTATTTTTTTCATAAACCGCAACCTGTGGTATTTCTTCTATCGCGCTCGGTTGCGGGTGAATAATCACTTTGCCAAACAGAAGACTACCGCTGATTTTCTTTTCGTTTGGGCCGCTGATCAAACGTAATGCGCCGCTACTTCTGGCAGTGATTGTGTCGCGCCGAAGCAAAAGCACCTTATCAAGGGTGACAGAGAGATCGGCTGGGAACCCCCTCTCTAAAGACAAATCAACAGCACCGCTAACAGAAAGGCGGCCATGTTTTCCAGAGCGGCCCTCAAAGCGTTGAAATTGCACCTGCGATCCTATGAAACTTCCTTGTATAAGGATATCGCTAAACTTGAACCCTATATTCTGGTTTTCTAGGCGAAGTGCTTTGGCATTTATTTGACCCCGGGCATTGGGGTCTCCCAGCTTTCCTTCCAGAGCCGCCTTGATTTTTAATGGTCCGGTTAGGCTATTGTCTTGCAGGTCGATAAGCGGTGCCATTGCCTCTGCCGGACCGTCCCAGACCAGATTACCGCTTAGACGACCATCAAGGAGACTGTCAAAGACGCTTTCACTCCTGCGATAGATAATATTGTTTAGGCGAATTCTAGACGTTCCTATCTGCATTTTGCTCTGGTTTAACGCCATATCTACAGCCGCTTGATCTTCTGCCAGGAAAAGACTTATGCGCATATCAAGGGGGACAATTCGCCTGCTGAGGCCTCTCCGTCGGAGCTTGAGGACGTTCAAATCTACCATCATGGTCGGACGCTTGCCCTTGGACCTCTGATACGATAGCGACCCGTTGATCCTGCCATCAAGTTCCACAGTCGGGTTGACGGCTTGTAAAAACCATAGCGGCAGTTGATTAATCTGGCCCCTGATTCGTGTTTGCCCCTGATTGCTCCAGAGACCGCTTGCACGTAGGGAGCCTTCGCCAACTGCAATTTTCACCGGCTCCAACACCCAGGACTTTTTGTTGGAACTGTAAGAAATTTTGGCGGGCTGCACGGTCTTGAT
>Ga0209052_1000191_pt1 | contig 20024 bp, 10 predicted proteins | sample WorMetHEROISLAND_2_FD_187409 | JGI IMG/M metagenome (GOLD analysis project Ga0209052, IMG submission 187409) | Marine gutless worms symbiont microbial communities from Max Planck institute for Marine Microbiology, Germany - Olavius sp. 4 HERON... | ecosystem: Host-associated > Annelida >...
CAGACAAGGGACGTCAAATTGTAACCGCAGTCATTCAAACGCAACATATTCCAATTAAAAGGATTTCAGCCCTTGCAGCTTAATTTGCTTAATAAAATTTAAAGAATTTACACATTAGTAGTACAGAGAAAAAAGCCTAAAGGGGTTTTTTTTCTAATAATTCTCTGTGCTCTCGGTGGCCTCTGTGGTGAGATCGAAAAGATTATACATTACTGTATTTATGATTTTTTTACTAGAGCTGATCTATTGCAGTTAAAAAATACAAATCATAATGGCTTTAGCCTGATCGAGTTGATGCTTGCGATGGCGATCTTCGTGATCGTTTTGCCTTTAATCTACGAGGCCTTCCGAAACCAGCAAAAGGCTTATACCAGCCAGCAATTGACGGTCGCAATGCAGCAAAATGCCCGGGCGGCAATGACATTGATGAAAAGAGAGCTGCGCATGGCCGGTTTTGCGCCGGCGGCCACGGACGGACAGGACAATGATGGCGACAGCGACACCGATGAGGCTGACGGAGACTATCCGGGCGGCTTCCCGGGATTTGTCGTGGCTGATGACGACACGGTCCAATTTACCCGGGACTCGATGCCGGATCCCGATTTTTGTATCGATGGGGATGACAATGACGGCGACACCGACATCGATGAACTCGATGAGTGCTTTTCCGATGGCAACACCACCGGGTTCAACGAAGATATCACCTACAGCCTGTCCGGTACGACGTTGATGCGCGACGATGCCAACGACGGAAATCCGGCCCAGCCGCTGGCCTACGACATCGAGGCCGTCGCCTTCGGCTACTCCGCAGACATCGTTCCGGCCCCAACCGGTGACGATGTATTGGATGTCGATGCCTCCAACAATTTCGTGTTTTATTCAACGGTACCGCTGGCGCGGTTGGGAACAATCAATGCGGTCAAAATCTGGCTGTTGGTCCGCACGCCGCACCCTGTTCAGAAATATACAGATCCGACACCGTCTTATCAGGTGGGCACTCAGAATTTTGTACCCGCCGATCGAGGCTACATGCGCACACTGCTGGTGTCAACCGTGTATTGCCGCAACTGACGTGTCAGAGAAAAATGAAATTGAACCAATGCATAACGACTGATGAAAAACCCGCCGAAGCCTGCCGGGGATTTACCATCATGGAGGTTCTGATCGCCATGGCAATTTTTGCCATCGGAATACTGGCGATCGCCGGCATGCAGATTCGATCGATCAATGGAAATACGGCCGCCAGAATCCAAAGCGAAAGCACAACCATTGCCACGGACACCCTGGAAAGGCTGGCCAGTCTGCCCTATGATCACCCGGAATTGGAGGAAAGTGCCGGCATCCTGCAGGAACAGGTGGGCCCTTACACTGTCTTCTGGCAAATCACCGATGAAGCCCCCATCAGCTGGTGCAAAACAATTTCGGTCTGGGTGACCGCCGACAATCCCAATGCCGAGGCGGTTAGAATAAATTTTATCAGGGGGCCGGAGTGGTAACAAACAGCGAATGTCGAATATCGAATGTCGAATTCTGAATGTCGAAGGAAGGAATACTATCCTGAATTGCTGGAATAACTGATATCCCGGAGGATTGGAGTATAAAAAATTGCGATAACTCTTGCATGATGCAATCTCGGAAGAATGAAGTGGTGGAGGACCGACCCGTACAGGTGGCAGGTATCGTGCTGGATTGCAGACAGAAGTAAAACAAATGGTTTTAGATTTGCCCGAAGGGCAACGGGATTGTGATCCGGCCAGATCGGTCGGATATTTTCTGTGTTTGTCGAACGAGCGAAACGAGAGGGCGGCTATTAAAAAAGGATCGGACTATGATCAGCTTCATAAAAAAAACAAAATATATCCTACATAATGAAAACGGCTCGATTATCGTGGTGGCCCTTATGCTTCTGGCGCTGTTGACGGTGCTGGGGCTCTCGGCCATTAATACCAGCACAACCGAACGACATCTGGCCGTCAACACCCTGCTGTACGAGAGGGCCTTCTATGCGTCCGAAGCCGGATTCGAACACGCCAAGGGCCTTCTCAGAATACCGTTTATCGCTCAAAATCAGGCCAATATGGCCCTGGGCAACCAGGCCAGTTGGAGCTTTGTGTTGAACGGCAGCGGCGTTATCCCGGGATTGTCTGCGGCTGTGGATACCGACTTCGAGGGCGGGGTTACCCTGGTGCAGTCCAATCTGGACGGTGTCTTGTATACCGTCACCGTGTGGAACAACAATGACGGCGGCGGAGCGACCAACGATACCGACGGCAGGATAATGGTTCGGACGGAAGCCACGGGTCCCCGCGGTGCCACCTGCGCGATTGAATCGCTGATCGCAGGCACGACCTCCAGCGGCAGCATTGATGGTTACAAAGCCCAGGCCGGTGCCGGCGCCGGCAAGAGTTACAGCAACAACGACATGGAAGCTATGGATGTCTTTGACAAACAAATTTAACCTGTTAACGATGCCGGTCACTGCTCTGCGCAAGCGTCACGCGCTCGCCGCCCCTCTCCAGATGACGGAGAACAAAAGACAGATGTCCGCCTCGTACGCCGAACGCCGTCTTCGCCTTTGCACCATCAGCCTCCAACCTCACACCTTAGACCTTATACCCTATACCTGTTTTTGCCCTAAAAAACTTTAACAAAACCCTAAAATCTTTTAACAGTCTCAGCCCCAAAATCCCCCAAAATCGGGCAGTGCGATCCTGCCGTCCGAATTTTTCATTAATTCCCTACCGGCTGCCGATAATTGTCACAAAGGCAATATTTTGCTGAATTAAACTGCCGTTGAATCGAACCCACCGAAATTACAGCAAAAACATCGCCGCAATTTTGCGGAAAAACTTATCTGAACGAAGACAAATATCGTCACCAATGACCGCACAGGCCTCAAATTAGAAATCTTAATGGTAACAGTTATTTGCACGAGTTTTGCGGCACGGATTTTGCAAATAAACACCTGGGTTTAAACATCCCGCGCCTACCTGGGGGAGAGAATTACCAGCCCGTTTTGCAACCAGTAACAAACATTCAAGGCAATCTATGCGAACTGTGATACGCGCGACTTGAAGCTGATGCGCTTTAGAGGTGAGAATTTATGTGCCAAACTTTGAATGTCTCTGAAAAAATACAACGATTCCACTCGAACCGCTATATCGTCCTGGGACTGACTGTGGTACTCCTGCTGCTAACCGCCGGTCCATCTTTGGCCGCCGATGACTGGTGGGATGCCAACTGGAAAAAACGGGTCAAGGTCACCCTGGACAACTCCGACCAGACCGAAACTCTGGTCGACTTCCCGGTCCCGGTGACCCTGAACACCACCAACCTGCCCGGCCTGGATCTGGGCGCCACCACGGGGGCGGACGTGCGCTTCAGAGACGCCGTCACCGGCAACGAGCTCAAGTATGAGGTCGAGACCTGGGATGCCGCCACCGACACCGCCGTGGTCTGGGTCAAGGTGCCCCAGATCGTCGGCGGCTCCAGCACCGACTACATCTGGGTTTACTACGACTACGACGGCACGGCCAGCTACGACCAGAGTACGGCCGACGAGCAGGCCGTGTGGAATGCCAACTTCAAAGGGGTATATCACCTCAAGGAAGACCCGTCCACGGCCGGTTCGGGCGGCATCGAGGACTCGACCGCCAATGGCCACGATGGCACGGATACGGGGGGCATGGTCAGCGGCGATTCGATCGCGGGCTGAGTCGGCAAGGCGCTGCAGTTTGATGCGGCCGGCAAGTATATCGACTACGGCGACGTAGACGATTTTGATTTCGGCACATCAAATTTCTCGATCAGCCTCTGGGTCAAGGGCACCGGGACGGAGCACGACCCCTATGTTACCAAAAGCAACTATGATACAGGCTGCAGCAATACCACCGGGATTTATATTTACAGGGACCGTGGTGAGGACATTGCAGCGCAATACGCGTACTATATTCAGAAAAACTGTATCATATGCATCTGTGGCGAGGAATATCTTGAATCCGGCGAGGATGGCACGGACGCGGACTGGCACCACGTCGCTGTCGTACGGGAAGGCACCGGGAGCAATGAGCTCAAATTCTACATTGATGGTTCCCTGGCAGATACAGGCACACAAGCAACAAACCTATCGAATAACAATAGTTTCAGGATACATGCCTGGAATAACGATACCAGCAAAACGGGTGACGGCACCCAAATCGACGAAGTGCGCGTCTCCAACACCGACCGCTCGGCCGACTGGGTCGCAGCTTCCTGGCGCTCGCAAAACGGCACCTTTGCCTTCTGCAACTTCGGCAGCGCGGAAAACGCGCCTGCCCTCTCCGTCACGGCCCGCACCACCCGCGACAACGACGGCGACGGACAGATCGACCGCATCGAGCTGACCTTCAACAAAAACATCGACGATTCCACGGCCGATGCCGGCGACTTCAGCGTCACCGGCTACACCATCAGCGGCATCGACACGGGCGCCACGGCCGACGACAACCAGCTTTTTTTGACCCTGACCGAATCGGGCACCGCCGACACCGACGCCACCCCGAACGTGTCCTACACCCAGGGCACCCTGGCCGACCTGTCAGCAAACCTGCTGGCCAGCTTCGGGCAGGACGCCTGGTGGGATACAAACTGGCTCAACCGCACCAAGATCACCCTGGACAACACCAACAGCGACGAGAACCTGAGCGAATTCCCCCTGCTGGTGACGCTGAACACCACCAATCTGCCCAGCCTGGATCTCAGCGCCACCGTGGGGGCCGACGTGCGCTTCCGGGATGCGACTACCGGGGATGAGATCAAGTACGAGGTCGAGTCCTGGGATGCCACGACCGACACGGCCACCGTCTGGGTCAAGGTGCCCCAGATCGATGCCGCCGTCGACACCGACTACATCTGGGTGTACTACAACTACCGCAATGAGCCATTGCTGGAGGATGACTTCAACCGGGCTGACAGCACCACGGTCGGCAATGACTGGAGCGAAACCGATAGTCTGTCCGGCCACGAAGCACAAATATTGAACAACCGCCTGTATTTCGAGCGTGATGACGGCGACAACCAGCCGCTGGTCAGCCACACCTTTACCCAGCAGACATCCGGAACCATCCAATGGTCTTTTACGCTCAACTTTGAGAGAATAGACGACGAGACTAGGTATCAAGTCTGGATGCAGCTGGGTGACAGCGCCACCATGGTCGATCCCGCAACCAGCCACACGACCGGCGTGGCGGTCAATCTAAAATGGGGCGGTACAGATCCGGAAAACGGGTTAACGAATCATGAAGGTTTCGGTTACTACGACGGGGCCAGCGTTACCGAAATCGGGGTGGTCAGCGGAGACGCCGGATATAATGCGGGCGGCGACGCCACCGTCACCGTCACGGCCGACCTGGACGCCAACACCTTTGACCTAGCTATCAGCGGCGCCGGCTTGATTTCCGGTTCGGGCAGTGCCACCGGCGTTGCTTTTGACAATAATGTCGATATCGATACGGTTAGAATATATTTGGACAACGTTACTGCGGCAAAGTTCGGCGACATGGAAATCGATGACCTGACCGTTAAAAAAGGCACCGCCACCTACGACCAGAGCGCGGCCGACGAGCAGGCCGTCTGGAATTCAGGCTACCTGGGGGTCTGGCATCTGGACGAGGAACAGGCCGGCACGGGCAACAACAATCTGTATACGGACTCGACCTCGAATACCGACCACGGTGACGACCAGGTATCAACCACCGGGCAGGACGGCAAGATCGCCGACGGGCAGCAGTTTGACGGGAGCGATGACTATATCGATTTATCGGGCGAGGGCATTGAAGACCACGACTATGATGCCTTTACTATTGTAGCCTGGTATAAATCTTCTGTTTCAGCCGTTTCGGATGACCAGTATATTTATACTCACCAGGACAGTGCCTGGAGCGACTATGTTACCGTGGGCCCCACTGATGATGGTGGGGAAGCCGATAAAATAAGGGTGACAATCGGCGATAGCGACGGCACAGAAGGCAGCGTATATGGCACAACTGATGTGGTCGATCAGCAATGGCACCATTTAGCCATGGTTCGAACCGGCGGTGGTGCGGGATCAAGAGTAAAAATCTATGTTGACGGCGATGAAGAAACGGATGCTGCCGATCCCACGGGCGGCGGCGCCATCGCTCTGGCAGCCGCGGATTTAGGCCCCTTTATTGGAGATTCGCCCGGTGATACCGAACAGGTCAATGGATTTTTGGATGAATTGCGCGTCTCCAGCACCGACCGCTCGGCCGACTGGATCGAAGCCTCCTGGCTGTCGCAAAACGGCTCCTTCGCATTTACCAACTTCGGCAGCGAAGAGTCAGCGCCCGCCGACGGCGCCGCGCCCGTGATCCTCAGCGCCAAGTCGTCGCTGGGTTCTACCACTATGACGGTAACCTTTTCCGAAGCCGTCTACACGTCCACCGGCGGCAGCGGCGATCTGGTGAGCGGCGATTTTTCCTACACCAACACCTCGGGCGACGGGGCCACCGCCATCAGCGCCATGGGCAGTGATGCCGACGGCAGCGACGAGACCGTCACCATCACGGTCGACACGGCCTTTGCTTCGACGGACTACGACAGCGACACCATCGCGGCGGCCGCATCCCAGATCTACGATGCGGCCGACAACGCCGCCGGCACCACCGCGGTCAATGTGACGCGGGGCGCCGACAACGGCGTGCTGGTCTGGGTCAACAACTCGGCGGTTTTTCGCTACAAGGTCTGGGACGGCACCCAGTTCGGCAGTGCCCAGGACGGTCCGGCCCTGCAGGGCACGGACGTGGTCCGGCATATCGCCAGTGCCGCCAGCGACGACCATGCCTATGTGGGCGTCATCGCCGAAGCCTACAACACCACCTCCAACTTGCACAGCGTCTACGGCACGGTTTGGGACGCCGTCAACGGCCAGTGGATCAATACGACCCTGCTCTGGTCGTTCACCAGTGCTCTCGATGTAGAATCCCGCCACTTCGGCATCGTGGCCCTGGGCAACGACGAGTTTGTGGCGGTGGGCAAAAACGCCGACACTGAAACGACCCTGAAAAATGCCGCTTGGCTGGCAGGCGGCGGCTGGACGGTGGAAACGGATCTCACCGACATCGGCGCAATCGCCCAGTTTATCGAATTGGTGCGGCGGCCGGGTACGCGCAATATCCTGTTATGTTCTACAGATAGGGTGGCTGACACCAATTGCCGCTATTACAAGGGCGACGACCCATACGGCACCAGCGCCGATGTCAACGACGACTGGACGGCCAACACCGAAGTGGCCACGGAATCAGATGATACCGATAACTGGGATTCCCATGGGTTTTTCGATCCCACGGACAATACCCGCGGCGGCATCGTGCACAATCCCCAGGATGGCAATGCGTGGAATATGCGGGTGACGCGCTTTACGGTCACGGACACGGCCATCACCTACGGCAGCACCGCCGACAGCGCCAACATGGCCAACGACTATTCCAATGCGATCGTCGTACCGGTCCCCGGACAATCCTATGCCGTCGTGGCGGCCGTCGACGATGACGACGGCTTTTACACCTATCGGCCGGATGTCCAGAATACCACCCCGACCTGGACCACGATTACCCAGCTCGAATCTCTCGGCGGCATGTGGCCGTCAGATAATAATATCAACCACCACTATGCCATGGAGTTCGACGGCACCCGCGGGGTGCTGGTCTGGTCGGACCTCACGCCGACCGAGCCGGCTCATTTCCGACGCTGGACCATCGGCGGGTCCTTCGAAGCCAGCGAGCAGGATGTCGACGGCTCCCCCGGCGGCAACTACGGCCACCTCATCATTGCCCGGCGCAGCCCCATCGACACGGATGAAATCCTGTTTGCCATCGTCAACGACGATGTGGATATCATCACGGTCTGGTGGGACGGTTCGGCCGACGGCTTTTACACCTCCGGCAACAAGGCCTGGACCGAGCAGGCCTCCGGAATCAGCACTGCCGTCGAAGACTCGTTTCGTGCGGTTGAATTTCAATTCTGCAATGCCGCCGACGCCACCGCACCGACCATCACGGCCCGCACCACCCGCGACAACGACGGCGACGGCCAGATCGACCGCATCGAGCTGACCTTCAGTGAAAACATCGACGATTCCACCGCCAACACGGCCCACTTCAGCGTGGACGGCTACACCATCAGCGGCATCGACACCGGCGGCACGGCCGACGACGAGCAGCTCTTTTTAACCCTGACCGAAAGCGGCTCCGCCGATTCCGACGCCACCCCGGACGTGACCTACACCCAGGGCACCCTGGCCGACCTGGCGACCAACCTGCTGGACAGCGACGGCGGCGCAACCCCCGCCGACGGGGCCGCGCCTGTGATCGTCAGCGCCGCATCGACGATGGGTTCCACCACCCTGACGGTGACCTTTTCCGAGCCGGTGGACACCTCCAATGCCGGCGCCGGCGATCTGGTCAGCGGCGATTTCAGCTACAGCGACGTCTCCAGCGGCGGGGCGGGATCGATCAGTTCCATGGGCGCCGATGCCGACGGCACCGACGAGGTCGTCACCCTCACGGTCAACGCGGCCTTCAACGCCGGAGACCACGCCACCGACACCCTGGCCGCAGCTGCATCCCAGATCTATGACCTGGCCGACAACGCCGCCGGCACGACGGCTGTGGCGCTGGCCATCGGCGGTATCGACAGCACGCCGCCCACGATCACCGCCCGCACCACCCGCGACAACGACGGCGATGGCAAAATCGACCGCATCGAGCTGACCTTCGATGAATACATCGACGACTCCACCGCCAACACGGCCCACTTCAGCGTGGACGGCTACACCATATCCGGCATCGACACGGGTTCCACGGCCGATGACGACCAGCTCTTTTTGACCCTGACCGAGGGCGGTGCGGCTGATTCCGACGCCACCCCGGACGTGACCTACACCCAGGGCACCCTGGCCGATTTGGCCGCGACTCCGAACCTGCTGGCCAGTGACGGCGGCGTGGCCCCGGCCGACGGCGCCTCCCCGGTGATTCTCAGCGCCACCGCTCCCGAAGACGGTACGACCCTGACGGTGACGTTTTCCGAGCCGGTGGACACTTCCAACTCCGGAGCCGGCAATCTGGTGACCGGTGACTTCACCTATTCCGATGTGTCGGGCGGCGATGCGGGTGCCATCAGCTCCATGGGAGCCGATGCCGACGGCACCGACGAGGTCGTCACCATTACGGTGGACGCCGCTTTCAACGACGACGACAACGGTACCGACACCATTGCGGCAGCGTCCGCTCAGATCTATGACCTGGCCGACAATGCCGCCGGCACGACCGCAGTGGCGCTGACCCTGACCGGCGCCGTCAACGACGCCCCGGTCCACAGCGTGCCCGATGCCCAGGAAACCCCTGAGAACACCGCCCTGGTGTTTTCCAGCGGAGCCGCCAACCTGATCTCTATCAGCGATTCGGATGCCGGGGCCAACGACATCCAGGTGACCCTGACCGGGACCAACGGCACCATCACCTTGAACGGCACCACGGGTCTGGACTTCACCGACGGCGACGGCACGGCCGATGCGGCCATGACCTTCACGGGCACCCTGTCGGAAATCAACACCTCCCTGAACGGGCTGAGCTTCGATCCCACCACCGACTTCACCGGCACGGCCAGCCTGCGGATCCAGACCAACGACCAAGGTTTTACCGGGTCGGGCGGCAATCAAACCGACGATGACACCGTCGATATTACCGTGGCAACCGCTGCTACGGCGGCTGTCAGCGGCACCATCACGCCCTCGACCGCCGAAACCGCCATCGTGACCGGCGGCAAGACCATTATCATCGACCTGACCGACGACACCTGGGTGCCCGACGACGGCTCGTTCAACGACCTGGTGCGCCAGGAAATCATCGACGGCATCACCTCGGCCATGTCCGAGTCCACCGGCTGGAACAACGAGGTGCGCGACAAGCAGTCGGCCACCAGCACAGAGGTGGTGCGCACGAGCGACACCCGCGTGACCATCACCCTGGACGCCCAGGCGGCCTACGCTATCACGGCCGCCGAGGTGATCACCGTGACCGTCCCGGCCGAGGCCCTGGTGACCTCGACTCAGGCGGTGGTGGGCGCCCCGGTGATCGTGGTGACCAACAGCACATCCACCGTAACCGCCTACCAGGTAGAAAACGCCGACGCTTCGGGCGCCTCGGATCCGACCTGTGCGGACAAGGTCAACCCCTACACCTCGGCGCCCACTGTTGAATTGATCGTCGACCCGGAGACCACCTGCGCCGACGAGGACAAGGTCAAGTTCACCACGGCCACCACCACGCCCCAGACCATGCTGAACACATATTTTAAAGACGACGGCAGCGGCTATGACAACGACACCCTGGTCGAGGTGCAGAACTCGGGCAACAGCATCACCTTCAAATCCAAGAATGTGGCCGGCGACTACAAGATCGAGCTATGGGAAGTCGATCCGTCCGACGGCAGCTTCGACACGTTAAAGGACAGCGAGACCAAGGCCTATGCCCCCGCCGGCGACACCGTCACCTGGACCGATTTTTCGGCCCTTTCCGCCACCATCGCCCAGAACATGACCTTCGGCTTCAAGTTCATTTTTACCGCCGAGGACACCACCTCTTCGGACCACGAGCTCAAATTCGGCGAATACGGGGTCGACGGGACCCAGCAAAAATTCTCCATCGGCGAAACGCCCCAGGTTTCCAGCGATCCCCTGGCTGCGGTCAGCGGCACGATCACCTCGGCGCTGGAAAACGACGTGGTCGTCGGGGACAAAACCATTTTCATCGATCTGGTCAACGACACCTGGGTGGCGGCCGGGGCCACTTTCGACGCCCAGCGTCAGGCCATCATCAACGGGCTGGATTCGGCCCAGAGCGAGACCAACGGCTGGAACGCCGAGGTTAGAGACAAGCAGGGGGTGGCCGGGGTTGAGCGCACCAGCGACACCCGCGTGACCATCACCCTGGACGCCCAGGCGGCCTATGCCATCACGGCCGACGAAACCATCACCGTGACCGTGCCGGCCGCTGCCCTGGTGACCTCGAGCAGCGATCTCACGGCCACGCCCACCTTTACCATCACCCACCAGGACCGCTCGGCGATTCTGTCCGGCACCCTGGCCGACGATGCTCTCGAATCCCAGATCGTCAGCGGGGGTCAGACCCTGGTCATTACCCTGGTCGAAGACACCTGGGATGCCACCATCGGAGCGGACAACGCCCTGACCACGGCCCTGATCGCCGGCATCGACTCTGCCGGGGTCGAAGCCGCCGGCTGGGATGCCGTGGTCAAGGCCGGGCTGACCTACGCCGATGTGACGCGCACCAGCAACACCGTGGTGACCGTCATTCTGCCGGCATTCAGCACCTATGACATCAGTGCCGCCGAGACCGTCACCGTGACCATTCCCGAGGCAGCCGTGGCCGGTAGCGGGGACATCACGGCCAGCCCCACCTTCGACATCGTCATTCCGGCCGTCACGGTCAGCGGTACGGCAACGCCCTCGGTGACCGAGGGCGACATCGTGACCGGCGGCAACACCATTATCATCGATCTGACCGGCGATACGTGGGTGGGGGCCGCCTCTTTTACCGACACCGTCAAGCAGGCCATCATCGACGGGATCACTTCGTCGATGTCCGAAACAACGGGATGGAACAACGAGGTGCGCGACAAGCAGCTGGTCGCCGGCCTGGTGCGCACCTCCGACACGCGCGTGACCATCACTTTAAACGCCCAGGCGGCCTATGACATCACCGCCCACGAGGTGGTTGTCGTGACTGTGCCGGCCTCCGCCCTTGCAACCTCGAGCACGGCCATGGTGGGTGCGCCGGCCTTTGTGGTCACCGCCGGCGGGTCGGCCACCCTGACCGCCTACCAGGTTGAAAATGCCGACGCCTCGGGCGCCTCGGATCCGACCTGTGCGGACAAGGTCAACCCCTACACCTCGGCGCCCACTGTTGAATTGATCGTCGACCCGGAGACCACCTGCGCCGACGAGGACAAGGTCAAGTTCACCACGGCCACCACCACGCCCCAGACCATGCTGAACACATATTTTAAAGACGACGGCAGCGGCTATGACAATGACACCCTGGTCGAGGTGCAGAACTCGGGCAACAGCATCACCTTCAAATCCAAGAATGTGGCCGGCGACTACAAGATCGAGTTGTGGGAAGTGGATCCGTCCGACGGCAGCTTCGACACGTTAAAGGACAGCGAGACCAAGGCCTATAGCCCCGCCGGCGACACCGTCACCTGGACCGATTTTTCGGCCCTTTCCGCCACCATCGCCGAGAACATGACCTTCGGCTTCAAGTTCATTTTTACCGCCGAGGACACCACCTCTTCGGACCACGAGCTCAAATTCGGAGAATACGGGGTCGACGGGACCCAGCAAAAATTTTACATCTCTGAAACACCCCAGGCAGGGACTATTGCGGCCGTCAGCGACTCCGTGGCCACCGCCGGCGACGAAATCGAGGTGGTCAACGGGGGCGGCACAATTTTCATCGACCTGATCAACGACACCTGGGTGGCGGCTGGGGCCACTTTCGATGCCCAGCGTCAGGCCATCATCAATGGGTTGGACTCGGCCCAGAGCGAGACCAACGGCTGGAACGCCGAGGTTAGAGACAAGCAGGGGGTGGCCGGGGTGGAGCGCACCAGCGACACCCGCGTGACCATCACCCTGGATGCCCAGGAGAACTATTTCATCACCGCCGACGAGACCATCACCGTGACCGTGCCGGCCGCGGCCCTGACCGGGGCGGTCGCCATCACGGGCACGCCCACCTTCGCGGTCAACAACCTGTGCCCGTTTACCTACCGCCGCGCGCTGACCATCGACTACACCAAGGTCGGTGCTGACAACAGCGGCACCCTGCCGGCCACGGGCTTTCCGGTGCTCGTCAGCCTGTCGGGCGACTGGCTCAAGACCACCACCGCCGACCCGGTCAACGGGCGCATCGAAAGCACAACCGGGGATGACATTCTCTTCCGGGCCTCGGGCATCGGTCCTCACCACTACCACGAGATCGAAGATTATGACGGCACCGCCGGCACCCTGACGGCCTGGGTCAGAATCGACTCGCTTTCCAAGGCCGCCGATACCGTCCTTTACGTTTACTACGGCAATGACTGTGTCGATTACGCCATTGAGTCTTCGACAAACGTCTGGGATGATGACTTTTTAAGTGTCTGGCATCTGGATGAGGCAGTCTCCGATGAAGATACCCACGCGGACTCCACCGGCAATAGCCGTACCGGAACCCGCCAGGACAACGATGCCAGCGGCGGGGGAGATGCCACCGGCCGTATCGATGGGGCCGACGAGTTTGACGGGACGGATGACTATGTGGATTTTAGCGCCCACATAAGTGATTTTGCGTCCTTAACCACGGGGACGGTTTCGGCCTGGGCCAAGCGTGACAATACCGGCAATCGCGATATTATTTTTGCGTTTAATGAAACGTCTTCAAGTGACCGATTTGTATTGGAATTTCAGGACACCGGGGTGGCTCGTGTCGTTATTCGGGACAATGATTTAAACAGTGTCTCAGTGTCAGGAGGGAGTGTCGGCGATACGAGTTGGCATCACATTGCTGTTACCAACGACGATGCCAGCGAAGTTAAGCTGTATGTCGACGGAGAAGATGTAACTCCGGTTTCGCCGGAAGCCAATGCCAATGACTGGTTTGATGCGGTAGCCGGCAAAGATTTCATGAGCATTGGTTATGATGACAGGGCTCAAGAAAAGCGTATGGACGGATTTGTCGACGAGGTGCGCATCTCCGGCAGCGCCCGCGACGCCGACTGGATCAAAACCAGCTTTAACAACCAGAGCGACACCACCATCGGGGCGGGTTATTTTTTCAAAAGCCTGGGCAACGAGGAGGTCAGCCCGGTGACATCGGTGGAGTTGGTCTCTTTTACGGCTGTCGGTGAAGGCACTGGGGTCAACGTGGCCTGGGAGACGGCCCGCGAAAGCCACCATGCGGGCTTTCACCTTTACCGTTCGACGTCGGCCGACGGCACCTTCGTACGCCTGACCGCCGCGATGATTCCCGGGGCCGGATTTTCCATCGGCCCCCAGACTTACGGATTTGTCGATAACGATATCACTCCGGGTGAAATATACTACTATCTGCTCGAAGACATCGACGTGAGCGGTCTGCGCACGGATCACGGTCCCATCTGCGTGGACTGGGATGCCGACGGCTTGCCCGACGATTGGGAGATCGCCCACGGCCTCGACCCTGGCTTTGACGACGCCGCTCTGGACTCCGACAACGACGGTCTGAGCAACCTGCAGGAGTACGCGCGCGGCACCGACCCGCACAACCCCGACAGCGACGGCGACGGCGTGCCCGACGGGCTGGATGACGGCCGCATCGAGCGCAGCGAGGCCGAGCAGATCAGATCTTTGGACCGCGGCGTCTACGTGGTGGCCTCCGACGATGACGGCATCACCATCGAGCTTCGCACAGAATTCCTGGACAGCCGCGTGGTCAAGGCCGGCGGTGAGCGCTTTGACCGCCTGCAGATCGGCGACTATGTCCACGGCTACACCGAGACGGTGGGTGCCCCGCAGATGCCCCTAAAGGGCGTGCTGGTGGACATCCCCTTTGACAGTCCGGCGGGCCTTGCCATCGTGGAGACCGAGCTTGAGACCCGCAGCGGCTACCGGGTCTACCCGGTGCCCGAAAACGTGGGCCACGAGTCCGGCGAGCAGGTGGCCGAGGTCTTTGTGATCGATGATGGGGCCTATGCGGCCGATGCCTTCTACCCCGGCGCGGCCGCCCGCCTGGGCGACACCTTTGTCTTCCGCGACCAGGCCAAGCAGCAGGTCGTCTTTCACCCGGTGGTCTATAATCCTGCCACCGGCCAGATCGTGGTCTACAGCCGCATCCGCGTGCGCATCAACTACAGCGACGGCCCCCTGGCCACAGCGGATCAGCTAAAGACCGCTCCCTGGCAGCCGCCGGGGACGCGATCCTCGCAGCCGGATATGGCCTTCGGCCTGCTGTCGGCGCTTCCCGGCCCCTCGCCGCTGTTAAACAGCATGATCTTCTCGCCGATTCTGTCCCTCGGGCTTTTCAACGCGGCCCTGTGGACTGCGCCCGAGAGCGCCCCGCCGGCAACCGCGGCCTACAAGATCCTGACCTCGGCTGCCGGCATCTACCAGCTGACCTGCGCCGAGTTGGATGCCGCCGGCGTGGATGTCGCCGGTGCCGATCTGAGCGATTTGCGGATGTACTACCTGGGTGACGAGGTCGCCGTCGAGGTGGTCGATGCCAACGGCACGGTCTGTGACAACACCGATTACATCCGCTTTTACGCCCCGGCCGTGGCCGCGGCCTATGACAAGTATGCGGCCGACAACGTCTTCTGGCTGACCACCGCAGCGGCTGCGGGCACGCCGTTGCGCATGGACACCATCGCCGCTGTGCCGGACGGGGGCACCGCGGCCGTCAGCCACGACGTTGTCGTGCATGCCGAAAACGACGAGGACTACTGGAAGGAGGTGCCCGGCGCCGACAGCCTGGACCGCTGGTACTCGCTGTCCTTTGTCCAGGCCAGCGAAGCCGTGCCCGTCGGAAGCCCGGTGCCCTTTGACATCTCCGTGCCGGGGCCGGCGGAGGCCGGCAGTCTCAAGGTGCTGATGGCCTCCCGGCGCGACAAGGACCACGAGGTCGACATCGAGCTGGTGGGCGCCGCAGGCTCCATTGTCACCGAGACCTTCAACTGGAGCGGGCAGTCGCCTTACGAGGCCTTGATCGAAAACGTCACCTTTGACAATACCGATGCCGCCCACACGGTCAAAATCACCTGCAAAAGCGGTGAGGACTTTATTCTGGTCGACTGGATCGAGGCGGCCTATGCGCGCAACTTTACCGCCGCAGACAGCAAGCTTGAGTTTGCCCACGAGCCGGGCTACATTTTTACGGCCGCAGGATTCGGCTCAAACAACCTGATCGCCTATGACATCAGCGACAGCGCTGACGTGGGACGCATCGGCACCGTGGCGCCGGCAGGCAACGCCATCGCCTTCGAGCCGCCGGCAGACCCCGGACAGGAGCACACCTACCTGGTGATCGACACCAACCAGATCAAGACCGCCGCCGACGTGCAGATATTCGAGGACACCGCCTCCAGCCTGTACGATGAGACCAATGCGGCCGACTACATTTTGATCACCCACGCGCGCCTGGGCTGGAACGGCAGCGGGGTTGAATACCCCTGGCTGACCGCCCATGTGGCCCACCGCGAAGACCAGGATCTCAGAGTAATGGCCGTGGATGTGGCCGACATCTATGACGAGTTCTCCTACGGCCTGCCCACGCCCGAGGCCATCCGCGACTTTCTGTCCTACGCCTATGACAACTGGACCGAGCCCGCACCCCAGTACGTGCTGATCGTCGGCGATGCCAGCTTCGATCCCAAGGGCAACTACGAGGCTGTCTACGGCGGGGCCGCGGCCGACGACACCCCTTATGTGCCCTCGTATCTGGCCTACACCGACTACCAGGGCGAGACCGTCACCGACGAGTACTTTGCGCGCATCAGCGGCGGCGATGCCGTGCCCGATCTTTACATCGGACGGATACCGGCGGCAGACTTTGACGAGGCCACCGTGATGACCGCCAAGATCCGCGCCTACGAGGATGCGGCCAACACCAAGGACTGGGAGAAAAACGTGCTGCTCTTAGCAGACGACCAGGAGCCGGGCTTCGACAACGCCTACGAGGCGGTCTTCAAGCAGATCAACGACGAGGCCGCAGCGCTATTGCCCGCCTCCATGGCGCCGGCCTACGGATATTTGGGCCTGGACTTTGCCACGGCCGCAGCCCTGAAAAACTACATCAAGCTCAAACTAAACGACGATGCCGGCCTGGCGCCGGAGACCGGCGGGGCCCTGATCGTCAACTACGCCGGCCACTCCAGCATGCAGCGCTGGGCCGGCGAGAACATCTTTGAAAACGACGACGTGGACGAGCTTGAAAACACCGGCATGCTGCCCTTTGTCATCTCAATGAGCTGTCTGGCGGGAAACTTCTCCTGGCCCGAGTGGCTGGCCTACCCCGCCCTGACAGAGCTGATGATACGCGCCGGCACGGTTGCCGACGGCAAGGGGGCGGTGGCCGCCCTGGCGCCCACCGGCCAGACCACCACCGCCGGACAGCGCATCCTCAACAATGCCCTGTTCGACACCATCTTTACCAACGACGTGCGCAGGCTGGGCCCGGCCGTTTCCGCCGCCAAACAGACCCTGCTGGCCAACGGCGATGTCTACTACGAGCAGGTCAGCGAAACATTTTTGCTGCTCGGAGACCCGGCCACAAAGCTGAAAGTGCCCCTGCCCCGCAGGCCCGAGGACCTGACCGCCACCAGCGACCTGACCACCATCAGCCTGGACTGGCAGGCAGCCGTCGATGCCGACGGCAACCCCGTCAAGGGCTACAACCTGTACCGCAGTACAAGCGCAAGCGGACCCTACACCAAGGTCAACACCGGACTGATTACCACCACCGGCTACGAGGACAGCGACCCGAACCTGCCGGAGGCCCCCACTCCGAGCTACTACACCGTCAGATCGGTGGACAACGACAACGATGAAAGCCCGCAATCCGCCGTCGTCAGCACCGCCCTCAAATCGGTGTCCGCCTCCCTGGGCGGCGGCGGCGGCGGTGCAACTGTGGCCGCATGCTTTGTAATAACAGCTGCGAAAGCATCTACGGGAGACGTGGAATACTGGTGGATACCGGCGCTTGTGGCGTTGTTTCTGGGAGTAGGATGGGAATGGTATTCGGCTTTCGGCTTTGGGCGTTCGGCTCACGGCGTTCGGGACAACTGAAAGGTGTAAGGTATAAGGTTTTTTGAATGCGGAATTGGGAATGCGGAATGTGGAAAGTAGACAGATACGGCGTTCAGCTTTCGGCGTTCGGGGAAAAAGCATGGTATGGGGTTTGAGGTTGGAGGTTTGAGGCCTACATCTGTACTCTGTATTCCGTCATCTGCCTTCAGTTGTCTGTCATCAGTCGTCTGTCTTCTGTCATCCTTGGCGGCCTCAAAGTTGAAGACTGGTATTAAATCCTCTCTTTTTTTATTCCTTGACCCTACACCTCAAACCCTATACCTTACACCTCTGTACATTTTCCAGCATTAGAGCTGAATTGCATCTTTTCCAATTGATTGCACCGAAGAATTTTTATGTCAGAGATCCGGGATAAAACCATCCAGGGGCTGAAAGCCGGAGACAGCTTTATCGTTATGCGCCGGTTCACCGAAGACGATATGCTGGCGTTTGCCGATGTTACCCGCGATTACAACCCGGTCCACTTTGATCAGCGTTTTACGCGGTTAAAAGAATTCAGGGCACCGATCTGCCACGGATTGCTGGTCGGCAGCCTGCTGACCGAAGTCGGCGGGCAAATCGGCTGGCTGGCGTCGGAAATGAGTTTTCGCTTCAAGCGGCCGGTCTATTTCGGCGACACGATCGAGTGCACCTTCACCATCACCGAAATCAATGCCCGCAACCCCGTGCCCGGGCCGAGGTGATTTACCGCAACCAGGACGGCGCCGTGGTTCTGAAAGCGAATTTAGGGGGTATTCTCCCGGACTCACGGGAGCGTGAAGTGCTCGCAAAAATGGTGGCCGAAGGCGATCCGACCAATAAGGGGTAATATTGAAGATTGAAGATTTGTGAAAATCACTTCGTTCCGTCTTTTTTTGTTCAGGTCTTCGTAAAATCGATCCGCCGGAGGCGGACCTTAAATCTTCAATCTTCAATTTTAGTGGTTATTTGGCGCTGGCTTTGGCGCCGGCGGGTGGCGTTGAAGGCCTGAGCATCTGGGAGCGGCCTTCGAAAAGCGCCCCTTCCTTGATGTCGATGGTCTGAGCGGAGCAGTCGCCCATTAGTTTGCCGGAGGATTGTAGCTGGAGCTGCTTGCGGGCGGTGACGTTGCCCCGCACCTGTCCCTGAACGATAATGTTTTCCGCCTCGACATCGGCTGAAACGACGCCGGTGGGGCCGATAAAAATATCGCCGCTGATCTTGATGGAGCCGGTAAAGTGACCCTCCACGTGCAGGTCCTCGTTGCCCTGGATATCCCCTTCTATTTTGACCTTGTTGCTCAACAATGAGGTCGAGCCGGTTGGTTTGCCTTTATCCATTTATACCTCTCCTCTTGAACTGTTCGACAATTACGGGTGCACCTGTGGCCTAATTGATTTCACCCCATCGGGGCAAGCTAGACTACCGTTTCTTTCTTTTTGGGAGCAGCCGCGAGTGGGGCCTGCTTTTGACCGGGGGAACCGGATTTGGCAGCCTGCGCGGGGCCGGTTGCAACCGGTTTGACGGCCTGGGCCGGTCCGGCGGCTGCAGGTTTGAAAGCCTGGGTGTTGCTGTCGCTCATCTTGATCTCACCGTCAAACATGGCGCCTTCATGAACCGCAATCCGGGGGGTGGCGATGGCACCCTTCATCCTGGCGGTATTCTCCAACTGGACCTTCTCGGTGGCGGCAATTTCGCCGTCGATCTTGCCGTTGACATATATGTTGGTGGCCCGCAGGTTTCCCCTTGATCTCGGCCCCTTGAGCGACCTTCAAATGGCCGTCCAGATGGAATTTACCTTCAAAAGATCCCAGGATAATAATGCTGCCTTCGCCGGAGATGTTGCCTTTGATGTTCAAATTCTTGCCGATATACGTCGTTGCCAGCGACGTGTTTTTCTGGCTGCCTTTCGCAGCAGGCTTGGCAGGAGCCGGGGCCGGCGCCGCCGGGGGTAGTGCCGCTTCATCCTTCTTACCGAATAAACCCATTTACTACACTCCTTTGGCAAAAGATTGAATATTGTTGATTTGATATTATTACTATTAAAACGTAACAAAATGATGATTGACCCTTAAGCGGATAAGGTTCATTATCTGTCTGATTTTTCTATTAAAATAGAAAAAGGAGGCCGATATGAACCACGATCACCGACTATTTTTAAACCCCA
>Ga0209052_1000192_pt1 | contig 19794 bp, 12 predicted proteins | sample WorMetHEROISLAND_2_FD_187409 | JGI IMG/M metagenome (GOLD analysis project Ga0209052, IMG submission 187409) | Marine gutless worms symbiont microbial communities from Max Planck institute for Marine Microbiology, Germany - Olavius sp. 4 HERON... | ecosystem: Host-associated > Annelida >...
AGTGACGTCACGTTTCAACTGCTGTAGAACGCTAGCAGTAGGCCTAATGTGATAGTAAGGTGGATATCTCTAAACTAGGGTTGTTAAGACCGCCCATTCATTTGACCGGTTAACCTTGAAAAAAAGATGTTATAAGGGGATTGGACATGTAGACCTGTGCAGCGGCAATGCTAAACTATGCATGCGAGGCTGGCGATGGTTATACGGCGAGTGTGCGGCGGCGGCGCACAGAGAAGGCGAGTAGAACTGTAGAATTACATAATCGCCGGCGGCGCTGGCCGACTAGCGACGACCAGCGAGTGACCCTTTGATGACGCCGTGCACCGGCGTGCGGCGTTCACACCTGTGAGTAGTGTGCGTGCATGTTGCGCCAGGCACGGCACGGCCGGTGATAACTGCTAGCTATGTACCGATGGACGGGCGGGGGAATGAGAGCGGCGTGAGTGAGTATAGACATGAAGCTTCAGCCGTCGGTAGGTCGGTAAATCGGTAATTTGAAAATGAAACCGGTAACCGGTAATTTTACCGGTTAACCGGTAACCGTTTAACAACCTTACTCAATATGCACAATACAACTTCTAATAATACACAGTAAAATCACATAGGCACAGTCGCACACTCGGTTTTCATTTAAATGGCCCATTTTTCAGAGATACTGCAAAGTGAGCTACAACAGCGAACAGAAAGTTTTAACAGGCAAGATGGAATTTGTGTTGTCCACCCAACAGTCTCCCTTTCACTAAAGGATGAATGCAAAGGTAGACTGTAAAACTAAAAGAAACATGAAGCCTTTACTGTGCACATACACACTAAGTCCAAGCTCAGTTGATTTAAACCAAGTTAGCACAAATATAACTACCATACTGATTAACAAACATATATATGAAATTCATCCAACTGTTAATTCACAGTTTTTTTAATATAACTGCCTGCTGTGAAACAGAAATATAAACAACCTTTGACCAGCACAAACATGGTCCAGCAGAAATTGAAGATATCGGTCGCTATGCATGGCACTCGCCTGCAGAGAAATACAAAAGCAACATGAGAACTACAAGTCTACAACTCATTATGAGGAACAATTAAATAACCGTAAAACTGTAAACACAAATGCTAAATGCAAGACAGTAGATTTATGTACAGTAATATACTAACTATTTGAGTCAATTGGAAATTATGGCCAACATGTACCGTATTTGATCTGAAACATACAACAGGGTCACCATTCTCCAGGCAGTAAGCACTGCAGAATACCTCACATTTTCTTGACTATGTGACATAATTGCACGTTGCAAATACCCACACTCAGCCGACTGGCACATTAACCAGACATTTTACCTTCATTCCCATTTCCCATAAACTTAAAATTCTCTAACATGTGACATTTCCATTTTTTCTCATACAAGTGGTTACCTTGAAGTAAATACAACATACTTCTGCTTGCGACTTTTTGGTGGTCGTGGAGGATCCTTGGCAGGATTTTCAAAGATGTCCAAGAAGATTGGTTCAAACTTCTTGAATGTCACCATCGACACGGCAAAGTTGCGTTCCAGTCGTTCGATCTTGTCTCGAAATTCTTGTGGCAAACTGGCCATGTCTGCCCACTTCTTCATCTTCTTGAAAAACTCTATCAGACTAAAACAACACAAGGCAACAGTGAGTAATACCGGAAAATTTACAATTAGTTTGTAAGCTGCAGTTTCAACAGAATTTACTAATGACCACACAAGCACCGACTGCGGGTAACATAGGACAGTGGAAATCCTAATACTAAGAATACTGTGACATATTAGCATGTTAGTAGTCTACTGTACAAAAATATACTGAGTAAAACTGAATTTCCTGTCATAAAGACTTATTCATGACACCGACTCAATACATCATTCAAAGACAGTCACGTCTAAAAAGAGTCATGCACTAAACCTACCTGAGCTTTGAGGATCTCAACAAGCGAGTTAATGATACACAGTTGCCCTCTATATGACAGCCAGATTTAACAGTGGGCGTGATGCCCGACCGGCAAGAAAAATACAACGAACATGTCAGCCAGTGAAGTCGATCGCCCTTAAGCACATAACAAACATTCACTATTTGTTTAATAGATGCACATCACTTTATATATATAGCACAAACAATTATTAGTGAAACACAGTGAGAAACAGCACAGCAACAGTTTTACAGTACATATGACTGACCAATAGCATTAAATAATCACGGGATTGCAATCCCTAGTGTGTACATACAGCTACCTGCATACACAAGCAATATTTTGTAAGGCAGAATTAAGACTATGGTTAAATAATATGGTTGAGGTGAGTGTTAGTTAGTTTCAGAGAAATGAATAATTGCCAGTTATGCACACAATTGCCCTGCAAAATGCAGTGTGTAGTCTCAGACTCACAGGGTGGTGTGCACTTAGCCCGCAGACCGTACACGAAGACCAAAAATAAACTACAAAAACTAGTCGGTCGCATTCATAACATGTTTAGCAGAAGTCACACTGAAGCAATCTGACTCTAAATGGCAGTGACAACTATGATCATGTCTAATTATGTGCTTTGGTGCCACCTCAAGCGTATAATTCGCAATGATACGCGTATACGACTGCCACGCAGCGGTTTTCGTATCTAGATCCATGTTCAAGTCACTGCACAGTTCATCAAAGCGTTCCCTGGTGCGGTCCTCATCGCCATCATCTGATAAACCCATGCTGCAACTTGAAATACAATCAGATTTCTTTTCAAATTTCAATCACAACAGATACACATCGTAAACCGGAACAATGGCGGCCGTAAACATTAGCCACGGGCCAGTGGCGGCAAAAGCGGCGACCAATCACAGCCGACCCTCTTTCGTCCTTTTAAATTCTCGTCAGTCGTCCTGTCAAATGCAGCTTTGGGAGACTGGGATTTTGGCTTCTAGTTTTTGCTGCACTGGGAGTCCGGGACCAACGATGTTGAATATCATGGAAGGAGGAACCACGCCTATCTGCGAAAGCCTTACAGAGTATAGACCTAGTCACCTACTATCGCGGCTATCATAATGTCACCAACATCACCCGTGGTTTATGGATATAACTGGAAGCTAAAAAGACACATAATCAGTCAGATATCCGTTTTCATTTCTTTTCTCAGCGAAGTGTCAATCGATGGAACAGCCTACCTCAGCAAGCAGTTGATGCACCTAGCATCAGCCATCAACTCCTTCAAGAACGCTTGAGAAGCTTCGTACTCATCAGATGGACTTTTTCATGGACTGACGTCCTTTCAAGTCCTATGGCTGCACGATATCTGTCAAGTTCTTCTTCATCACCTTCATTAGCTACAAACTTGCGACACAGTAGGCCTATTATATTATATTGGCAGATAGGTAATATTGTATGATTTAGTATGGCAGGTACTGACGCTCCGTAGGCTATAGCTCTGCGATGGGTTTATAATCTCCCATTGCAGTTTTGTATATTAATTGTATGGACTTTTAACTGTGTAATTAATTGATAGTTTGGTAGTTATCAGTGAACATTGTAGTTCACAGTAGTGTAGTGTAGTGTTTTGTTGTTTTTCCCCTTTCTTTTTTCATTTTTTTTTGTACGTGTGTGTATTCTCTTCATATGGGCCAAGCAGTTTGAATTAAACTTGATTGATTGATTGATTGATTGATTGATATAACCAGGTGCAGTGCAGCCGCACCCGGTATATACCCGGTATGTAATGCACAATGTAGAGATCTTTGAAAAACAAGACAATCACTCCTTCTGCGCGCGCGATGCATTTCGCGGAAATGTATAACTATACTAACACGTTACACTCACTGGCACATATTTTTCTTATCTTATAGTTCATTTATTTACTTATTTATTTCTCAACATTAATCTGACCTTATTTAAAGCCACGTCCAAATAAGGTCGGGTCATGTTGTGTTTGGGTTAGGTTTTAGGTATTTATATATATAGATCTGTGGGTTTTATTATTTTGTGAATAATTTGTTCGATGTGCTGCTTAGAGTAAACGTACACGATTAAGATCATAACGTCTTGTACGTTTACAGGAATTTTTGTAAGCGAATGTCCTCAAATTCCAATCTGTCGTTGACTCGCAATGCGTCGTCGAGCAGTGTTGACTGCCAGCCGGCGCAGAATTCGCCATCGTCCCGTGCCTATGTTGTGCCGTGGAAGCGATGCAGCCTTTGCCGACCGTCCGACGGCGCTGGGCCGTTCAGGTCACCGCGGGACTTCTGTCACCATCTGCGCGATTGCCACTGCACACGAGAAGGCGGCTCGTTCGTGTGTCGTTACGGCATGAACGGAGTTTGTCCGTCACTTCCGGTGGAAGGCGTCAGTGATCGGGACTATGAGGACCATGTAGCACGCGACCATGTCGCTGGTGAATCGACTGTTGCGTCACAAGCACCGACTCTTCTTCACTCCAGTGCGTTGCCACACTCTGGTTACATATGTGTTAATTATTTGCTGCATTGTTTATATTTTTGACTTGTGGAAATAAAAGAACTTCATGATGATGAGATTTGATCCCCCAACTATCTCTTTTATACTTTTGAGCCCAAAATGACTGCAGCATTTCATCGAAGTCGATTTATAACATTTTGAAAGAGACAAATAAATGACATTAAGTTAATTGCCTTACTTCTTTTGTCTGTTACAGAATATAAATATGGCTAGGTTTTTCTATACAAAGATGTATTTTGAAACATTTGTTTGTATCAAGACTGGTAGATAAAACAGAGTTTCATGATAAGCATTGCTTAAAGAAGTGCATATAATATGCAGAAACATAGTCAGAGCAGAATTTGTGCAGTTTGCCTGTATGTTGCAGACCGGAAAGATGTGCCAACAGTGTCTGCATCGGGCAGACAGTCATCATCTCGGAGTTCAACGCCGAGCAGTGCGGCTGTATCATCACTGGAATTAGCACAGTCTACTCCATCAGTTGTACGCGATCAGCTCCAATGGACAATTTTCATGTCCCGTGTTAACTTGCCAGCAGTTTTGAACGATCCTACACTGGCTCGACGGGAAACTGATTTCTTCAAGAAGACGTGGGGAGAAGACTTTGAAAAGTTTGAGGTTCAACCGTCGTCACACTTGCCACATATTACACCGGATCATTTTAGGAAATACCTGGCAAAAACTGCTGTGGTAAGTGCATTTTTATAATGCAGTTTGTCAGATTAATAATTACTGTGTTGTAGTAAAATGTACTAAAATATAATAAAACTGTCGTGCATGTTATTGTGTAAATGCAGTGAGGACCCTGTGTCGGCTATCGCAGCTACACATTGGCATATGAAATTATTTCACAAGTTATAGTTATGCAATATGCATAATGCATGGTGCCAGGGATATGGACACAAATGGCTGTGGCTATAGCACTTTTTGCACTATGCATTGTTCACAACTGTGGAGTTTACACAAGCCTTCCTCGATATTTGGCCAAACTGCTTCGATTTTATATAGTTTATTGTATTCAAGAAACTGCTTTCACTGTGAAAAAGTGCAGTAAATAATTCTTTGGTTTTTAGGTAACATGCTGAAATTTTGTCCCTGGATCCCATTTGTTTGCATTTCCCCACTGTTCACTTTCCATTGCATGGCTGTGTAGCACTTCTCAGTTAGTGCCACTACTTCATTACACTGTGCTTATGCATGTGTATTGATGAATAGCGTCTGTTTTAGTCATTTGAAGCGATTTCGTGGTTTAGTTAAATAATTAATTTGGTGTACTGTCCATTGCAGAGGTACAGGAAACACGTCAAGCTGTCAGAGAATTCGCCAGTTGCATCAGATGCTGAAGGAAACAGTTCTGCAGAACAAGACTTACCGACTGTTACTGCAAGGAAACAAAGTATACTTCGTGCTTAATACGATGATACGTAATGTATAATGTCATAACGTCCCCGGGTGTATCAAGTGTCATTTCAGCTGACATACGTGATTGTAGTACACGAGTTTCTACATATTAAAGTCGTTGCATTGGTCTAGATGATACCAGAATATCTAGCTTCAGTACTAAAGGCCTGTTTTTACAGTTTGATCGGCTTTCTTTGCTACTACTCAGTGATGCTTTGTAGCTATAGTAATGCAGTAATAATGAAAGTCAAGATTTTTGTCTAACTAGCCATTGTTTATTTTTGTAGGTAAGCTACAAACAGAATTGGATATTATTCCAAAGGTGTGTATAATTTTAGTGTTTTAGTGAGTATTTCTGTAGATCTTTTGTGCTGCATAAGCTTGAGTGGCACTGTGTTGCTGGTAATAATTGTAGTTTATTTTATACTGGGGGAGAAGTACAGTTGTTGACTGAATGGTAAGAGGCCTGCTGCACCTACTCAACTGTGTATATCTGTTTGATGATATTTCTGTTTGTCACCTTAACTTTAACATTGCTGAATGTCACATGAGCTTTGTTTTTAAATGCCATTTAAATACCACTAACTTGTAGAGCACTGTATATTTTGTTTATAATTTTTCAGTTTTGTTTGCATTTAGTCTTTTTTGAAGGCCTGTTCTGCAAACTGTTTTAGATATTCCAGCAGCCGGGATTTTCACTTCAGAACCCTGAGACATTTAATGCTGTGATTCCGTGGAACCAGGTAACGCCGTCAAAGTCGGACAGATCCGGCAAAGGTCACCAGTCTTCCAAACTGCTTCAGGAGAGGGTAAGTAAGCATTTGTAGGCATTTTTATGTCATTCTGTAACAAAGCTTCAGGAAATAAAGTGGCTGTGTTGCAGTATTGCATGTTTCAGAAGGTTAGGTATTTGAATACTTGGGGTTTTATAGATGTATAAACCTGCCAGACTGTCGACCCTGTGATTACTGTGATATGCTGCACCTGTGGCTTTCCAGATTATGTATATGCCATTGATCATTGATGTACTTTCTAGCACTACTGCCATATAACATTTTGGCTCAAGTAAGCGAGTCAGCTATTCTGGTTTGAAGATGTTTTGCCCTGAATAGCCTAAAAGTGTTCAGTTCAGTAGAGAGAAGTTGTGGCAATTGTGTGCACATTACATCGGTACTGACAATATATTGATCACATTATTAGCTGATCAGTCCTTGACATATGTTGCTGCATATCTTATTATGTCCAGTTATCCACACAGTATACTTATAGAATAATCTGCCCAGAGAGATTGGAGGAGCCCGATGAAACTGTTACTTTGATATGGGGCGATGAAGGAAACTTGTAACAGTTTAACATACTCGTAACATACATGTTGTACTTATAGTTGCTTATAGATCATTGTACGAGTACTTATAATACATTGATAGCGCTATTAGTGCTTAACCCTAAGAATATTTTGAATATAGTGCAGCACCACAGACTGAGATGGATAGGACACATCATGCACATCTGATTCTTTCGTGACATTCAGCACTATACAAATGTGTTTCATGTGTTGAATGATTGATCTTAAAGACTTGACTCACTTGTAGTGCTGTGCGAATAGTGTTTTTTCATTACGAATCGAATCGAATAGTTATCGTCAGTCTGAAAAGTCACCAATATTTGTGTTGTCCAAACCAATCTGCGTGAAATGGCTCCATAGTAGACTGCGTTTAGAGTCCAGACGACACAGACGACTCCATGTTTGTTGATTTTGTTGGTTGCTAGGCGTGGTTGCTAAGGTGAAAAATCGGCATCATTCTGTTAAATAAGTAAGAAATTGGTGACGGTGAGTATTCAAAAATTTCGAATAATTGTGCTCGTTTTGAATCAAATCGAATACTGAAGTAACTATTCGAATGAATTCGAAATTTCGAATATCCGCACAGCACTACTCACTTGCTATGGTGCATAATGAAAGGGAGGGAGAATGTTGGGCAAAACTACTGGAGGATGAAGCCATTTAGAAATGCTCAGCAGCATCATAAGTATGAAGACTGTGAGAATATGAAGCAAGGAGCAGAATGAAGGGGCAAATGTTGAGTATCTGACTGTGTGTTGTACAGTTGATTTGTCATCATGTCAATCATTGTTGTACATGTATGTCATTGTTTAGCTGAGTCACTACCTGGACGTTGTGGAGATTCAGATTGCAGAGCAGATTTCACGTCGCTCCGAGGCGTTCTTTGACGCAATGATATCACACGATGAGCTGCAGGATCACATGACACGCACGTGCGATGTCATTCGTTACTTGCGGTATGTCTCACAGCATGCTAGATGTCCATGCTAGTTGGTTTATCACAGTTCCCACCACCCTTTGCGACACATGAGTTTCAGATTCTAAATATAGTAACAGATATGCGTCAATTATATAATACATATTCTTTGTATTACCATATGTTGAAGTGCTTTGCAAATGGTGACAGGAATTGTGGTAGCAGAAACCAGAACTCACGTTCACGAATGACGATGCATTGTGGGAATTGTGATATGGTGAATAGACATCGGATGACATATTTTTCAGCACTTACACTGTTATCTCTGGCGTACTAGAGAACATTGCTAATGTACTTGATGTATATTAAGTATATTTTATTAATATACTATAGTTATTGTGTTACTACATAAACTACGTATCACAGACTTACATTATAAACAGTATGAGGCTGGTTAGCATTACTATTGCTGCATTATGCAACATTGTCTGTAAGCTTTAGTACAGTAATAAAACTGTCTCTATTTTTATCAGCTTTTTATGTTTGTATATTTGTTAAGCTGTTAGGCGCAGTGTTGTAACTTATGTGCTTAGTATTTGAATACTTTGCTAAATACTCAACAAAATTGAGTATTTGAATTACCAAATATTGGCATAAGTATTTAAATACTCTTAAATAGTATTTAAATACTTGATGTTTACAGATCAACACAGCAAGGTGCACATCATGATATCAAAGACAATAATAATAATAATAAAATACTAAACTATTGCTAATAAGAATGATAATAAGAAAAGATAGATCAATCACATTCTCAAAGTTATTGACTTTTAAATCCTCACAGTTTATCATATGCAGCTGACACGTAACTAGTCACTAGTCATTGTAGTCAGACGATCTACATTTGCAATGCAAACAAGAACAGTTATCAAATCAACACTCGAAGCTTCAAAGAAATTTACATGCATAATAGTTCAGTACACAGCCAAAGTGTCCTCATTGTTAGTTAAGTTAGTTGATGTTTACAGACCTTTGTATTTCTGAAGATGAACAAACTGTCCAACACTGGCTATCAGCAATGTCTCTGGAGTCTACAGCAAATGTTTGTTCACTTTCAAAAGCAGCAGACTTTCAAACTGTTCGTCTGACAGACGATTACGTTTCTTAGTCAGAATCAGTGCCGCTGCACTGAGCAGTCGTTCAACCGGAGCACTAGAAGGCAGTGTTGTGTTATAATGTAAGAACAGCTGTTTGATTTCCACATTTCTGTTCTGTTTCATTTCAAGTATTTAAATTTGTTAAATACTAAATACCGAGATACTGATTTTTACATTAGTATTTAAATACTGTTCAATCACTGGTTAGAGTATTTAAATAGTATTTATATATTTCAGTTTTTAAATACTTTAAAACACTGGTTAGACGCCCTTGTTGTGCTTTTAGGGCACTTACATCACCCTAATCGTGACTTTGATTGTCTCATCTTCTTCTTAGATGTCCGAGTATTATAGGAACCTATGAAGCTACAACTAAGTAGGTAGGTGTATAAACGCATTAGGCTGTGTGGATGTCATATATCTCAGCCATCATTAAGACTGATATATTAGTTGTAATTGTTATTATGCAGCTTGTGTTTTTGTCTCGAATAGTGACAAAGTCCATCATCTGGATGATATTTTGGTGACAAATCCGCTACGAATTTTGAGGTTGAAGACGGCATGTGCCAATCACAGCACTGTTTACGAAAAGGTGAGAAGAATTTTCATTGTTGTTTTTTATGACCACGCTTTACAGTCTATTTTTATATTTATTAAAACTCAAGCAGTACTTATTAGTAAATCTACAGACAATAATTTTTCTCATCATATTTCTGCTGTAGAGTGCTCAGGCTTTCTGGTCAGAAGTAGGTGAGATGACTGCTTCATTATGTTGTCATTGAAAGCAGCTCATAAAACTGAATATGTTGGCATTGGGGTGTTACGTTCCTGTAGTAGTCATGGTGGAACGCTATTATGGTGCAGTTGTTTATTACATTGGCTTGATTTATGCCTTGTCAGTCCCAGTGGAACATAAGCCACAGGCCACTTTTCTCTATCCAGCTCTGTCCTGTGCTGCCACCTCCATCTTCCTCCAGCTGTATCTGAAATTTGCTGTTCACGTATATTTCTCCAAATCTTTTTTCCAGGTGTCCTTTGGTCTTCCTCTTTCTCCGTGGTCTTGTGGTGTCCACTGTGATGCTTGTTTGACAGTGCTCTTACTGTTTCTTCTCAGCGTGTGTCCAAGCCAGTTTGATTTCATTCTTTCTGGTTTTTGGTGAAATTTTCGTGATATCAGCCTGTGACACACGTTTTGAAGAGCGAATTTTGCCGAAATCACTAGAGACAGACCAAGAAAACCTGCACGTGAAATTAAACTGATGCTGTCGTGCATCTCATGAGCATTAGCTCAGATTTCTTGTATTCTTTCTGGCTGGTCCATCACCAGTGTTTGTTGTTAGATATTTTGTCTGGCCAGTGTGTGTTTGTTACATTTCTCCATAGCATGGTCGGTCTTGTCTGTCCCATTTGTGCTCCGGCTTAAACCATTCAGCGGATTCACTTGGCATTTGGCAGGTACACTTGTGTGGTCCAATGACACATTGTGTTAGATGTGGTCCCCACCCAAGGGGAATGGGAGATTAGGGGGTCGAGCCTCCTAGCCAAAACATGCAATTGCAAATTGCTGCTGCCACTGGGCGGTTTGGCTTAGTTGGTAACGTCGTTGGTCGCATCAACGAAGTTAATCAACGCCGGGCCCGGTTAGTACTTGGATGGGTGTCTGTCTGCAAAACGGGTAAACCATCTTGGTATGTAACCAGCCACCCAGGCCAACTCAGCCTGGCCATCCCTCCGCGGGTTGGCAAAATGAGTACTGGCGATGATTACGGCCATCACCAGGGTAATAATCGACGAGTTCTGCATAACAGTAGGCCTTGTACCAGGACTGCTGACAGCCTGACATACTGACGCAGTCCATTGTCTGGCTTACTTGGGCTGTATGCTAGCTTAATTGGGTTTGACCCTCGCCGGCTCAAAGTGCTGAAAAGGGGATGAGCTCCCATGCAACGGACCTAGCTGTCTATGAGAAAGCTTCTTCTTCTTCTTGGCGAATACAAAGGAAGTGATTCCGCCTTCTACCAAATGACGTTGGTCCTTGTTTTGTTTATTACACTGCTGTAGCTGAAGTGTGGTGTATACAGTTGAAGCTGATGGCAACCGTGCAGCAGACGCAGCCAAACATTCAGATGTTGCTTGCTACTAGTGACTATGTCGGCGCACTTGATCTTATCACGGCCACGCAAGACATTCTAACACGTGACTTGGCCGGCATTCACAGCTTCAGGTATCACTAGATACAGAGTACTGTGTGTGGGTAGATGATTTTCACTGCCTGCAGAAGCGATGGCAGTATTGTTTTCGTCATCGTCACTAAGTTTTTTCTCTGTTAACACAATAACTCGTGAACTGCTGCACTTAGCTTACATGTATTCTGATATCCTCTAGAAGCCTATTGAATATCACAGGTCAAAGTTCAAGGTCACATGGGTTTTTTTGTGTGCTTTTTTTGTGTTCATGAAACTGCTTGAACCAGTTGGCCTGCATTCACGAAATGTTGCATGGGCATGGCCCGTGGGCAGTACTTAGCCTTGAGCAAAGCTTGACATTCTTGTTTTTGTTTTTATACACATATTACACTTCAGTGTTTTAACACTGTTGTTTATGTGTGAGGATGGGCATCAAGTCTGTAATTTTAGTTTGTAAAAATTTTACTTTGTCGATCTTCGTACATTTTAGAGAGATTTGTGGTTTTTAACCTAATTTTCGATTTCAGTGGAAAATTCACTAAGAATACTACAGCGGACAAAGAGATGCATGATTGTGTACATTTGTGTGTAATGTGTATTACTGGTAAATACATGTATTAAGTGTAAATGACTTATCTTGACACAATATAAAAATCGGATATCAAAGTTTTGCCAAGTAGTTTCAAAAGCCACGTACAATGTAGTTCTTTAAATATTCTTTATCTTATTTTTTTTTGTAAGTGAATTTTGCTCTTATACTAGTAATCATTGTGATATCTTTGTTAATCTGATGCTGTCTGTTAATTTGAAACTACTTTCCGGTAGACATTTCTGGATTTGACGTGACTGAAGACTGAAGTGGTTGAATACTGTTTAATGTTAATGGTTGCTTATTACTTATTGCTGTGACCTCTACTAATTACTCATTGCTGCGTACTGTGTAACTAGTCTGTTGAGAAGTTTGTCTATGATGGTTCTTTGGGTCTGGCGTGTGATAGACATCTGAGTTCACAGCTGGTTGAGCTTGAGCGCATGATTGACAATATGATGCAAGAAGAGTTCCTGCGGTTCTGTACGCACGACCTCAACCGACCAGTCACAGAACATCGCACACCAGCTGATGAGGTCCAACAGCTTATGTAGCCATTTATCTTGTGTTGTTGTTAATGACAAATGCAGGTTATTTTTTGTTGGTTTTTTATCTGCTTTAACTTGAATATGCAGATACTACAAAACTGTCATACTTTGGGAACGTTTATGTATCGAGAACTTTTAGATAATAACTAGTACATAAGAATTATTTTGAATAATTGCATTAGTATGCTGACAGTCTTTCTACTGCGAGATGACAGTATATTCATCAAACTGCTCATGCAAAAGAGCTTTTTATGATGTTGCACACATGTACAAGTGAAAAAATGGGACTTCTGCAGCGTGGGTGCTTTTTGGTGCCATGAGTAAGTCGAACATCGGGAATCACACAGCTCCACCAGATGAGAGTCGTTGCTTTCACCATCGACAAGCAGGTGCGTCCAAACTAGACATTTACACATTATTTTTGTTGTTGTTGTTGTTTATGAGCACTCTGTGCATTGTGCAATGCACGCTGTGTAATTGGTGAATTTACAGGAGCGTCTGGTTACGGTTGTGTTGGGTGCACTGCGGCAACACAAATATGAGTTTATAGATGTCTATAAGGAGGAAGCAAGCACTGCACTCAAAGCTGTAGTTAAGCAGGTATTCGTTTATTGTTTATATCGTTGTTGCGTTTAGTTTTGTTATACTGCGAATGTAGCAATGAAGCACTCAGTTTGTCATTTGATCTGAATTTTATGAACTTTATTAATTATTATAAATTTTGATTACGTGAATAAAGTAAGTAAGAAAGATTATTTAAGACACCCTTTAACATTTGGCCATAGTGTGCCATGATCTTGTTGTTGTTTTGGTCGTGACGAGCCTGTCAGGTGGTGCCTGTATGGGGGGCGGGGCAGATGCTCTGAAGAGATCAGGAATTCCACCATATTGTCACTGTTTTGGAACACATCTGTGATGTTGTTGTTGTTGTTGCTATGACATCTGTGATGTCAATGGAGTCACTAAACCAATGTTTCCCTCAAGTGCTGGACCTTCCTTGAGTTGTTTTAATGCTCGTCTGGAAGTGCCGTGATCTCAACACCTGATCAGAAATGTCTTTAGCCGTTTGAACTGTTCTATCTGGCTTCGCTAAAATGAGCTGTGGCTATTCTCTGTCATGAACATGATGAGTTTCTGCTGGGATGGATGTCTACATTGTCTAGGTGCTGGTTTGAGAGAACTTACAATGAAGTATTGTTATGTTGTTCAGACTGTTATTGAGGCAGTTGCTTCAGCGGATGACGTCATATCAGATGGCCTGACCGCTGGGTAAGTGATACGTGATTGATACAGCGGTTAAGCATATAAAAGGTGTCTATAATGTAATGGAAACTCATCTGAGCGATACGGGTGTCACCTGCCATATGGGTGTCACCTGCCACATTATGCATTTTTATGTACTTTTACTTTAACTAAATAAATTGTGTTGCTAATAAGTATCTTCCGACTGAAATGCTGGTGTACATTTCATAAAAATCATTGGTCATAAACGTTATGAGTTTGCTATCGTGGTGGATATTGGACAGTCAGCACGCTAATCGATGATAAGATGTTTGCTTCTCATGTCTGTCTGCATGATGTCTGTTCACTCGTGTCTGTTGTTATAATCGACCAAAAGGCAGTCATAACTGCGTAAAATAATTGACTGCTGCTAAAGTGAACTAGGTATATGCTGTACACATAGAAATTTAACTAGCAATTTTAAAAAAACGTTACAGACTTTGGATGGCCTAGATATTCTATAACATTATTTGGCTCACTGGTGGAATTATTGTTGACATTGGCTGGTTGTAGGTTGGCAAATCAGATGCGAATGTTGAATTACTCTGATTGGATGAAGCTTGTTACTACTCTGTTTTCAAATCTGCTCGTTATTCTTGGTCGTGTTCGGGTATGTGGTCGCAAGTTATAGTGTTGTTTTTGACATTTAGTGAACACAGAGAGGTTGGTTGCATGTGTGTGAGCTTCTTAAGGGTTGTCTGTGAAGTTTCTGTCCAAGAAGTAACTAATATGTAACTAACATGTGCCAGTGGAATGTGGATCTGTAATGCCAGCTGAAATAACGCTGATGAATCAATCTTATATGCATCATGTAGTTCATCTTGATAGTTACAATAGACTGAGGGACATTTCAGTTGAGTATTAATAGAGCTTTTATGTTAAGTATTAATAGATTATGTCACATTGCACTAAGGGACATTTTAGTTGAGTATGTTTCACCTGATACTTGGTAACAATTTGAGTAAACCTGTTCAGATTTTAGTTAAAGGTGCGGTTTCTTGAGCATGCAGTGGTTAGTTTTAACTGTCTTGTATTTTGATTTGTATTGTAGTCATTTACAGTGGTAGTTCACGACGTTGTGAAGTCATCGTGTGAGCCCGATGCTGTTGACATTGAATGTCCTTTGCCATCCGTGCGACAGTCGACAGATGCAGCCGACACAGCGACAGCTGACAGCATCGACTTGGAGTGGAAACAGAATATTGAACGACGAATCTCTTTGTAGGTTTAACTACTTTTTCTTCAGTACATTGACTCTGAGGATTTGGCCACAGGGTGGGTTTGCAGCCTGTAAAAATCTGCTTCATTCATCCTTTATAGGTTCTTCCTCGGAACGTGGATCAGCTCCTGAAACATAGCCTGGTTAAACGTTAAACGATGAAATATTAATAGATTACGTCACGTTGCACATTGCATGATCATTGTTTGGTCTGCATTTGCCATGGTAACATATACAGTACGATATCACAGCTTATGTTGTTTTGACATAGCTATATTGTTTAAGTACTGTAATATGTATTTGAGTGGATAAATTAATAGCTATGTGATCTTATGGATAGTTAGAAAGGTATTTGGATTTGGCTGTAATTAAGAGTGTAGTGACTTCTGTTCGTGCATTGTGTGTGCTAGAGCGAATGATGCAGCAGAGCAGGTGCTGTCTCAGGGTGAGTATCTGAGGGTCAGCGGCTTACTGCACGAGATGTTATGTTCCATCTGTGATCAGGCTCACGACCGATGCCACAAGCTGCTTGTTGCTCGCAGCAAGGTCAGCTCAGTGATGCTGATTCCATTCTGCTATGTATCATAACACAAGCTGCAAAGAACGTCTGATGAATACTAGGATGACATTGTATGAATGCATTGGAATTGCATATAATTAACACTACTTTTACGGTGTCATAAGCCAGCAGCTTTGCTCATTGTTCATGCATTGATCTCAGTCTTACACTTGCTGGCCATTGGAGTGCTTATTACTGAGGTCAGTTACTACCTTTGTGTGACTTGGCTGTCATTGATGGTGCTAAGCTACCCAAGTTAACCCATAGCAAAGCACAGATAGACCAGCAAAAGCTGGGAGGTACCGTAAAACTTCTAAAGCAAGCCGTCAGCTTCTATTGGAACAGAGACTAGACTCCCCGGCTTGTAATTGAGACCCCGTTTCTATTAGAGACCCAGCTTTTACACCATCCTGTGTGTGTGGTCTTATAACACAACCTAGTGTGTTCCTGGCTGCAGATATATACAAATGGAGAGCCTTTGCCTACGTAATCAAGGACGTTGTTGTTTTTGTTTTGCTGAAAACTAGGCGTTTATATTACTGATGTATGATATCCCTTGAAATCAATGGAGTTCATGGATTTTCAGCCGAGTGAATTCGATCGACAGAATCAACTAAAGTCGAGTCGATTGATTTTTGGTCGAGTTGAGTCAATTCACTTGACTCAAGCGATTTCAAGGTCTAATGTATGATGAGAATGTGAATGGATAAATGTCTGTTTTCTGCAGGACGGATTTCTGGAGCGGTTAACGTCTAACGAGTTTGTTTGCTTGTCTCAAACTGTGGATGATTTTGTTACATCAACTGAGCAGATTTCTGGTCGTCGATGCACGGCACTGCGTACCACTGTACAGAACCAGGTACTGAACCAGTCGACTGGTGCCGATATGCTACCAATATAGGAGTTAGTTTAAATGCTGAGCCCTTTTACTTTTTGTATAGTGACTTCATGTTTGAGGTTTCTATGAATTGCTCCCGTTTTTACACTTTTGAATTTAGTATTTAAAAAATCTGTAATTTTGAAGCATTTTGTCATTGAAGATTTCAGTTTGATGAATGTTGTAGGTTGGACATTTTTCATGACACCCAACTAGAAAAAAGCCCAGAAGATGATATTTTAATAGCTTATTCGAGGAGGACAGATAATGTGTAAACTTTATATATTATTTTACTGCCATCAAATAAACAAATTATGCAACGGGATATTTATATGTATCAGCAGAACAATGTGTACGTAACTTGTGTTTTGTTTTACTACTATACTGCACTTTGATGTTGCCATTTGTAGTAATTAGTTTTTTTCTTGTTAAATTGCTGTTGGTTGTGTGATAAAAAGGACATCCAACCGGTCAAAGCTCTTGTTCCAAAAGTTTACTTTTTGAGACTTGGCCTGGCTTGCAGTAGCCCTGGAAAAATTGGCCAGTGTAACAGAACTGAAAGATGTTTTTTTGTCATATGACATGCAGTCGACTGGTTCGTGTTGTTCTGTGTGTGGTACTCTAGGCGCACAAATATATTGGCCGATTTCACGAGGAACACAAAACTAAACTGAGGTAATGCGCAACTTGTTACTGTTTGATATGTGCAAGATTTTGGTAAATTGTTGCTAATTTTGCCTCTCAAGTGTATTGTGTGCAGGATGTAGTCTAGAGATCAGTCTCAACGTCACTAATTGGGGTTTTGGTGTTGATTTTGACATCTTGATCTTTAGATGTTGTTCTCGGTCTCGGATTTTTGGTTGGAAACAGAATTCTGTCATTCTCTAGCTGATCTTGCCATGGTACATCCCGTTCCAGACTAGAAGCTCACTCGCCAAACTGCCAAACGATTGTATTTCTGTGCATCAATTTAGCGTATCGTTCCGGTATTGTCAGTCTGGTTTTCAGTGTGGTGTCAGTTTTTGATCTTGGTCTGGGGGCATGCGGTCTTTGTTATCTTGTCATTCTCGAGCTTTTCGGACTTGGTTTTGATATTTTGGTTGGTTTCGTGTACGTCGCAGCCGCTGACTGTGTGCAATGTGTGATTATTGTTGATTAACTGTCAGTAAGTAATGCCGCTTGTTTCAGCTTGATTCTTGACAATGAGCGATGGAAGCAGGCCGACGTTCCCGCTGAGTTCCAGGACCTAGTTGATCATATCAGCAGCACTGGTCAGTCTCAGCTCAGGATTGCATAAAAAACTTGGCGTTGATATATTTCCGTGCTTAGTCAGTGTTACTTGCTAATAATCGACACGTGACATAGATGTGATTTATTTGTGACAGATGGCGCTATATAAATGTGTATCATTTCTGGTTATTATGTTGAATGATTGCACAGGATCAGAGGTAATTATGTATTCAGTGAAGTCTTCTGCAGAGTGCTCTGGACTGCAGTGTCTTTGAATTGCAGTTACTGTCAAATCTGCCCTTGTTTATGTGAAATTGCCACAATTTGTCTGTTTAACTGTTTTGTGTACATTTGACTGATCTACATTATCTTCACCACTGGACATTTTTGGTTAATTTGCATGAAAGGCATTTGACTCTAATGTATATCCTAGAATGTAATTGCCTCCTGAAATCAAGATATTTCTTAGTTTTTGGACACCGTGGTAAATAATATTAGCTTGCATATGTGCTACTCTGAAGAACGACCTAACTCTGCACAACCTCACCTTTGAGGATGCTATCGAAATGGCCCTGGATAAGCCGCTGTGGAGACTATTGGCAGCAATCGGAGCTACGCACTGATGGTGCATGCCGAATAATGATGATGATGGTGAAATGTGCTAGTTATGCATTGTTGATGATAAGCTGTTTTATAATGTTCAGTCTTATTGTTATGACATTTTTGTTGTTATTGTACGGTGCTTTGTGTGTTTGTATAGGTGTGTTTTCACTTCCTGGTAAAAAGCCGGACATTGGTAGGTTTATTTCACTACGTAAACTGTTTCAAGTACTTCTGATACGTTTGTATGTTAGGCTGCACTGTTTGGCATCAGGTTTTGTGTATTGTCGGTAAAAATTGGAGATAATATGGGAGGCAGAGAACATATGCACATTTGTGTTTGTCTCGTCGGAGAAATAACTTATTTTACTTTGAAAATAATTTGCATGATGTGACTTTGCAGACAAACAGCCGAATGAATTTCTCACTGTCGACGGTGAACAATATATTGTCATTGGGTACGTGCTTTTAATGTTGGCGATAAACTTTTTCAAAATATTGCCTGTCACAATCTGTATTCCAGGAATTTCTTGATTCTCAGTCGCGGTAAATATATCTTGTGACATTTAGGTGTTAGTATGCACACAGCTGTGTTCTATAATGCACCTTGTGTGTTCTATCCAGGCAGTATCTTGTCGGCTGAGTTCAGACTGTCACAGTCCAGCAGTCCACCCGGACTCATCTGCCGACACAGTTGGCTAAACAAAACCATGTATCGTCACTAAATTTGGACGGTGCGGCATCCACTTTGCCAGACCTGTTGCCTGGATCTACACGATATAAATGACAATGCTGGTCTCTTTAAACGTCACTTCAAAACTGAACTGTTTTGTAGAGCATAAAACTGTTGTCAGTGCTTCTGGAGGTTTGTCGTAAATGGTGTGCTATGAGTTATTTCATTGTATTGTGTACTTTGCAGTCTTGTCATGGCTGCGTTGTGAACGTGTTAATTGCAGGTATATGTTAAATCAGTTCCTGCTGGTTGTTCGCACCTGTAGAACCTGTTGTGTTTGTCAATGTGTGAGGTAACTGCGAGCGCTCACCTGTGTGTTGTGTGTCGGTGCAGTACGGTGCTGATGTTACTCAAGATGGTTGTAGAATACTGTCAATTAGCTAGCGACATTCCAGCCGCCTCGCCTGAGATACTGAATCGGCTTATTGAACTGCTCAAGGTCTGGTTCTTCGTTTTTATTTTATTTGTGTGAGAATCTGGGTTAGAGGTTTACGTTGCTGGTTTTTACGCGCGACAGCTGTACCGGCAGGTACTGCTGAGAGCGCGTATTAGCTATGGGAATTCTGTCTGTCCGTCTGTCTGTCTGTCACAACCCGGTGGTATACCAAGCACAGGTGAGATAGAGACTCCGGGTCTTCACCATATGGTAGCCTGGAGTATCTAGTTTCCTATGAGGTAATTTGGTGCC
>Ga0209052_1000193_pt1 | contig 19682 bp, 17 predicted proteins | sample WorMetHEROISLAND_2_FD_187409 | JGI IMG/M metagenome (GOLD analysis project Ga0209052, IMG submission 187409) | Marine gutless worms symbiont microbial communities from Max Planck institute for Marine Microbiology, Germany - Olavius sp. 4 HERON... | ecosystem: Host-associated > Annelida >...
TCACTGTCAGCCAATCAGATTGGCACAAAGTAGGTTCAGTTAATCTTCGATTAACTAATCGTCGATCACGTAATTGGAGAATCAAAATGTGTGGAAAAACAGAAAGCAGTTGATCGACGATCAATTCGGAACATCAAGTTAATCGGAGATCAGTAGATCGGAGATCAAAGTTAATTTGATTGGCGATTGAAAAACCGGCCCTTAGCCTCTACACACGAAGTTAGCGACTTGCGCACGTCTTTCAGTTTTCTCTTACTACACAGAACGTACACAGAAAGTGTTGCCTAACTGCAAATATGTATTATGAATAAATCACACCACAATAAAAGAACCAAACGAACAACTATGAAACTGGCAACAAACTGAAGCTGCGCAAAGCACAACGACAAGAAAACACTAAGAACTGGTGACGACGTCGAGAGACGGCGGCGGCCAAGCTGCATAGCTGCGAGCTGCAGTACCTCGACGTATCAAAACCAAATCACAGACTCGCTTAACGTACACAGTCACTGGCCGACCACTGGAATATCAATCTGTAATTTGCAGGAATATTTCTCGACATCAAGAAAAACCGAACGTACCAAAACAAAGCACACACAAACGACACTTCACACAATTTTCACTAGACACATGGGAGACTGAAACTGATATGCGCAACCACTTCTATTCACAAGAAAACGCACTAATTTTCAGCTTCTGCACCTCTAAAAAAATTTTAAAGCACAATATCAGGATGTGCTTCAATTCAGGTAGCAATGTTTTATATAAAAAGCAGCAAAAACAGACGGAGTTGAAGAAAATACAGATCAAATACACTGGGCCAATATGAACAACTGATTAGTGCGTGTGGACGTGATATGCAACCATATTATTACAAAATCTTATCAGGCAACAACAGCCTCATCACAACAGAATGACCCTATGCTGCAACTAGAAATTATTATAAAAAAACTAGAAACTCAATGAGAATTAATACAAAAAACACTACCAAGACAAAACTGCATACAAAGCATGGCTAGACTTAAAATCGGCGCACTTTTTTTACAACTGTAATTCCAAAAGGCATCAAACACTTTACATTTTTAGGACAAGACAAATTATTTTAAAAAACGAAGTCTTAAACAAGTATCAATAAATGGGATAAACTGAGAAATAAAAAAGACATTCACCTCCAAAATCAAAAAAACCAAAGTGAACTGTTTCCACATACATTCAAGCTGTGTGCCTTGAGCTATATACACCATGCATCGACATGAACTGTGTGAAGTAACAATTACACTACAGCATCAATTACTACTTACTTAGCAGCAGGACGTCTGCGTGTCATCACCTTCATAAAAACAGTGGCTGTCAAACGATTAGTTTTTTTTAATCATGTGACTAATTATTTTAATTGTGTGTCAGTCGTAGTCACTCATAACACATATCTTTGATAAGTAAATGCGCAACGTGCTCAAGAACTACAGTGCATGTAGCCAAAACAAAGATAAGGTAAGAAACGAAAAAAAACTAATTTCCAGTGCTATTAGCTTGTATTTTAGCGATGTTTAAGCGCAGTGAGATAACCACCGAAGAGGAAAGCAAGTTGCTACAAAGTAATTTCTGTCACTGTGCTAATAGCATCAATTCTCAATAAAACTTTCTTAATTGACATGTCGACATGTTCATTGAAATGCCAATTCAACAGTGTTAACAATAATTGTCCAAAACAGACAAACATGAGATACAGGTTTAAGTATTGTAGTGACAGAAGCGGCTACACAGGATCTGTGGACATATCGTTTGATGCCATGCAAGAGTATACAGTTTGAAGAATGACGGTCAAGATAGCAAAGGAATGGATTAGGATTAATGTAATAAAGGCAGGCCAAAGAACAACCGGCTCAGTCAGGTAAACACAGATACTGGCTGGTAAAATGGTCACGTGTCACAGCAGCAAAGTGAACATAATACATTTACCTAAATTAAGATGATACAGATTTTGACCGAAACAGTCTGAAAGACTTGGGTAATGGTGTACGAAGTCTTGAACACTACTTAGCAGATATATGAAATGCCTCATTATGATGTGGCTTTTCAGGCATTAGAAGGTTCAGTAAGTATTGTAAAAAGTCAACTAATAGCCAGCCAAGTGCATGCGATCAAGCAACAGTTGGCTTTAATGCTACGGTTAATGACAGATCTCAAAGCTAACAGCAGTTTACAATATTATTTCCAGAAACCATGTTGTATTGTATGAGAAGAATCACAGCTAAATCCAAAGCAAACTGTCACAAAAAAACATACGACATATACTGCTACAACATTTAAAGTGTTGAACGTTTCAGACAAATGAGCTACAAAATCAATAGAATACAAATCTAGAAAACAGCTGAAAAAACGTTGTGATAAGTGAACATACCTCAGCACACTATTCTCAGTGGGCTCGATTCAACGGTTACAAATCAAGACTGCATACCACGTGACAAACATACCAACTTCAAAAACAAAATGGTGTATTCGAAAAAATGCTAAAGTCAGGATACGCAAATAATAGTAAAATAGATGAACAGCGTGACACTAGTGCATACGCAAGCGTCATTAGCAAAACAAGTGCAATATGATCACAGTCTACTGAAATAAAAATACTGATGCAATGACTCCGCTGAAAATGGAATAGGCTTAAAGCAAACGATGCAGGATAAACTTTCACAGCAAAGCAAAAGCAGAAGTTAAAGTCAGACAATGCCGATGACTGCTGCGCTACTTACTGAATTCAATCAATCGTCATTTCCATCACAACGTTCCTGCCAATTTTATAAAAACAGCTACACTACTCTCACGACACTAAAATTCTACATAATGCATAGCTATACATTAAGGTTTTTTTTCGTGTGGAATACCATACAACCTCACTTGCGGGAATAAGACATTAGCTACAACGATATCAAATGGCAACGAATGACACAGTTGTCCTGACAGACTGCAGCACAGAGCATTATGACATTTGTTTTTACTTGTGCCATACAAGTAATTGAAATAACCTTACTTACTCACCTACATACAGAAGAAGCACTCAGCCGGATATTTTACACTAATGTGCAAAGAGTAACTGATCCGAATCACACGTGCAACTGGTCAGGTGCAATTTCAGAACAACACACAAGTTGTTGAATCATTCGCCGAGTTAGCTAGATGTGCTCCGCGGACTGAGTGGATGTGATGACAATAAACACACACGCACCAATATAAATATGTACACACACAATAAGTTAGCAATTGGCACTGATGAAAGAACAGCGGCAGACAGTAAGTAAGTAACGCTGTGTTACAGCAACAACACACACGTGACTTTACAGCAGATCAACACAACGCTGTGCATCCAGTTGTACATACAAACTGCAAAGCATTCTCTACACATACTGATATGACACGAAGCCAATAAATTAGCAATAATACAACTATTACAGTAATAACAACCACCAACTGAATATAGTGAATAGGCATAATGGCATAATGCAGCAAGTCGGCGGCAGTGTATGGCATAAGCTTCACTGACATGACAGTTCCAACAATGACCTGCAAACACCAGCTTCAACTATTCACAAACATTGACGCATCACCTTCCAACAGTAAACTGTAAAACTTCAACAAATAAAATGCATGCACCATGGTGCAATAGGTATTCTAATTAGGATTAGTGCTGCAACTGTGCCAACTGGTTGCCAGGTGAGTAAAGATACATCGGCAAAGTGGAGAACACAAAACGACAGCAAGTTGACAGCCTCGGGCCTGATTCACAGACACTGTCATAAGATTTATCTTATGATATGTCTTAGGTCCGTCGCAGGACAGAACTTAAGATATCCTAAGATGATTATACGACCTATCTTAAGAGTGACAGATCTAGCGATCATTCAAGACAAGTTTTGTGGATTCACTTAAGACTAGTGGTGCACATTATAGACTAGGTTAGTTGTGAGGTCAGGGGCCCACCTGCTATCATTGCTGGTGTTGAACGAATGAAGCTGCACAAGACTGTTCTGTGAATCAGATCACTGTCTTAAGATGACCGTAATGTGCAAACTGTCTTAAGATTATCCTAAGATCTTCTGTGAATCAGGCCCCTGGTCTGTTAAAGGCACATCAGCCGAGGTTTACTCACCTTCCATCACTGACCTGTCCATGTCTATCCACTGTACATCCAAGTAGACATTCACATTTCTCATGTTCCTAGGCTACTTCACAGCAGGCAACTTGTGCAGCTTCTTCATTCGTTCAACACCAGCAATGATAGCGGGTGGGCGGGCCCCTGACCTCACAACTAACCTAGTCTATAATGTGCACCACTAGTATAACGCAGCTAAGGATGAACGGTCTGTAAAACGGTCAGGTCACTGAGAAAACCACCCACTGCAGCAATCCCAGTTGAATTCTCTTGGATACATAGCCTAACTCCAGAAAATAAACCCACTGAATAAAAACCAAATAAAGAAATGCTTACAACATTATACTCTATAAGCTTCACGGTCTATGTAAACCACAAATCAGACAAACAAACCCAATGCCACCAGGCAAAAAGATACAAATAATATGTGACAATATCGAGTAAATTCAATGGCACAAACAATAAGTCTAAACTAAATGATTTATCCTACAACACAAATAACAGTAACAGTCGAGACATCAACACCTTAAATATTAAACACATACTACATAACAAACAGAACATCACAAACACCGAAGAATTATTTAATACCCGATAAAAACAAAAAAAAAATATCACCAGTGTTTCAATGATACTCTTCTCAACTCACTACAACAATAAAAACCAAACAACCTTATACTAAAATGCACCATTACCATTTTATCATAAAATGGTACAAATTTTTATTAAAATGACAATGAAAATGAGTGCTTCACTGAATTGCAAGAACATATTTTGTGAGTTGAAATCAGCAACAAAGTGCACTTGTAGAGCCGTGGAGATCACACTGATGACATCTGCTCATCAATATGCACATTATATTTGGGTTATTATGTGGCCATCCTACAGGCAGCATTACACGTCTGTGCTCCTGACATGACAGAAAAACTGAAACATTCCTCAGTCCTCACGGTAGAGTAACCACTCAACAGCTGGCGCTGACAGTAGACAAGACCTAACCACTGTAAGACACATTTACTGTCAATGCCGGACATGCTCATCAACCCCACACATATCACGTCAGCAAATAACGTCAACATCTTCCCTTATTTATACAGAGTTACAACACTGAGCCACTATGTTAATGCCATTTAGAGAAACTCTTAAATGAAAATGTAGTAAAAAAACTGTGCATCATTAGCTCCAATAATTTCAACTCATTACAAACACTAAACTAAATTTACGTTAATCTAAAGGTAACGTGACTATGGCCAAGTGAGCTGGCATTTTCTTTATGACACAAAAAGCTTCACAGTCCTTTATATATACCGTATGCTGACTGTATTTCAGGCTTATTAAATTACACCCAAAGACGACCAGTTCACCACGGCACCATGTTGTAACTTTTTTACTGAATGACCTATTAGTAAAATGCTGTGGACGAAAGTGCACTAAAAACTGATCCACATTGCCGAAAATACTTAACTGAAATAAAACACGACTAAGTAAGCAAATGCCAACAAAATATAAGCAACAGGAAAAATGCAGGCACGCAACACAGTAATAAATAAGCATAACACAAGCACTGGCTGGTCTACACAGCTAAAATATACAGTGTTCAAACAAAAACAAACTTTGGCTGTCGGTTTAATATTCTTTGCCAGTCGTGATGTAACGGTGATGTCGCAAAATGTGTTGTCACAACAAGCTCGTTCATCTCAACCGGCGCCATCAGTTGACGCATAGCCACACTGCTTTGCTACCCAGCACAGCTATGCAGCAACTCATTCAAACTGATTGTTATTCGAGTGAGTTATGGTAGATAGAAAAAGACGGCCTTTTTATTTGAACACCGTGTACAATAGGATGACCAGTGGATAACACAACTGCGATTTGGAAAATTATCAGACACATAAACGCACTCACATGTATGAACAATAAGAATTTGAAGCTATGCAAATGTGCATTTTCACACTAAAACACATCACGTAACAAAATGTCCGCTTTGTAAAACCTAAAACCTATTGTACCACTAATCAGTACAAGTTCACGAAAATGGTAATGTAGGTGGTTAAATACTGCGTAAAGGGTCATTAACATTATCAAACCAACACATGTTATGTGCACAAATAACGCATATCTTAACTACAAATAACTCGACTATAAACAATTCAATGAATAAAACAGCCAGTGAATTGGCCACTGAAAAAGCTAAACAATACAATATATTAACTTCTTTACAATAAAAATAGAAAGAAACCACTGAAAACCCGAAAAATAACAAATGTTAATAAAATGAAAGAAAGTGGAGTATGCTCCAATGAACGATGTGCAGCTGGGCTTAACACCAACGGAACGGAAGTGACCTTGGCCGATCAGCTCCCTCCTTGACAAGTGGCTTGTGGTACTCGCGGCCAGGCCTCGAGTGAATCTGCATCCAGCACTGCTCACAGTAGTACTGCAGGCACATGACACTGGCGCAGAAGAACGGTGCAAACTTGCCTGCACAGCGTGCACCCTGGCACTCATCACACAGCTGGTCATCAAGCACATACGGCTTCACCTCCACCTGCACCCACCCACACACACACACGTCCATCATCAGCTCCAGTCTATCTACTTAGACCTAACAACATTCCTGTGCTTCTGGTTGCAGCCGGCGAAAAAGTAGAAATGGGGGGGGGTGCAAATAAATTTCTTTTCAAATTTTATGTCACGACATGCCGTGCAATATTACACAACAACCCATAAAAAACAAATTGACACACTGAATAGTACCCACGAGTACTAAAGTAAAGACACTGCAGCATAACAGATGCGATGCAAACAGTTTTTGTCAGTAAAACTTTGAAAGCAAACTAAAAACTGCCAAAATATCTTTGAGGGTGCAATAAAAATTTCAAAGATGCAGGTTTCTTAGGAATGGATGGAAACTGAAAGCACAGCAATTTTTTCGGCTTTACGAAATAAATGTAACTGGCTTTCATGGCACAGTTATCCGCAATCTATAACAGCAATTTACAATCAACTGTTTTAATTTTGTGTACTACATACTGTACCATATTGCATTCTGTGCAAAATAATTTTGTGAAACCACTTTCTGACAAGGTTTCAAACAGGCTTTGCGAGGTAAAATAGCTGTGGCTTTGAGACAGGAAATTGACGCTTGGCTCGCCACGTATCCTGAAACAGAATTTTAACTATAAGGTTATCCAATGCCTCAGCACAGCATGTTCCTTTGGTACACTACAGCTAGAGTCTTAGTGCTACTACCAAATTATTTCAAATGTCTCAGTAACATCCAGACAAGATCCAAAAGTTAAAATCTAGATGTATCCATTTCAGCAGTCCAGTAATAATCAGCATGCCACAAAATATCGCTCAATGGCAATGTTCAAGATTTTCTGCAGACGACCTCTACAACTGAATGCATTAAGAGGCAATAAACTGCATAAGAAATTTTACTTGTCAACAGCTGTATTGATTTCAGCAGCAAGAAAAGCCTGCGCATGTTATAAATACTGAGGCTGTATGCAGCAGCTGGAATGCTGCATAGAGAAGAAGGTTGCAATGCATCAATAGCAACAGCTGCTAGCCTCATTGACATTTGCCCAGTCGCTGACAGCTTTCCAATACATGACTGTATACCCCACAGTAGTCAACTCCACAATGACTGCAGTTCAACACTGTTTATTAACACTGTCTACCCACTCTACCCAGCTCTATAGCCAGAATTGAACTGTCTGTTCAACAAAGTGATTGGAAATTGCTGCTCTGTGCTATTAGTGACAGTACTGAACGAATAATCAATAAAAATAGAAACATAAGACAACTTTACAGCTGGTAAAACTAGCATGCACACAAAACAAATGGCTCAGCTAAACGTTTTTAGAAGGAGACAGACTCTATGATTGTCAGACATCAGCATTAAAGAAGACAGGTGCTTGTTTAACATACACGTTTGTCAATCTCGCCATGCTGGAGCTGCACAAATCTTGCACTTATGGCAGCAATGTAGCTCTGCTGGTTCGAGAATGCCACACGTCCGGCACCTTTAGGATATCGCAGCTCAGGGTCAGTGTCAATTCCAGCATAGCAGACTCCTCCATACAGACGATCCATTATCATAGCCAGCTCCACTGAATGCACAAACATCAACCTCACGTCCTCATATAAATACGTGGCAGGCTACAGGCGAATGCCTGTAGGCCTGTGAAAATTATGCCCACCTGCTAAGTACCATCCAACTAGAGTTAAAAATCCCTACTTATTCTATTTATTGCTGTGATGACAATACCCATGCACGCAGAATATTTTATTGTACTACACAATACTATTACATGTGTAGTTAATATACTTAATGTACATTACACTGAAGTTCCTTACCATTATAACATCAGAAATCAAGGTGTTTAATTATAATCGCATTGTGTGCTAACAGAAATGCCTCAAATAACTGCCAGACAAACCACATAGCATTTCACAACATTCCATCTATTAACTAGTACAACTGCAACTTTGATTTTTTGTCAGACAAATTCATCTCGAGTTACTCCAGTATGCCACATACCCAAAAATAAACTTTTGGGAATTGTTGAAGAAGGTGCTTTTACAAGTCAGGGGCGGTATGCATAAAGATGTCATACGTTAGCATGGAAGTAAGGCCTACGTCACAACTAACTACTTCCAAACTAGCAACTTACATCCAAACGCTGTCATAGAGAGCGACTAGCTAGTAGCAATGTAGTTGACGTTGGGTAGTTTGACTCTGAAATTTCCCAGCATACTCGCCCCGGCGCCCAACCTCACTGGCTTATGAATCACTACAGCTAAAGATAGACTTAGGCTATCTTGTTGAGTGCTACAGCCTAGAGCCTAATTACAGCTCTGTGTGCTGTGGGAATACGTGACACAAATAAACAAAATGTATCGGACGATGTATGTTTTATTCAGCAACTTTTAATACTAGAATTACTTTCAGTTGAGTAACTGACTTGCCATACGTCCTCTACGACACATGCTATGACAGCAGCTGCTCCGTAGCAAAGTTAGTTTACACTGAGAACAACCGAATAAATAATTACGACAAGCTGCAAGAGCGACTGGCGCTAGTTTGGATATAAGGGTTTGACTAGTGCTAAGACAATGTTATGCATACCAACTTACTGCTACGTTCGACGTAAGTCGATTTTAGTGCGGAAGTAATGTTATGACATTGTTAGTTATGCATATGGTCCCAGGTGACCTGTTTGGGCTACAACAAAACCTTCTTGTTGTCCAAGTAACAGTATCAAAGCCCTCAAAAGTACAGAGTTCTACCTATAGCTGGCTGTCTAAAAACAACTCATCGTTTACACCATCCAGCTGCTTGTAAGGAGGAAAACAGTCAACTGCTATTAAAGCTAGGCTACACATATACAGTTCAGCTGCAGCTTGTAGCACCACTCAATAAAGTGTTCTCATGTTTATTTTGGATAACTGCAGGCTTCACATAAGCCACAAAGTCATCTGGGATAAATTCATCAGGAAACCATGCCTATCTGAAAATGCTCTACATGTGACAACATGTGCCAGCAGGCAACAAAACAGTCAGCAACATAACGAGTTAACAATCCAGTATATCACCACAGTCCTACCTAACAAGTGAGCACATCATATCTAGGGTCAGAAGAAATTCTCTAAATCGCGGAAGCCGCGATTTCCGCGATTTTGGGAGCCTGCCACGATTTTTGACAAATGCCGCGATTTTGCAGCGCAGCCGTGAATTTGTGCGATTGTCCAAGAACTAGTGATTACACACACCAATTAATTTACACACTTTATATACTGATGCAATACAATAAATTTAAAAAAGCAAACTGCACTCGGGTGTCTCGGCTACTGGCAAAACATCAGAAGTGAGCACCTATAATGCACTGTAAAAATACATGAAATACCAGCACGCAGCGGTCTAGGAACTCCACCCACAAATATCGTCTTTCGTGGATCAAGTGGCTGAGATCCATCCATAACAAAGTCAGAGTCAGCTAAGTTCCACGGCCTAATCTGAACCTGTTGCACACATAAATGTGAGTCTCGATACTAAGCCAGTCACACTCAGCTTCCAATCAGCATTTTTCACCAAATCTCAAATCTACCTCCCCAAAGAGCCATTACCGGATAGCTTCATCACAACACAACAGCAGTAAGTCAATTTTCAATATACATACATTCCAGTTTATTGATTTTGCAGCCAAACTGGCTGGATAGGTGTAGAATATTCATTAAAATATACTAAGTATAACAAAATAACAATGTGCAATATGAATGAAACATGAACGAAATTCACACTCTAATATCGTGTCGTGGCAACCAGAAATAATGCACTGAAATACATGAAAGGTGAGAATGAGAACTGACCGCCTGTTATTTCATACATACATATGCTTTACAACACTGACACTTCATATCACTAGATGCCACACACCCATGTTCAGCTAAAAACAGATCACCAATGGTATGGTAATTGGTTAACCAGTTTTTATACCTATACTGGACTACTGGAGTGCTAGTATTCAGTCGTTCAGTCCACTATTATGAGGGGCATTCAATAAGTAATGAGAATCAATGTATTAGACTAAAAAATGTAATCGGGATAATGTGTGCCAAAAGTAGTGAAGATACGTTTAAATTTGTTAAAGTTATTCACAGAAGAGTGCAGGTCCTTTTTTTCCAGACACGGTGTAGAATGTGAATTTTTTTTAGTCTAATACACCGATTCTCATTACTTATTGAATGCCCCTCATACATCATGTTCTATGTAACAACATAACGAACAAATGGAAACAACAACGCTCGTTCAGCGTCTTCACGGGAATTCAACTGGCAAATATACACAAGAAAGCACTGAATGGCCAGCAAAGAACACATTTCATAGATTTAAGTTACTTTGCAAAGCATAATAAAGACAAACATACACAGTGTTCAGTACACTGAGACATACCAGCTTGTCTTTCATTGTTGGGCTGGTAACGCACCAGTACATCTTGCCATCCTCCACAATGGACGCATCAGTCAATGCCTGCACTGACAGCTCATCTTGGAACAGCAGAAAACAATATCCTATCAAACACAGGACAAACTCACATACCAAGTGTGCCTATTCCTATGCAGTCCTATCTCTCACACCTCTACCTCACATGATTACACATTATCGGCCTACCATTGGTAGGCATTATAAGGACTACTGAGTTAGAAAGCTGCTTAATACTTCCTAAACCTCGTCACTTCTTAGTAATTATCTGGCCATGTAAGATGGATGGTGCATTTAACTTGGCTAGCAACAAAAGCACGAGACTGCTAGCCATTACAGTAGTACAGTAATCATGATTCATTGCAAGTAACATTCTCGCAGTACTAGTGTGTCGAATACATTAGTTTTTTTACGAGAATGCACTATATAAATTCACATTTAGCATTTGATGTGCTCAAAGCATTCTGTCATAGCATTCAAATCTGGCTCATAAAAAGTTATTATACAAGCCAAAAGGCCCATCAACACTAACACACCAACACCTGGAATACTGGCTCGGTAGGCACAGACGCTCATCTGCACCGCTCTGGCGATCGCTGTCGTCGATGTTGGGCAGAAATCGTGACGTAGCAGCACCGAACGACTTCACTGCCGACGACTTTGCAACGTTTTTTACCAGCAAAGTCGACGCTATCCGTGCTGCTACTGCAGATAAGCCAACGCCACCACCAGAAGCTGGCGCTGTGAAATGCTCACTGTCAACGTTTCGTCTGCTGTCACAAGCTGAACTGCGAGCACTGATCACGAGGTCACCGATCAAGTCGTGTGCGCTCAATCCAGTTCCCACGTTTCTACTAGGCGAGTTCGTCGACATAGGCTAATGCTGCCGTATGTAACTCGCATGGTCAACTCGTCACTGCGTGACGCTCGAGTGCCGGACTCACAGAAACATGCCATCGTCACACCGCTGTTAATGCGGCCTGGACTTGACACCAAACTACAGGCCGGTGTCCAATGAGAAGTTCGTGTCGAAGGTCATCGAGCGTGCAGTGGCCAAGCAACTTCACCAGTACCTGACAGACAATGAGTTGTTACCGCGCTACCAGTCAGCTTACCGCCGTCATCATTCGATGGAAACAGCCATGTTGCGCATTCTCTCTGACACATTAACAGCCGCTGATGCAAACCAAGTGACGCTACTCGGTCTACTCGATCTGTCTGCAGCGTTTGACTGCGTCGACCATCAGCTACTGCTACAACGACTTCGTTGCGACTTCGGCCTTAGTGGCACAACTCTCAGCTGGGTAACATCATTCGTTACTGGCTGGAGTCAGCAGGTTGCGTGCAATGGCCAGCTGTCCAGCATGCAGCTCGTCCAGTATGGCGTGCCTCAAGGTTGCGTTCTTGGACCAGGTACTGTTTGTCACGTACACTGCCGAGCTCAGCCATGTCATTGCTCGGCACGGTCTCAAGTTCCACCAGTACGCAGACGACTGTCAGATTACGTCTCCTCACCAGTCAGTGCTGTTCACAGCGCCATCAAACAGTTTTCGCGCTGTCTTCACGATGTAGAGGCGTGGATAAGTGCAAGCCGCCTGCGTCTGAATCCCAGTAAGACCGTGGTGCTGTGGCTGGGCTCGCGACACATCATTGACAAACTCGATGTCCACGAAGTACAAGTGCTGTCTTCAACAGTCAAGGTTGACAGCTCAGCTCGCGACCCTGGCGTTGTCGTTGACAGCAGGTTGACGATGTCAGATCACGTTGTGTCAGTCTGTCGTTTAGCGTATTACTATCTGCGACAGATACGACCAGTTGTGCAGTCCATGACAGTCGATGCCGCTAAGACGCTGGTCCAGCCGTGTATTGCCAGTCGCCTGGACTACTGCAACGCAGTACTGCACGGCATCACTGACAATCTACTACAACGGCTGCAGTCCGTCCAGAATGCCGCTGCGAGGCTGGTCACTCGAACAGGTCGATGTGAACATGTCACACAGTCCGTTCTATGAGAACTACACTGGCTGCCAGTCCGACGCCGTGTCGAGTTCAAGATCGCCACAGTGGTGTTAAAGGCATGAACGTCTTGGCACCTCCATACCTGGTCGACGACTGCAACTTGGTCAGCGATGACATTCGCCGACTACGTTCAGCTGTCTCCTTCACGTGTGCGGTATCAAGGACAAGGACAAGGAAAGGCTCGGTGATAGATCGTTCGCAGTCGCCGGCCCACGAGTCTGGAACTGTTTGCCTGCTGCGCTGCTAGCGGTCGACTATGAACAGTTCAAAAAGCTGCTAAAACACATTTGTTCGATTAGGCTGCAGTGCCTAGTGACTTTTTGCTTTTAGGCGCCGTGTATAAATGGACTTTATTATTATTATTATTATTACCTGACAGAAATAATTCAAACTATCAACAACAATAATTTTATCCACAATGCCTACTCTCTTCCAATAGGCTACCAATCGTTCAGCAACATACTGCACACTACAAAACTAAATTTAATGAACACATTCACTGACCTGTAATCATGACATGTCTATGTACATACTATGTATCATTTTTTAATACTGTATACTTATGTGACTGTTATTGTACTAATCCAGCCACTGGCTGTTATATGAAATAAAACATCCATCTGTTACTCAACTGTTAGTTTAAACACAAAAAAAGGATAATGACATAAGGATTATACCTTTAGGAGGAAAGTATGACTTGCTCTCTGCTTTATGAGGCCAGTCAACTACCAGTGGACCAAAACGACGGAAAGCTACTGTTATTTCATCTGAAAATAACAAAATTAAACTTTTCACCATTCACTGGCAATGCATAAACATTAAACATAAAATAACTGCAGACATGCATTGCACTATCAAACCATCAATAACATAGTAGTTAAACAGAGTGCTGTGTTATTCCTAGCTGCACCTCCTGTTCACTGCATATCCTAGGCGCAAAGTGGTGGTGACCAGTGGCGTCGGCAAGACTTGATGTCATGGCAGCACGATGATCGAGGCGCCAAAGACGCGAGCATTGACGTGCCAAAGACGCCAGTGTGGGGTCGAGTATGGGGAGGGGTGTCCCCTCCCCAGCTGACTAGGGGGCCTGGGGGAGCATCGTGAGCTTCCCCAGCAGGGTCCAGGGCAGGGCCCCGGCACTATCGCATTTTCTGCATGTTTTAGGCCACAGAACGCTTCTGGTAGCAAGAACAATATGATTCTCTTGCCTAAACTGTAAAGTATAAGGTGAAAAGTGGTGGTAACAGTCACCACCACTTTCAAAAGTGGAGGTGACAAGTCACCACCGTCAGATACAAAGTTGCGCCTATGCTGCATATCACTACACAGCTATAGCTTCCGGCCATTACTTTGTCCATACAGGACATAATGTACACTGATTCTCTTAAATGCAAAGAGACATCATGTTACAAATGATGACATACAGAATTCACACGATCACACATAGCAAGGATCATTACAACAATAAGTACCTTCATCTATGTCAGGTGGTAGGCCACCAACAAACACCTTGCGTGAGAAATGTTCACCGAACTGTGCCTGAGCAAGATGGGAAGCTGGTGACAGCTGCGATGGTGAAGACAAGTTAGGAACAGTCTGGTCAAGTGAGCTGCTGTTGTTATTGACTGCTGACAACATTTCTCCAAACACTCCAAAGGGGGACTTGTCTGCAATCAATTACACGATTTAATACTGACTAAATGTAATAGGGATTATGACTATTAATTACTATTATTAACTGCTAACAAAATACCGGCTTGTTTGTTAACTGTTGAAAAGTTCAGTCCTCATGAATTACAAGAAATCTGAGCTAATGCTCATGAGATGCGCGACAGCATCAGCTTAATTTCGTACGCAGGTTTTCTTGGTCTATCTCCAGTGTATTTCAGTGAAAATTCACTCAAAGTGTGCATTGCAGCCTGAAATAGCGAAAAACTCACTTAAAACCTATATTTTGGGGGTTCAAGGTCATCGATGTTGGTACCCCCGGAAGCTTGTCAGCAGTGCTGACGCAGGAAGTCTGTGTCTATTTGCAACTGTTCTCGTGCTAAATTAGTCGACAGTAGCAGAAAATGCACATTTTCAAGGGGGTACCCAAATATGATGCGCTTGTACTGAGGACTCCTTGAACTTGCACTGTCAAAATCTATGTTTAATTCTGAAAATTTCATTCGCGGGTTGTCTTGGTCTATCTCCAGTGATTACAATGCAGTTCACTCTTGAAATGTGTGCGCCAGCCACAAATCGTGAAAAAAATCACTAAAAACTCCTATTTTGGGGTTCAAGGTCATTCCAAGGTCATCGATGCTGGTACCCCCGGAAAGCTCATCAGCAGTGCTTCTTATGATGCGCAGCAAGTCTGTGTCTATCTGCAACCGTTCTCTTGCTAGATTTGACGCAGTAGCAGAAACCGTGCATTTTGAAGGGGTACCCAAATTTGATGCATTCGTACGGACGACTTCTTGAACCTAGGGAGTCAAACCTTACACCGCTGAAATCTATGTTTAATGCCAAACATTTCATTTGCAGGTTGTCCTGGTCTATCTTGAATGGTTTCGGCGCAGTTCAGTCTTAAAATGTGTACTGCAGCCTAAAATCGCTAAAAATTCACTAAAAACCCCTATTTTGGGGGTTCAAGGTCATTGATGTTGGTACCACTGGAAAGCTCGTCAGCAGTGCTTGTTATGATAAGCAACAAGTATGTGTCTATCTGCAACCGTTTTCATGCTAAATGAGCCAATAGTGGTGAAATAACGATTTCTATGGATGGACAGACGGACGAACAGATGCGGATGGACAAAATTCCCATAGCTAATATGCGCTCTCAGCATGCCGGTACAGCTGTCGTGCGTAAAAAAGACCGTGTTGCAATGTTATGGCACAGCAGGACTACAAATGCCATACGCCATACTGTAAAACATATCCAAATCTACTCAATACTCACTCTATTGTCAAGTCAAATTGTCTACAATACTATAGAACATGATATCAGATCTCCGGTAAAGAAAATAAACTGCCAAAATTATTCTACAAACACGAAACTTTACTCACAGCATACAACCAATTACAGTTAAATACAAACACAAACCAACAAAACAGCACATGCCTCTGCGCTGTGCTTTTCCATCTGTACCATTTGACTGATGTAGATTATAGTCAAAATGAGGCTGATTTCCCATTCTGGCTGCTACAAATATGACACAGTACAAAGTTCACTGCCATTACTGAGTGCAACACTGCAACAGTGAAAGAATTCCATTCACAAATTATCCTAAAAACAAGTGTCATCCTTGTATGGCCCACAGGGTAATCATTCAATCACTCTTCAATTTCATTTATCACAAGTTGCTACTGCATGAATCATACTATAATAATATGAGAGGCATTGAAAAAGTTTGTAGACTGATACACAGGGTGACTCAGTATGTTTCATTGCCAAGTCTGTTGGCATCTCTACTGGTAGCAGACATTCGATCTTGACGGAGACTTTGTTGATGAAAAAGGTGTCTGCACGATGGGTGCCACAAATGTTATCTGACGTTCAGAGGCAAATCGAGTTCGTGCATCAACGAGTCTTCTCCACCTGTTCAGCGAAAATCCCGACAACTTTTTTTTTCACGATTTTTAACTAGAGATGAAACCTGGCTTCACCACCTCAATGCTGAAAGAAAAGTGCAAAGTACGGTCTGGAAACATGTCTCCACCTCCTAGAAAGTGTTGCATTGTTGCACCAGCTAGCAAAGTTATGACGACTGTATTCTGGAATGCTAAAGGAACTGTACTGACTGACTATGTTGAACATGGCAGCAACGTCACAGGAACCTACTATGCTGATCTGATTGGTCGGGCCAGCTTGAGCGGCGCTGAAACTGAAGAGACAAAGAAAGTTCTGTTGCAAGCTGCTCTTTCAGCAGAACAATGCAGCTGCTCACACATCTCTCGAGCTTTAGCTGCCATCTGAAATTCCGGATTCAAATAACTCCCTCACCCAGGGCCATATTTGCCAGACAGCCCTGAATGACTACTATTTGTTCGGTAAATTGAAAAAATTCACGAAACAACACAAATTTGCTGATGACGAGAAAGTAATATGTGCTACAAATTGCTGGCTAAAAAAAACCAAGATCAACAACTCCTCTACAATGAAATCCGAGCTATGAAAAATGCTGGACCAATGTGGACCATCTGCATTTCAGTTACAGGAGACCATGTTGAAAAGTGACAAAATATGATACATGTGTGTATCGTTTGGTTAACTGTGTCAGTCTACAAACTTTTTGAATGACCCTCGCTCGTAATAGTAAAAGTAATCGTTATCGCAGTGTTTATGGTGTTGTCATCATGGCATAGCTACTTTGAGTTTAACTGGTTCATCTGACGAATGTTGCACGACCTTTGGACCAAGCCAATCAGCTTAAGCCACAGACCTGCCTAAATTTTATCTTCCTGGTTATTTCACCATTCACCATCACCATTTATTACTACTCAGTTCAAAAGCTGATACTGATCTTATCATCCCATGGAGGATAGGAAGCTGACTCAACCTGGTACTGGTTATGTACTGAGACGGTTACCTGCCTGCAGTCATCCATTCAGTTACCAACTGAGCTGAGCATAGACTAACTTCATTGATCGAACACAACGTGTTACTGCTATGCTATACCACGTCGCCAACCTATATACCCCATGAACATCAACGTAATAAAAAACATAACACCATTACCTAAATACTGCTGTACTTCAGGTGTGCGGCTAGCACCAGGAAGAGTTGTATCACCAGCAAGAAACCGCAGAGCATCATATCTTGCTGAATGATCCTGAAACAAACAAATGCCTAGATCTAAAATCTAAATGTATGACTACCAATGTACAGTTCAAACGAAATGCATTATTACTGAAGCACAAAACAACTATTATTATATGGCAAGTGCTGCATGCAGAGCTGCTCTGTACCAACTGTGTACAGAGCTGCTTCCAATACTCACCACTGAGGTATACAGCCACCAGCCATAAACCCTATCACTGACCATATTCCTAACACTAAACTTATCCGACTTATTCCTATTTCTATCTAACCCTAAATCCTACCGCAACCGTCAATTATTTAACAAACCAGGAACCATTTGCACTACTACCACTAAATAAGCCACAGTAATGTCAAACCAGCCTCCTTAACCCATCAACTGCCTAATTTTAGTGGCTCTGTAGACAATGGGCACAGAACGTCTCGCACGCAACCGCTGCCATCATATATAGTTACCTGATGAAAGTTAAAACTGCTGCCACTGTTAACAGTGTTGGCACAACCAGAATTTGCTTTGCTGGTAGCAACCAAGTGCTGCAATGACTTCGGAAATGGTGAGTTTTGGCGAAGCTTTGGCACAATCACAGACAGATCCGCAGATGGAATGTACGTCACCGCACGACGTTGGTTAGAAACCCCGGAAGCATTGAAATGCCCATTATGTCTGGCCCATGAACCTTGCACGGGTACACTGGTATCATTCCATGACTGATATGGTTCCACATTACTATGTGGTGCAGTAGCCTGTTGAACAGCCAGTGGCACACTGCCAAGAGCCAGCTGATGTGCTGACATACTTCCAGCTGTCGTACCTCGCTGCTGGCCTGAAGCACCTCCATCAACATATCCACTGCCTGACTGTGCAAGGAGATGGCACATGGCCGATGACAACGTCTGCTCATCCCATGAACCACTGCGTCCAATATTCATGGCACCACTTTGGGCTAGAGCCAGCTGACCTAGAGACGTCATTAATGACTCAATTCCGGAGTCACCGGAACCATTTTCTTTAGTTCCATGAACACCATTCTGTAGTTCTGACTTGGTGTCGGCCATATCAGTTAACGTGTTCTTCTCCAACGATGTTTTGGACGACAACTTATCCATCTGTTCCGCAGGTGACAAGTCGGCAGACGAGTACAGCTGTTCGCCAGTGTCGGTCGCCGCCCCCGAATGTGAATGGTCCAGCTGTTGACGAGAGGCCGGCGCACGCAAACCTTTCTGTGGATGCTCCGGCGAATAAAACGACATGCCTTTCGAAAAGCTGTCAAAGTCCACACTTAGTGGTTCGCCGTCACCCATCGCGTAACTAATATAACTTTTCAAATACACAAAAACGTCGACTATGATCAACGTTACCAACGCCCTCCACCTCCGACCAGCTGCTGAATCACGTGACCGGCAAGCCCATCGCTCATTGGTCGGCAGGTTTTCGGAGCAGACGATTGATGAAACTGAGCACAGTTGGTGCTGAGATTGACAGAAAATATTGGTATTTTAAAAACCGATATTACCGGCAAATGGCTCACGTAGAGGTAGACATTAAATATGGAGAAATGTTACTGTTATTCGGTAGCATTATAACTCGAAGTGCTGCCGATGGGAGCCACTCATTCATTCATTCATATTCGTTTATTGAAAAAAAAACAGAAATGACAAAACGCATCTGCACAAGTAATAGCAATACAAGACGAATATAAACACAGTAAAAACAGTTAATA
>Ga0209052_1000196_pt1 | contig 19530 bp, 11 predicted proteins | sample WorMetHEROISLAND_2_FD_187409 | JGI IMG/M metagenome (GOLD analysis project Ga0209052, IMG submission 187409) | Marine gutless worms symbiont microbial communities from Max Planck institute for Marine Microbiology, Germany - Olavius sp. 4 HERON... | ecosystem: Host-associated > Annelida >...
AATCAGTCTACCTTAATTTTTTTATGTAGTTGTTTTGTCTCCAAATCAAATTCCTTGCTAGGCCCCTGTATAAGCTAACACTTTTCGGCTGAAAATGCCGAATTTTAACCAAACGAGGCCATAAAATGCCAAAATTTTAGCATAAAACAATACCATCCATGATGAAATCAGTCGTCCAGTGTGCTAATAGAATTTTTAGTTCAATTGTTTTCTGCTGATGTCAGTCTCTCTTTCTCTTGCGTCGTGCTTACCCAACGTACGTTAGACTTGTCCACTCCGATGTAATTCAGTTGTTTGGTCTCCTTGTCTCAAACAGGACATTGAAACTGTCGCCCGTGTCCAACGCAGGTTTACCAAAAGACTACCCGGTTTTAAAAACCTCACTTATACCGATCGAACAGCTTAAGCGTCTAAGACTTCCAAGTGTAGAGTGGCGGCGCCTTTACAACGATTTGATATGGTGTTACAATACAAGATTTTATTTAGCTACGTTGACGTCAGTAGCGACGAATTTTTCGCACTAAGTCCCGTGTGCATACCAGGGGTCACCCCTACAAATTGTTTAAGAAACACAGCGCACTATATCCGCAGGAGACAAAACTTTTTTTCAGTAAACGTGTCATTAACGTGTGGAATTATCTACCGTACGACATTGTCTGTTTTTACAGTCTTAATTCTTCTAAACGGAGTATTGAACCTGTAGATTTTAATTTGTTTTTACAATGTTACTAGCCTAGTTCATTCGTACATTGTCATTACTGTTTTTTTCTAGGCCTAGTTTCACTTCCAGAGCTATTGTCAGTGCACCCTGGTGCCTTTTAGTCCTTTTCCATTCTTGTTTCTATTTGTCCTCGTATTTTATTTCATGGTGCTGCTTGAATGGAATCAATAAACTGAACTAAACCGAACTGAACTGAAACTTGACCTCACCCAGTGCACCGGTAATCGACCAAACCTACCTATACCGATGTATAGAACAGCACGTGCAATCCCAACCGGAACCGGAAGTGGCAAAAGTCCCGGATTGTAGACGTTGGCTACTTTGCTTGTTTTTTTAATAATTAAATTGTATGTGCATGTGAGAGGTAGCGAAAGTTGATGAAAGTAATAGATTATTTTATTTTTACGCGCTTATAAGTTTGAGATATTTTGTCAGTGCTATTATGGCTTCGTGAGTTATGACAGCGATAGTGGGTTTTGCCCGTTGTAGACACCCCACAAAGATGGCTATGCCGCCGGCTCTGTACCGTAGTTAACCACGAGGCTTTGCAGAAACAATGGTAGCTTACTGTAAAGAGCAAAGTTAATAGTTACTGACTAGAATAAGAATAAAGTCATTTTAAGTCATAATTTTGCGTGCCATTATTTTTTGCAGTGTAATTTTCCGTTTATCAGTCTTAATGCTGATGATGTTATGAACTTCGTAACTTATTGATCTGACTATTTGTGAATGTAACTATTGACTGTAGCTGGGTGTTTGACGTTTTTTTGTTTGCTTACAGTGAGTAGAATGGTCCGTTCAGTTTCACCAACAGATCTGGCCCAGAAGGCCTTTGTCCGAGGGCTGCCAGATGACACTGATGAAGAGACGCTGCGAAGAACATTTTCAAAATTTGGAGAAGTAGTTGAAGGTTTGCATAGAGTTGTTATTGCACTATATTCTAATGACTATAATCACTATATATAAACGAACATGATTTGAATTAGACCCATGCATCGTGAACGGGCTGGCCGAGGCTAAAATTTTATTAAACAAAACGGGCTGGGCCAAAAAAGTCCTGACCATTGTGCAGCTTGGTGTAGACACCCGAGTTCAGTCGACTCTCTGGTGGTCGACTGGCTGACGCCTGCACCACGGCCGCAGTCTGTCAGTCAGTCCTTATCACACAAGCATACCATCCAGGCATGAACTAATCATGTGTCATTAGTTGGTACCATGAGAGTCTTGTCTTGTCATGAGCCGCTTGCACAGCAACACCTGTTGCTCGTCCACACGCCCATGGAGGTTGCATCCAGCAGGCGTGAGACCATGAGCAGCCGAATGCCTGGCACATCCACCATCCACCGCTTGATGTTGGCACCGATCAGAAAACCAAACCGTACTGAAACCGTGGTTTTTTCTCCTAAAACCGACCGTGACTGTGGAAAATGTGAAACCGTAACAATACCATTTGTTGCTGTTCAGCGGAGCCCCCAAAGTCGATGTACAATGTACATTCTTTCACAAGTTGCCATTTGCATGTCAAACAGAACAATGGTGACATCACACTGCAGCCATAACATCACGGGCACACTTTGCTTTGTGTATCTTGTATAACAGTTATTCTGCAGTGTTTGTTTGGTGCGGCTTTGTCTGTTTCAGTGCATATTGCAAAGGACCGAGACACGAATGCTCCTCGTGGATTTGCATTCATAACATTCACCAGCAGTACTGATTGCAACAAAGCATGCAGCACCATGGATGGCAAGGTCTGTCGTCTTGTGCACTGCTAGTTTATGTGAATAAATTTCAGTGTGTGCTTTGACATTGATGATTGGGCTTCTAGCATGTGAGAGTTCTGCTTTGACAGTTGTCAGTAGTTCATGTTTGGCCGACATTGACTAACCTGGATTACTTCAGGTAAATGCATGATTAAAAGGAAATCAGAAGTAGTGTTGGTGGTGTCATGGTATAGGTGGTTGTGGCATATTGTCATTAGTAATTGTTGTATTAGAAGAGTGTTAGTGATTATCAGTGTTGTGTGACTGTGGCAGGATTTTCATGGGAGGATAGTTCACGTGGAGCTGGCATCACACTTTAATAAAATGTCTGGTGGAGGTCGAGGAGGATTTCGTGGATCTCGTGGTCGATCAAGTTTCAGGTAGAGCACCTGCTGTTTGTTTCATAGTAACCGTGTGGTGCACCCCAGAGAAGTAGTCTCATTTGTTTTAGTATTTGGCATAATCAAGGCCTTTTAATAGTTGAATGCCAATTCTCGGTGAACACATTTCTAAAAGAATCTTTGCTGACTGTGAGAGATGCATTTAAATTTTGATTACTCGAAGATTCATGAGATGTCAGTCTGTGTCCATCTGGCTTATGCAAATTGGCAGTTACTGAGTTGCTAGTTGTTGTATGTATAGGGGTGGCCGAGGGAGAGGATCGCCACGATCACCTCCACGTGATGTATCCTATCGTCGAGGTGGTGGAACGGTACGTGGCTCATTCAGAGGTGGCAGTGGACGCGGAGACTTCAGAAGTTACGGTTCTCGCGCGTCGGACAGCTTCTATTCAGGCGAAGATCGTTTGAGAAGTTCTCTTGATCGTGATCCCCCACGAGACTACGGCAGGTTAGACTGTTGTTGGTGTGTGAATTGCTTTGCTGCTGAGAATAATGTACTTCTCAACACATTTCTGTCTTCCTGTAAATAATGTCATGCGTGATGCTAAGTCATCATCATCATCATCATTATGATGCTAAGTGGTGCATTTTAATTACTGTTTTTTTTTATCTGAGTTAATAATGAATGTTGAACATTACTGCTGCTGCTGTTGCTAAGTTACTGCGCCTACATTCTTAATATATTTAACTGCTCATTTGCTGCACTTAGTCACAATTTTAGTTTTCCGCAGAAGTGAATTTTCAGAAATGGAGAAAGCAGGACTTTCTCTAAGCCACATGCACTTCTTGTTGTCCAACTTACAGTGTCAGGCACTGAAGCATAACTGTACTAGCATTCGCATCAGCGAAGTTAATGCTTCTGTCAGTAAGAGTAAATGTATTTTCCATGTGTCTGTCAGTTGCCTTAAAAGAACAGTGAATTCACCAGAAAACAGGTGAAAATTAACTGATTCCCAGTTTCCTGAAATTAATGTTGGTTGTTGTTATTACTGTTAGTTTGAAACTGAATGTTGTTTAGTCGCTATGATTCGGAGTATCGTTCAGCGAGACCGGAGCGTGATTACCCAGCGACGCGTGACTACCCGGCGTACCGTGGCGGCCGGGACTATCCCGGGGGAGGGGACCGTGACTACGGGCCACCACCTCGTGAACGTGACTATCCTGTTTACTACTCACCACCACGTGACTATCCTCCTCCCAGTGACCGAGATTATCCACCGCCTCGTGCTGGACGGGACTACCCACCCGGCGGGCGTGATTACCAGCTTGCACGCGATGACTTCGACATGCCTCCACGTCGCTATGCCACCAGGTACTGCATTGCATTATAATAAACGTTTACCTGTTCACTACTTTCAGATTCCATTAGAAATGTTTAGACTGTCATACTGACTCGATGTTCACTTTATTTTGGGCACAAATTTTTACACTACCAGTGGCGGTAGCTTATTTTCATTTGTGATACCTGATCTTGAAGGCACGTTCAAGTTCCCTCATGAAAACGTTGCAAGTTGTGTCATAATTACTAGAAACCACCATTTACAGTAACCTTTTAAAAGGCCATTTAGAGTGCATTTGTGAATAATTGAAGAAGGAAGTTTGATGTACAGTGCATATGTGTGACATATGTCTTTGTAATATCAACTTGGTTGTCATTTGTAACATTTCTTATGTAGGGATTTATGATGTGTGGTTCAAAATTTTGGTTTTTGTTACAAATTCTTGGTGCATTCTGACTACTTCGGTATCACTGTGGGGAAAATGAGTGTCAGTTGGATAATATTGGGGCTGCTGAAATTCACGCTTAACTAATCATTAAAAAAATTGCTGGATTAATTTTACATTGATCGAAAATTTGAATAAAATTTGGGACTTTTTTAACATCAGTATCGTCGAACATGTACTCCACATTTTGTGCTTTTGTGCTACTTGTATGGTTTTAGTTTTGCAGTTTGCAATTTGTGGTCAGACTACTCATTCCACTACATGTATATGGACTCCATCAGTGTTTTTTTTGCTTTTGCTTTAGTTTATGGAAGATAACACCATATCAGTAGTTGAATTCTGCAGTTTTCGTGGTTTTTCTGATTCACTACATAAATTGTTCTAACTTGATAGATTAATCAAGTTAATTTTTGGAGATTAATCGATTAAGACATTGTTTAATCAAGCCAGCCCTAGATAATACGTGTACATGCTTTGTGCAGGGATTATGACCATCCATCTGGAAATGGATTTTATGACAGTCATCCACCTAGACGAGACTATGGGCCTCCTGCTTCAAGAGATTATGGTACACTTCATAACAGTGGTGCATAACCTCCATATCCCGTGGGCTTTATCCATCCCTTGACAGTTTATTATCTGGCCTGCAACATCCAAGAACAAGAAATCTGAGCTAATGCTCATGAGACGCGCGACAGCATCAGTTTAATTTCGTACGCAGGTTGTCTTGGTCTATCTCCAGTATATTTCGTTGAAAATTTACTCTGAACTTACGCAGGTTGTCCTGGTCTATCTTGAATGGTTTCGGCACAATTCACTCTTAAAATGTGTATTGCAGCCTAAAATCGCTAAAAAATTCTGGGGGTTCAGGGTCGTTCAAGGTCATCGATGTTGGTATCACTGGAAAGCTAGTCGGCAGTGCTTGTTATGATAAGCAGCATGCCTGTGTCTATCTGCAACCGTTCTCATGCAAGATGAGCCAATAGTGGTAAAATAACAATTTCTAAGGGGGTACCCCTCTTTGATGCCCTCGTTTGAGGGGAATCTCATGACCCAGTGGCACCAAATTACCTCATAGGAAACTAGATACTCTAGGCTATCATAAGACCCGGAGTCTATCTCACCTGGTCTTGTCCGTACCGGGTCATGATGGACGGACAGACAGAATTCCCGTAGCTAATACGCGCTCTCAGCAGTACCTGCCGGTACAGCTGTCATGCGTAAAAAAACACCAGAAATATGACATATTATGACCTTATGTGCCTTACAAATTATTATTTTTTGTCTTAGTTGCTTTTTGGACTTGCCTCAAATGCCATTTTCTCCAATTTCAAGCGGGAACACTTTGCGGAGCTTGATGTCTGCTGTTTTTGTCGTTAATGATAACAGCATTTTCTATTGGTCTAGCCTGCAGTGACTTTAAGACCATGCTGTGTGGCCCAGGGTTGAAAAGGTTGTGCACCATTGCTTTGTAAAGTGCAAATTTTGTTAGTATGTGACTACAGTTTATAAATGATACTTATATCTGCTATGACTGTTGTTAAGCTTGAGAGCTTCACCTGTTGCAGCATCTGCTTGTACATTGTTAGTCACAAAAAACCGAGAGATACCTTTGTTTGTAAGTCAGTTGGAGTGAAATATTGACTGACTTTCAATATTAGTTTACAGACGTGCTCATTAGGATTATTTCAGTTAACAAATTTGTAGCATCTCGCCTCACTTTTAAATTGCCATTGTACTACCTTGGTCGGCAGTTAGTGAACAGAATGCTACCTAACGAGTGTGTTACACGCCCATACAGTGGTTTGTAATTTATTGCATGGAAATTGTATGAATAACTGAGAAATTTGAAGTGAAAATTTTCTTGGCTTGAGCAACTTGGCTCATATTTTCGAGCTTCGGCTCAAATAAAATACGGCCCGGGTCTAACGTTTTGTGGCTCAGCTTTTTCGCCTGTGCCTCCAGGTTCTTTGAGATTGCATAGTTTTGTATTCATATTATTCTGATCTGCAGTTTGCTTAGATTTTACGACTGTGTTTTAAGATGTGTTAACTCATAGAAACTGAGAAATGTGCACTGTTTGTTGTCAGGTTCATCGGGACGCTATGACAGTTATGAAGCTGGTGGAAGATCTGAATACAAGAGTAAGTGTATGGTTGGTGGTTGACAGCCAGCCTCGAGGCAAGTCAGTATAGTATCAGTAATGAAGTCACTCGTGGAGCATTCAGCATTACGAATCTGAATGTGAGAAGAAGTGTCATTGCCCGAGTGTCATAATGAATGGCATGTGAAATGTGTGAGGGATGTCTACAGGTGCAAGTGGAAGCCAGTGATATGAAGTACAGGCAATCATTCCAGAGGACTCATCTAACGGATGCAATAACAGAATTGCCGAAGAACAATTGACACTGGTGACAGACAGGCATACCAGACAACTGGATGAACCGAAGTACGATGGAAGATGGCCACTAGAGAGGAGAAGGATGTCTGCAATGGAAATAAGTTTGAAATATATTTGAAATTCAAGTGGTTATATTTTTTTGTGGTGTGTGACAATAATCTACAGTGCTGAGCAGTGGTATGCAACAGTAGAAATGCAACTGATGATTGTAATATGTGTAGTAATAGTAATAGGTAGGCCTTCGGCAAAGTTTATGGTGTCGTCACCATGGCAGTTCACCCAATTTGTACTGCACAAATTCTGTGCAAAAATGAAAATAGAACTGGTGCAGTCATTGGCACAGGAGTAGCAGAACTGAACAGCGCCAGGCAGCTGCCATTTGCTGAACCTAAAAGTTAACTACCATTCCATGGAGGGTAGAAGGCTGACTCGACCTTGGTGCCTGGTTACGTGCCGAGATCTTTTACCTGCCTGCAGTCGGGAATCTGTCTAACTATTAACCAGTCGTGGTGTAGAGTTCATTAATCAACACCGGTATGTTACTACAAAAAGTACAAAGTTATGTACTATGCACAGCAGCATATAGTTTGGATGATAGGTCTCAGAATGCGGATGTCTGCATCATGTGGCATTGGTTGTAACATTGAAATACGTTTGTGTTTTTCTTTAGCAAATTAGGTGTAATATGCAGTTAGTCATCTCATGCAATATGCATGGCATACTGTTATTAGTGTAGACTTGTGGGAATGTAGTTCATGCTTTCAGTAATGTTCTTGGCAGCTAAATAGTATTCAGCAACAAATGCAGCATACTTGCTACTTTCTGTGATATCAGAACTTCTTCAGAGCACAGCTTGTCAGCTGTACAAAGCTGCTGCTTGGGGTGAAGCAGTTTTTAGCTCTCATTGATGTCCGTATCTTCTGTAACTTGCATTCAAGAATCAGTGATACATATTCAGCTGCACGTGCAATCATTTATCAATATACCAGCTAGAGTTTGATTTATGTATCCTGTAGAGAGACCTGTGTACATTGTTACACCGCTGCAGTGCAGTTAACATTCAGTTTCAACATACATCTTCTTCTGGTCTGCACAGCATTTGAAATGTTGTGGAGCTACAGCCACAGGTTAGCCAGTCACTAGCTACGAATGCAGTTCTTCAGCATACATAAATAATTACAAAATACTCTCCGCTTGTTGCTTGTGATATGAGTTTGCTTCAGTCTATCGGTTACTCTTGTGATTGAAGTAATGTCACAATTATTATGTATGCGATGCATAAATTAATGCATGGTTTCTGAGATGATTGCCGTAGCGGTTGACTGGGTTATGATCTGGTTCCCAGTCACAGGTCAGTTTATTGTGAACCTGCTTGGAGCCATTGCATTAATTCTTAATCTTGCATCAGAGACATGACTCAGGTTGTTGAATGAATGTCTTCTAGTCCATGATGCATACAAACTAGCTGCCAGGTAGTCTGCTGTGTTGCAGTATGTGAATGCACCAGTAGCCGAGGCAACTGGAAGTCAGTCTGCAGCGAAACCTGCAGTCAGTGAGAGTCTTGTGGACTGAACGTGCCAGTTAACCACAGACTGATTCATAGCTCCCACACCTACAGGGCAGTCTTGATATTTTCACACTCGGAAAGTCCTGCAGAAATGATCACAGTCTTGGAAAATCTTGGAAAATACTGAAACTTGAACGCATGTGTGCAGGAATTTCAGTATCCCTAGGTAAGTTAACCACATTGTCCGTCAAGTCACCAGAAATGTGTAATAATGCACTTTGTGCATACGAACTAGGCACCGCAGTATCTGGCTGACGACATTCAGACAGTCGCAAGTCCTGCAGTTGACGTGGATCTGCTGATGCGGCTGTCTTCTGAAGCCGACCACCAGCTAAGTTCATAGAGTGCAGCTTCTGCTTTTCTGCACGTGCTGCCTGAAACAATCTGCCCAGACCACCTTCATCAATCACTGACACTGGTTTCTTTAAACACGCTCTCAAAACAATACTGTCAGTGCATAACCATTGTCACAGTTCTTCGAGGTTTCGTAAATGGCAGTGTACAAATTCTGCTATTATATTATATCGTATTGCCTAACTAGGCTGGGGCATCGATGCATCTTGGATGTAACAACCACTTGAATATCCAACTCGACAGTTTTGGCAGATTATATTTTAACGTCTGGTGTACCGCAACAGCAGACATTACTACGACATTTCAATCTTAGTCTGGCCTGACTTTTTATGTTCGACAGTACAGATAATGGTTCATGATGTATGTGTGGAAAATGAATAAAATGCTTCTGCATTTTGGCCAGCATATTGAAACTGCAAACTTGCATGAGGAGTCTTGTGTATGCTGACAGAATAACTTATGACTACCTAGCACAACTGATGCGTGAATCAAAAGACCGAAGCAGCTCAAACAAGAGTACACTGCATACTTGAACGACTTGAAGAAAACGAAGGCAAATACTGACTATTCAGGAAGAGAAGAAGCTGTACAGCTGAGGTCAGTTGAACAACTGAAGACTATGAGAAGATTGCATCAGAAAGATGCAGCACTGTTTGAAGCACAAATTGTTGAAAGAAGCAACTACAGCAGAGGAGACTTGTAATTTCACACACATCACGAAGTCCCATCAGGTTGCACATAATTGGTAAAGAAATTTGGCAGAAATTCAGCAGCAGTGCAGCGTGGACTGTTACGTCCACGACTGAGTGAACTCCCATGAATTGCCGTAAACAGTGCGTTATGCATGTGATGGTTCTTCTGTCTCGGAAACTAGTATGCTGGAGCTTACCACAACTGATGCCTGAAGCAGAAGACTGAAGCAGCTCAAACAACAGTAAACTGCATACTTGGAAGACTTGAAGTATGAAAACGAAGGCATGAATGGAAGAAGATGTACAGCTGAGCAAAGTTGAACAACTGAAGACTACGAGAAGATTGAAAAGACATGAAAAGTGCTGGAAACTCTTTTGAGCTACTTGTGTGAATGCTGGCTGTGTTACTGCACTGGTCCTGATAGCATAGTCTACATCAAAGGCAGTGAAGAGAGCTTAGCTGATTCTGAGTTCAACAAGCATGTGGTGCTGAATTTGACCGACTGCATGCTGAAGGTACTGCTGCATGTACAATACAGGAACAGAATAGCTGTGTGTTCGTGCATCTTATTACTGCTGAAGTTTTAGTAAGCTGATGATATCGGTCAGTCCTCTTGAAACACAGCAAGTAACGCACTGACAGGACTTAGTGAATGACAGCAGTGTATGCTTCAGCGCATATAAATTCCGATTTTGCACATGGTCAGTGAAATTGTCGGGTATGGATAACAGTTCTGTCGACACTGCTATATCAGTGGGAGCTGACAGCTGTTTGAGAGCTCTGTTGACGGGTTGGAACAAGGAGATATTTCTGCAGAATTGGAAGACATCACTGAGAATCCCAATTCATATGAAGAGTGACAAACTGTGTTGTGGCGATCACAGACTAATTAGCTTACTTCCCCAGTGTGCGAAAGTTACTGCATCAGCTATCTTGCAGAGTACCGATATGTCACATGTGGACAGAAGGAATTCTCAGCGAAGCAGAAGTGGATTTTAGGCCAGAATAAGAACAGTTGATCAGCTATTCATACTCAGTAGAAAGTGTTTGTGTGTGTGCTACATGAGGTTTATTCTTATAAACTTTCATGTGCACCTAGCTTGACTACTGCAACTCTGTGATGGCTGCCCTGCCATTATGCTGCATCAGTCTACTGCAGTGCATTCTGAACATGGCGGTGTGACTCATTCTCACTGTCCGTCAAGTTAACCACCTGACGCCGTTGCTCCAGCAGCTTCACTCATTGCCCATACAGTCACCGGCATGTAAAAACTGTGCCATAATACACCTCGTGCATACCAACCAGGCACCGCAGTATCTGATTGCATTCAGACAGTCCCAAGTCTTGCTGTCGACCTGGACTTAGATCTGCTGACCCAGCTCTCTTTGTCAAGCTGAACACCAGCTAAGTTCACAGAGTGCAGTTTTTGCTGTTCTGCACCTGCTGCCTGTAACAGTCTCTCAGACCAGCTGCATCAAATCACTGACACTGCTCTTTTCAAATACCACCTCATAAACAAACTGTTTGAGTGGGCATAACTGTTGTCAGTGTTCGTGGATGCTATGTGAATGGTTCTGTACAAATTCTGCTGTTTTATGTGGTGTATTGCTTAACTCTCATACATCGTCCGCAAATGAAGACTGGGTCTGTTTGGTCACGTTGCCAGACTTCAAAGTGATGTACCGGCAAACCAGATCCTTAGAATCTGTACCAAGACGAGGGATGGTGACCGGCCCTCGCAGGAGTGGAGACGTGCCAGTGGTCGACCACCCACCACCTGGATCCACCAGATTTGTCGTGACATGGGTGTTACAGCGACTGAGGCCCTGCAGCTAGCGGAGGACAGACCGTTCTGGCGAACAATCGCAATGGTGAGAGGCTTCGGCTGATCGCTTCGCGTCACTACTACTACTACTACTACTACTACTACTACTACTACTACGACTACAATGTGGTAGAACAAGTTTAACATCTATCACCGACAATATGTAACGTTCAGAGAATATGACATAGCAAAACTTACAATGCCACATTCATTAATAGTGATAGGGTCAATGCATATTTGTGAAGTATTTAAATCTTCATACGACAGGAATATTCAAACTAAGCCACTGTATGGCCGAATATGAATACGAATCGAAATTCATTACAGTTCTATCATAATAGATGCATACATCTTTAAGTGCCATTGGATCTGACACACATGAGAATGTTATGTCACAGGCTTGTACTACTTCAGATGGAGTGTTGCATCGCTCAGCTCCATCCCGGATGAAATCTCGACACTAGCACACACAACACAAAAAACATGAAACGTAAGCAGTCGAACTATCATGTATTCACAATGTGTATTCGTACAGTGCTTGAACTGGGAAGAACTACAGCAAAAGCAACTATCAATACCAACAAATGAACTTTACTCAGCTTCACCAAAAAACTTACCATTTTAAGCCAAATAATTCAATTAAACAAGTTAAAAAAAATCTGTCACTGACAATGTACGATATTCAGAGAGAATAGAAGCAAGCAAGTATGGCAAACGCATACAGCAAATGGTAAAAACACATGAAAGAAAAGTTAGAAAACATTGATAATACGCACAAAACACAAAAAACACACCAAAAGCATCACACAATATAACTAAACTAGCAGTGATTGACAAAGAAAGGAGTTATGTACTGTTGTAGCATACATGTTGGCAAGGTAAATAACACAGCAAAGCATAGAATTTTTTTTCCAAAACCTAGCACTAACATCTCACACAGTGCAACTATGCAACACAGTAAATAACACTGCAAAACAAAAAACCTATCAGTGAAGCCTATCCTGATAAACACACAGCGGCACAAAAATCATGCACCGAAACTTCTTGTAAATGCACACGGCACAGAATTTGTCTACTAGGAGCACATTGACAACTGGAAGTTTATACTGACATGTAGTCAGCAGGACAACATGACTGAGGAACACCTTAATGCAAGGCAAATGGCCATATCTAAGAGAATATTTTGCATTCAAGCAAAGTGCATATAGCAAAAGAAATTCCACTATAAATCAGTATAATTTATGAATGTCGTTACCTTTGCCATAGTGCGATTCCAGACAGTAACCTCATGTCCTGATCTGAGTAGATTGTTCACCACGGCTGATCCCATCGTCCCAAGACCAAGGAACCCAATTTTCAGCGACGACGCCACGACGCGCTTTGACCACACACTCTCCGACGTTGTCGCCGGCAGTATGTCTGGCATAAACTACATTAAAACACCAACAAATAATACATAAAAACACTTCGTAACCAAAGAACTAACCACCACAAGCAACTGCAGGCAGAAGGCTAAATGAGAGCGTTTCAGGTGACTAACTGGTTGGTCAAGTTAGCCACTGACTGACCTGTTTGCATAACTTGCGTTTCCAAGGGTTAAATCCTCACTAACTTTAACTGGCCAACCATCGATCAATTAACTGCTTGCAAAATGGCACAAAAGTTGCATTTTTACGCAAGACAGCATGTAGTGGAGTGCTAAGAACGTACTAGCTATCGTAATTCCGTCCGTCCGTCTCTCTGTCATAACCCGGTACCGATTCAAGCACAGGTGAAACAGAGACTCCAGGTTTTTACTGTATGATAGCATACTAAGCATAGTCTCTAGTTTGTTGTGACCAAATTTTGTGACGGTGCGTAAGGAGATTCCCCTCAAATGAGGGCATCAAACATGGGTACTCCCTTAACAAATACTTATTTTACCGCTATTAACTCATCTAGCGCGAGAATGGTTGCAGACAGACATATGTATGCAAGGCTGACATGTTTCAACTGATAATTGTAGATACACAGAAACTGAGTCTGACGGTAGACAAGGACAAGATTATGTAAACTAGCAAAAGCAAAAACATGTGCATGGGTCACCGATCTAAAATGCGGCAACCAGCTGGTTTATTTTTCATGACTTTGCAGCACCTACGCCTGATTCCATGACTTTCCAGACCTGGAAAATGTGAATTTTAAATTCCGTGACTTTCTAGGATCTGTATGCAACCTGCTCATTCTAACGACAAAGAAATCAGCACCAACTGACCGTTTTGCTGTCATCTCTAGCTGAGGCAGCACTTGCCGATGCTGTACTATGTCTTACTGCTGTTGACGGTGCTGGTGGGAACAAGCTCTGACTCAAATCAAATGATTTCTCCAGTGCATGGCCGCCACCACCTGCTACTCCTGTGTCTACACGTGGCTTCTTCTTCGCTGACGTAGTTTGTGATTTTTGTTTAGGTAGCGGTGCATCATCCGCAGTTTTCACAACTTTCTAAAACATTTATATCAACATCATCATCATCAATTAACGTGGCCCAAAAATAAGCATTACTTCTGGGATTATGTGAGTACAAGTGAAATTCTTGAGATGCTGCCTGAAGACTGAGAGTGACGGTGCAGAGGCAATGTCCGAAGACAGGTCATTCCACAGGATGCAACATTTATATTAAACACGATTAAATATGCAGTTTAGCAGCCACTTTTGCGCCAGTGTTTTAAGATTTATCATTTGGTATCAGTCAAATTATAGCATTGATGCTGTCTACTGTACTAAAAAAAAATTCAATTCAAAGGTTCCTGTTTGGAAGACGAGGCTTAACCTGAAATGGAATAATTCAGGAAAATACTGCTGTCCTGGATCACACAAGTGAATAGTAAATACTAATTCTAAAGCACATGACAGACAACATAATGTGGTTTCAATGTGCCATCTAGTGTCACTATAGAGATGAAATATGTGGAGAATAAATAAAGAAATATAAGAAAACAAACAAAGACACAAAGGTGATAAAAATAGAATCAACAATCACTACTGATGACAAGTTTCATCTAGTCAAAACAAACAAATAATATGATTGTCTACACTGTGTCCCAATAAAGTGCACCCCTAGAATGTCAATAACTGGGTTACGTAAAACTGCTGTCAATGTAAATTAATGTCTAACATTTAGAATTTAATTTGAAAGGAGTACACAAAATTTGGCATAAAAGTATGTACCACAAATTAACAAATTTCTATTTGTTCATTTGTGGTTCATACTTTGAAGAGATGTCATTTCTTAGATACTGCTACAAACAGCCCTACATGGGTGCCTGCTATATTGTCATCATTGACACATCACTGGTGCGTAAATAATAACAAAATATGGTTTTAGCAAAAAAGACAAAAGTTGTGCATCACGAGAATGGTTATGGAGCGAATAAGTTTATGAAAACGTTTCTGAACAAAAACTGGTCTCCATCACCTTTATCACCTTTGAATACGTTGCTGACAACGATTCATCAAACCGGTACTGTGGATTGCAAAAGCAGCAGTGGTAAAAGTATAAGACGTGGATTGCTCAGAATGCTGACACAGCCGAGGAGCTGGTATTAAGTCAAGAGAATGCACCGGACACTCACACAAAACTGGAATTTCCAACACATCAGTGCACAGGTTCGTAAAACATGAATTAAAACTGCAATGCGAAGCCGCTGTGTTGTAAACTTCACATTTTGGGGTGTATTTTAAATGCCGAACAAATAGATGTTGTCGTGCTTTTTTAAAACTTATTCATCTTTCTGCTTGACTTTATTTACACTTCTTATGTCTAAAATTTCACATAAAACTGACAACTGTGCCTCTTCAGTTCATTCGCAGCATATGGTGCTATACAAATGCGTTTTGATTGATTGAATTTTCTGTTAAATTATAGCTATTTGTTTTGGGGTCCACTTTTTATTGGGCCACAATGTACGCTATCAAATGGATCACTGAGAAAAAAAACAGTTAGTTATTTGCAGAAGAAAGCATAATTTTAGGACCTTTCCATAAATAAGTGCATTTAACACCTACCGGCACTGAAGGACTTTGTTCGGTCTTTGAAACACTTTTTCTCTTCTTATCTGCAACTTCTTGCTGCACAGTCAAACTCAAACAGATGACACAGCAGTCCTCTTCATATACAAAAACAGACTGAGAATTTGAATTTTACAAATTTTAAACATTTTAAAAATACATAAATGATACAGAAGAGAAATGTGCAAAAATCACATTTCAAAAATTTCATCAAAGTTCAATATTACCCCATATGTTAAACTTTGCAATTCAGCTGGTTTAACTGACAGTTCTGTTCTCTGGCACTTCTCATCACAAAGTATATGAACAACACTAATGACTTTCATTTTTCATTTAACTGGCCCACTTTTCTTAAGTTAATCCAGGGTAGGCTAGGTTCCCATAGGAATTGCTGGGATTAATTTTGCTGTAGCACATTAGATTAGCACATAAATCTCACCAACTATGTAATACTGCTGGACGCTTTATGCGCGATACATAATTACTAACTGAAACAAATAAAAATTGTCACAAAAGCAGTACAATGTCAAGTTCAACAGCTCTTTGTATTCAACTGAATTCCTGCAAACAAGACTGCATGTCCTGATTCAGCCAATTTGTTACAGTGACAGAGTATACGGTTCCTTGAACAAGTTCTCCATTTGACGACTAAAGCTACATATTTTAAATATGTCAATTCTTGTAAATAACAATGAAGGCATTACCGTTTTCGTCTTCTTCTCAGCTTTCTGACTTGGTGGACTTTTGACAGAGTCTGCAGCCGGCTTTGGTGAAGCAGTCTCAGCAGGTGTTTGTTTCTTCTGCACAGCCATGGCATATACAGAGCATTCAGCATCACCCATGGAAACAGCACATTATCATTACAACAGAATTTAAGTTCCTGTTTGAAAGACATGGCCTAGCTTCTGTGTTGAAATAATTCTGGAAAAGCATTAGCATACCAGTACCATACGCTACCATGCACTGGCACACAGCCTGTGATTCTGACAATGAATAATAAAATTGCACGATTTTGATACATCACGTTTTCGAGTCTGGAACCCATACAGACGGACAGAACCCATACAGACAGATGGTCAAGGCCCGTAATGCAGCCCGTTAGGACAGGCACATAATAAATGTATGGATTAACTACTTTGACCATTTTAGTTTTTGGATTATCAGCAACACAGTGTCGATAATCTAGAAGGTAGAATTGCATGGCTATTTTCTGCCAAAACCAGTCACTCACGCTATAATTCTTCCTGCACGGTATAATTTTAATTGCAAACCTCACTTGAAATATGTGACAAAAGATCGTGTGAACAACTTACACTGGACGAAGCCGACTTTTTCACCAGTTGTTCGATAGCATCAACTGCATCCTGGAAGCCTCGCGGTAATCGCTGTGCTGGCATAAACCGTTCTCTGTTCTCCTCGTACGGCCACATAGACTCCTCCGGGACCCACGCACTACAGCATCACGTCCACGATCAGTCTTGGATTTGATTGTCACGACAGTCACAGTTTAGCTGCCTCTCAGTGATCATCAGCACAACACTGGATATACAATATGAAAGGTTATCTATCACTTCACTGTCCAACTAGGGTTAGAATTATACCAAGCTACCCAATGCCAAATATTATTGGCTCCTGCCAATACCAATACCCAATACTGATACTGGTACACAGCAAAGCACTGTATTCATTTATCAACGAACATACATACAGTACTAGCCCACCCAATACCCATACTATGGCTACTACAATGACCATGTACATTATAAAAGCTAATAGCACTATTGGTTGTCTTTCATTATTAGTTCCTTCATTTGCCAATTTTCCATTTGGTTCCAACTTCCACATGCGACATCACACTGCTACTTGACAGTTTTACGTGCATGTTAAGACAGTATAAAATATCACCCAGTACCCAGTACTGCCCAATACCCAATAATGGTAAATACTGGGCAATGCCCTGTAAGTATTGGCTGCGGTGCACTGTCCTAGACATACTGAGGGAGTTCTGGAGAAAATGTCCCCTTGAAAGGCCAGAAAAAATTTATCCCGGAACTTCTCCTGAGTCAGCTATAAAAAAAATATCAGTTTTGTGTTAAATATACTGGATTATATGTCGAGTGGGAATATTCTGTGATGCCCAACATGCACCAAATATTTTTCAACCCCAGCACCCACTGGAGGAGTTTACATAATTGCAAAGAAACTGCTGGCTCAAAAATCTGTGTTCTGGCTGCATGGCAGCAAAACTGAACTCTGTAGAGAAATCAGTAAACATGTAACTGATTGTACTTACTAATTATCTGAGCCTAAGAAAAAGATGAACCATTTCTTCTTCTTGTCCGAAGTTGGCATTTTAATCTCAGGTTTTGGTTCTATGACCTGCAACATCATGACAACAAATGATGAACAGAATAACACCCACGCAGCATAAGTCAAATTCCAAAATCAATAGAAGCATTTATTAGATAGTACACTGGCTGCTGTGGATTACGACAGGCCAGAAACAACATGATATTCTTTAACATCATTCACATAACATTATTACCTTAGTCACTAACTGCAAAAGCATGAAACCGTCAATCAAATCACTTACACGATGGTAATCCAAGACAAGTGTCATAACTTTAGCTGTAAACAGACTGTATAGTACACAAGCTGTGCGAAAATCTGAAAAATCCAGCCTAAAATTTTGCATTCAGTAATTTCAGTTGTCCAAATGCTGTTACCCGGTCATCTGAATCTCAGCATTTTTCATTACTGGTACCCAGTCATGTATTGCCCAACTGTCCACATAATACACAAAGCACACAGCAGCCATTGGGAGCAGATCTACAGCAGAGCTCTGGTGCCCAAGTACCAGCTGCCAAATCCACTACAGGTACAAAATAACTTCCTAGCAAACTGTCATCTCTCACCTTTCCTGGCCATGCCGGAAAACCTTTCAACTTTGCCCTACAATGCAAATGTAAGTGTCTGCATTTCTACCTTCTAGATTATTGACAGTGTGTTGCTGATAATACCAGCAGCACCAAAACGATAAAGCAGTCCATCCATACATTTATTATGTGCCTGTCCTAACAGGCTGTATTATCGGCCTTGACCATCCGTCCTGTATGGGCTACAAACTAAAAAAAGTCAAAAGTCAAAAACAAAAAGGCACACAGAAACTTAAATTAGAGGAGATGTTCCCAGAACCGGAACAACCAATGTTCCAAATTTCAGCTCAAAAGATGAAATGCACCAAATTATGATTAGGGCTGAGCAACTCTAGGTCGGTGGCCACAATTTTTCCTGTTTAATTTAAGAAGCAAGGCCCACAAAACCAAAATACATAACAACCAAACAATAAAATTTTTTACACTATCTTTGGCATTCACATCCAGTAACAGTTCGACATTCATTGCTGTATTGTAGGGACACTCCAGTGTGTTTGACGTACCAGCTATCTTAGACAACAGCTATCTAATCTACACTTCACTATCGTATCAAAATGTATATACCCCAGTATAAGTTCTGGTCACAACGAGAACTCATGCAAAACTAGAGTTGTTACAATTATTGAAACTGGCACCACAACCGCAGATTTTTGGCAACAAAATGGAGCGCAACCAAAACCGTGGTTTTAGGCACCTCTCTGGGTGGTTTTGAAATGTGGCAACTGTTTGTTACGTTCGCAAATGACTCATCCGGCCATGCGGAAATCGCCGAAATCATGTGGTGAGAGGTGGTCATGGTGAGTTAATTAATTAGTGTCAGTGAAGCGATGTTGGTGGCTGGTGGCGGTAGTGATGTGGCAGTGGCGATGAGACCAGTCATGTAATCATGGCCATGCTATTGACGACTATACTCAAGGCCGACGCAGTGGCAAACAACACTTTGATGAAGCTGCTTAACAGTGTCATTAGCACATATCAGCAGGGTTCACTAGTTTGCAGGTGGTAGGCCTGAAAGTCGGGATGGACTTATACATGAGATTTGAGAGGCCTACTTCTAAGGGAAGCGAGAAGAGGGAAGGGGATGAGAGGGGAGGGGAG
>Ga0209052_1000197_pt1 | contig 19494 bp, 16 predicted proteins | sample WorMetHEROISLAND_2_FD_187409 | JGI IMG/M metagenome (GOLD analysis project Ga0209052, IMG submission 187409) | Marine gutless worms symbiont microbial communities from Max Planck institute for Marine Microbiology, Germany - Olavius sp. 4 HERON... | ecosystem: Host-associated > Annelida >...
TCGGTGACTGGTTCCCTTTGCAGACTATGTTAAATCCGTCGGATTACGGGTTTGAGTGGCACGAACGCATGGTGCGCCTCGAGGAGGAGCTCAAGCACCAGCGTGAGCTCATCAAGAACATCCTGGAACAAATGGATAAGCGCTTTGAGGCTGTCGATAAACGCTTTGAGGCTGTCGATAAACGCTTCGAGGCCATGCAGCAGAGCATGGATAAACGATTCGAGGAATTGACGCGTCGGATCGACCGTTTCATGGTGTGGTCGTTTGCCACAACCTTGACTGTTGGCGGACTCGTCGTGGCGGCCCTGAAGCTCTGGCCTTAGCAAGTGCAGGTGTTGGGGTTGGTTGCTTACGACAAACCGCTCTCCTGGGAGCCACTAGAGGCGGTTTTGGGGCGTTTAGAAGGTCTTGATAGGGCTCGGGTAGGGCTACCTCAGGAAACGGCTTCCTGAGCTTCTGAAGCGTTTTTAGAGCTCCTCTCAATTACATGGGTATCTTGTAAGGCGACCAGAACAGTCTTAAATCAAAGCTCACCGCCTTGGATGGCGGAGCAGCCACCTGGTCGTCTCCGGAGAAGAACCCGCTCTCCACCCAGGAGCCGTCATCGAGTCGATAGACCTCTAAGGTCTGCTTGCCCGGATCGACTAGTCAGGCATGCTGCACGCCATAGTGGGCATACAGCGACATCCAGCCCTCACGACCCCTGTTCGCAGTACCCCCACGTACCCTCCCGGCTCACCTCTGCGCGACCCCTTTTGGGCAGGTTCGACACGCTTCCCTGCCGCTGACCAGCCAGGTCTGACACCACCACCTCGCTGTCGCGCACGAAAAGGACTTCTGACTCGACAAGAACCACCAACTAAGCTCACCCCTGGAAGTGCGAAGCTTGTGGTAGGTAGTCCTACGGTAGGGATAGGCGTGTAGGTATGGTGTTGCCCGGGCAAAAGGGGAACCTTGGGTACCCCGTCCTACATCCCTAGCAAGGCTGACCCCTGGGTTTATCGGGCCAAGAAATGTGTCTCATATATCAACATATATGAGATATAATAAAGGTCCCCTAACTACGCGAAGGAAACTGTCTCATATTATGGTCGCACAAATAACGATTTGCACAGGAGATAAGCGACACACTTCTGCTCACCATCCAACAGGTTCTCTTCTAGGTTATGCCCGTGTGAGTACCAGTGGTCAGGACCTAAGCATTCAGCGAGCACAGCTCCAACAAGAAGGGTGTTTCCGGGTGTTCTTCGAGCAGGTTACCGGAGCCCAAAGGGACCGGCCAGAGCTCGAGCACCTCTTCGGTCACCTTCGAGAAGGGGATGTGGTGCTTGTAACGAGGCTCGATCGGTTAGCGCGAAGCACCCGGGATTTGTTAGATATTGTCGAGCATGTGCAGAGTTTGGGTGCCGGATTACGGAGTTTGGCAGAGCCTTGGGCCGACACAACCACTCCTGCCGGCCGCATGGTCCTTACCGTGTTCGCAGGGATAGCTGAGTTCGAGCGGTCCCTTATCAAAGAACGTACTCACCAAGGCCGGGAAGCCGCCAGAGCTCGGGGAGTCCGGTTCGGACCTAAACTACGACTTTCCCACAATCAAGTTGAGCATGGCCGTAATTTGCTTGAGCAAGGGCGTCCCGCCAAAGAGGTCGCTGAGCTGCTTAAGGTGAGTCGAGCAACCCTTTACCGGGCCTTGTCCCGTTGAGGGAAGGATTTCTCACCCTTTGTTTACAAAGAAGAGCTAACTATTTGTAAAATAGATGTGTTTCAGGGGGTTTTTAGATGCAAAAAGTGTGCCAAATATAGGTAAACTTAAGGTCTCGAACCACCTCTGCAACCCCCAAGATCCCTAACCTAAGCTTTCCACCAAAAGTTGAGACTCCCTGGCAGGCTTTTAACAGGTTGGTTAAAGGCCCAACGAACATAAGGTAAGAGGACTTAAAATACCTTACCTTTTAAGTAGGAAAACACCCCTAAACTTTAGGGAACGATGTTTGGAGTCATTAGGTGACGATAGTGACACTTGGTGACGCTTGGTTACGCATCGTAATTTTTATATTTTGGTTTGGGTTTGTATAATAAAACAAGGAGTTAGATAGGTTGGTGACGCTTGTGACGGTTGTGACGGTTGTTCTCTACCTCCTCTATACTATAAACACATACATATATACCTATATATCTTCTTTCTTTTCCCTATACAAGGAAGGGGAAACAAGCGTCACTGTCGTCACCACTAGGTTAACTTGTTGTTTTTAAATATGTTTTTGGTGCCGATCCCCCAATTTCGGAAGCGTCACCAAGCGTCACCAAGCGTCACCAAGCGGCACCCGAGACCTTTTGTGGCCATCCAGCCATTACCTAAAACCCCAAGACACCCACCGTGAGTTGCCCTCCTTATAAATACCGAGCCGAAAAGACGATTTCTTCTGCAGACGCTTATTTAGCGGATTGTGTTGATCGCCCCCCAACGGCAAATGGTTTGGCAAATCACTTAGGTGTCACGAAAAGGGCGCTTTATGACTGGAAGTACCGCTACCCAAAATTTGCCCCTGTACTAGAAAGGTTGAATTGCCTCCAAGAAACTATGCTTTTGGACAAAGGATTGGCTGGTGTATGGGACTCCCATATTGTAAAACTCATGCTCGGGAAGCATGGTTATAAACGGAATCATTCAACCTCTCCCCACGAATAACCCTCTTTTAGATCCACTTTTAAAGGGACTTTAAAAGTATCTTCAAGCTTTGAAAAAGCGTTTTCCATCTCCTTAGATATGTAATCTTTTATAGAGGAACTTTCACTCTCTGGGACTTCAAATACAAGCTCATCGTGTATTTGCAATAACATGCGTGCTTTTGGGAAATGTTTCGATAACCCTTCATCAAGAGAGATCATCGCTAGTTTAATAATTTCAGCAGCCAGTCCTTGTATAGCGGTATTAAAAGCTTGTCGATAAGATCTATACAAAAGGCTACAATTTATATCTACTTCCAAACCTTTTATAACCCTCTTGCGCCCAGACATAATTGTAGAACAACCTGTTTCTGTAGATTCTTTTGCATAGTTTAATTTATAAGACTGTACACCCGGGTGTTCTTGATAATAATTATCAATATACCTTTGTGCCTCCTGTTCGTCGATATTTAATTTTCTGCTCAACTGATATGAGCCTATCCCGTATACAACACCAAAATTAATTTCTTTAACGGCGCTCCTTTCTTTTTCGTCAACCTCCGAAACAGGTTTTTGAAATATTTTCCCAGCCGTTTCGGTATGAACATCCTTACCCTCCCGAAAAGCACTTATCAAATTAACGTCTCCCGAGCAGTGTGCTAAAACCCGTAACTCCACCTGGGAATAATCTGCGGAAACAATTCTATACCCAGGGCGTGCTGTAAAGGCTGACCGTATACCTTTGTCTTTACCTTTAGGTATACCTTGTAAAGGTGGTTTCGAAACAGACAACCTTCCTGTAAGCACTTTTGTTTGGTTGATAGAAGAGTGTATCCTCCCCGTTTTAGGGTGTTTTGCCTCAAGCAATTTTTCTATAAGGGTTTCTCGAGCATTTAAGCCTCGTATTCGTAAGATAATTTCAGGGTAGTTTTCCGTCACCCCCGAAGATTTGCGTGGTTTTAAAGGTATTAAGGACTCGAGTGCTTCTTCTTTTGTTGATGGGTCTCCCTTATTAGTTAGAAAGGTTATAGGGTATCCCAAATCTTCATAAAGAAGTTTGCTTACCTGTTTAAGCGAGTTAGGGTTAAAATCATCCCCAGCAAAACTTTTGAGTTTTCCAATCAATTTCTCTTTGGGTGGATTTAAATCACGTTGATATCTTTTAAGTAAGTCTGCATCCACATACATACCTTCTCTTTCCATGCGTGTTAATACTGGTATTAACGGCCTATCTATTTTTTCATAAAGGTTTTGGAAGTCCGGGTTTTTCCCCAATTTAGAAAGTAAGTAATTGTATAGTCTAAGGGTAACATCAGCATCTTTTGCAGCATATGAAGTAGCTTCGTCTAAAGGTATTTGACTAAAGGTTCTCCCTTTTACAACCGTTTCAAACTCTTCCATTTCCTCGTTTAAAATTCTGGCAGCTAAAATCTTCAAACTAAGACCTACCAAGTTGTTAAATAATACGTATGCTTGCACCATGGTGTCCTCTAAAACCCCATCAAGCATGATTCCTTCATTGTTAAGAATGTGTAGATCATATTTTATATTATGCCCAACCTTCCTGATTTGTGGGCTTCCCAACACAGTTTTTAATTTCTCGATCACCCAATCTTTTGAAAGTTGGGTAGGTGCATCCGGGTAGTTATGGCTAAGGGGAATATAGAACGCTTCATTCGGTTTTATGGAGAGAGAAATCCCTACAAGATCCGCACGAAAAGGGTCTTTACCCGTAGTTTCAGTATCCAAGGCAATTAAATCTGAAGCGGATAACCTGGTGAGAACGTTTTCAAAGTCTTCTTCTTTAGTTATACAGAGATACTCCTTCTGAACTTTCTCAAAACCCCCAAGGTTTCTCGAAGTTGGGGCATTTAAAGCTTCATCAGGAGGAGAGGTTACCTCCCCACTTAGGTCAGAGGCCCCGTTAGGAGGAGGGATTACCTCCCCACTTAGGTCAGGGGACCTGTTAGAAGGAGGGGTTACCTTCCCAGTTAGGTCAGGGGACCCGTTAGGAGGAGGGATTACCTCCCCACTTGGGTCAAGGGGCCTGTTAGGAGCTGTGTATTGGATTTTAGACCAACTACCAGACTTGTTTTTCGACTTTGTATATTCAATCCCTTCCTTACGTAAATCAGATGCCGACTGTTTCAACCGTTTGGTAGATGCTTGGACTGATTTAGGCCAATCAAAGGGTAGTTGTTTGGGTATGTCTTGATCACCTTTAAATAGCGTCGTGAGTTCATCGAACAGGTCTCGTGAAGACCTTTCCCAAACTCCTGATTGAGACAATGGGAACTTACCTTGGGTAATAGAGTCGCATAGAAAAGCCGCGTAGGAATCCGCTTCTAGGGTTGTCTCCCTCCCTTTATCGCTACTCTTTTCAAGGGCTTTTGCAAGAGGGTGGTTCGCATATTCTTCCTGGGTACGTAACCCGTGGCATGAGGCGACCCACGCCACCGAATCTGCCAAGCGGGGGAGTTTCCCGTACGAGGTTGTGGGGCGAGTGGCAAGACCTTTCACCACCATTCCGCATAAGGCTCCTAATACCTGGGGGTGAATTTCTTCAAATTTTTCCTCTAACTCACTTTCAGTTTTCCGTTGGTCGTCTGGGATTGGGTTAAGTTCCACGAATAGCGTGCGGTCCGCTAAATCACTCTTTTTTACTGTATCTGATATCCCATTTAAAATAATTGGTTTTTTCGCTTTAACTACATGTAATTCTGAATTAGTGAACAATCTCCTTGTTCTAAAGGATGTACCAGTAGAAACTCCACATAACATGTCTGACAATTCAGCTGGAATAATGGTAACATTATCAAAAATCAAAATCGGCTCGTTATCTAAAAGAGCACTTAAATCCGAACCTTCCTTTGGGAGAACTGAGGTGGTTACCGAGTTCCCATATATTAAACGACCTAAAAATTTGGACGCTGTTGTTTTAGCCGACCCTTGCTCCCCATGTAAAGCCAATATCGGGTATGTTCCTTTTTCTTGGAAGGGGGCTAACAGCGAGAGGAATACTAACTCTAAATCATCTTTGTTTTTAATATTCAGGACTTGCAATAAGCTAGTCGCATCCCCTACCTCTTTAGGGTTGGGAAGGTTTAAGTTAAAATCCCAAAAGAAGGGTATCGGTGAGGTATTTATCACTCTCCAACCTTCTGGGGAAAGTTCTACCACTCTCAAAGGTTTATGGTTTAAGCACCAATATACCTTCCCCTCATAAAATCCGATATTCTTATAAACCCTCCGTGGGGTCACCTCTGTTTGGGATCCTATGTTCGAGAGAGTTTCCTGTATATCTTTTAAAGGGATAACACCAAACTCCTCTCGGTAAATTCCCATCACCCAATCTAATAGGTGTTGTGAGCCAGGTCGGTGATATTCAATCCCTTGTTCAGTATGTATGGCAAAATATTTTTTCTCATCTTCCGTAAAGAAGGTTTCTATATACTGGTTTCCAAAATCAAAATAGCTTTTTAATTTATTATTATTATTATTAGATTCATTAAATTCTTTTTTCGACATTTTAAGTCTTTCGTTAAATTTCTTTCGCAGGGATTTCGTGCTGCAATTCTTAGACCGAAGGGAGCCTATACCACTTAAAAGGTGTTGTGCAGCCGCATCATTTCTCTCATTGAGGAAGACAAGGAAATCTAGTATATACTTATCTAAACATTTAATTTGACCGTTCACTATATTAGATAGAATATATTCTTCGTAGGTTTTAGCCTCAAGGATACTCTTTTTTATCTGCTCGGAACCTCCAGGACTTTGTAAAGTTTCATTAAAGTCTTTACCTATTTGAGGGATGGCAATCCTTGATTCGCACCCTAACTCGGAGTAAACCACAGCACTTTTTAGGGCTGCTACAAGACCAATGTTGTTCTCATCCTTATCTGCAAGGATGGTAACTGTCCTTACCTCCGAAGGAATTTCTAGGCGGGGCATATGTTGAGCGCCTAAAGTCGCCCAAGCGGTGATGCCCATTACCTGCTGCACAGCCAGGCAAGTTTCTACACCTTCACCTACCAGGATGTGGTCACTGAGTGGACCAAGTCGAACACTCCCACCTGAGATAGGGCCTAGAACAGCTTTTTGGGGGGTTAAAAGGGCTTTTTCTGAGCAGTCCTCTGTCAGGTAGGTACGTGAGATCCCCAGCGGTCCATCCGGCCCAGTAATCTGAGCAACCATCGCTGGGTGCTCAGACCCTTCGGGGTGCTTCAGGTTAGGGGTGTAACGTAGTACGTCAGGGATATTTCCACCGTCTAAACCCCGGCCTGCAAAATATCTCCCCAGACACTCCAAACGCACCGTAGGTTCGGTTGAGCCCGACTCCTCATAGATTCCCTGCGCCCTTTCCAAACCCTCTACCTTCTTGAGAACTCCATTTGGGGTTTCAGGACGTGCCTCTTTAGAAAACCCGGGACGTACTCTAGGTTGACGCCTCGCGGCTTCCCAGCTTGTTTTAAGGTCCGTAAACGCCTCTTGCAAACCCCTTCGGGTATGGCTGGGCCACAAACCCCTAGTACGTAATTCCTCGACCACCGACTCCTGGGTGCAACCTCCAAAACAATGCGCCAACAGTTTTCCTTCCTCAATATTGATAGAGAGGCTGGGGTTTTTATCGTCATGGTCAGGGCACGGGCAGTGCGCTTTCCAACCCCTACCTTCTTCTTTCCCTCCCAAACTTTCGCAAATTTTAGAGTAAGCTTCTTCCGCTGTTTTGGGGTGATTTAAAAATCTGACTTCCGAAGAGATTCCTGAGTTCATAAACCTTATCTACCTTCTAAAAATTAGGTTAATCCATCCTCACACCTAGGGTACGTCGCACGCCAGTAAATCGGTTGATAATAACTTCTAAATTTAAAGTTAAATTAATATTAATTTTTAAATTTATTTATTAATTTTAATATTAAATTAAACAGGCAAAACTGCCCGTAGTATAGGTGCCTTATACCCCCATATAGCGCATGGATGAATAGAACACATACGCGTAGCTTTTGCAACCCCATTTGAGGAGAAAGATATATGTTGACAACCCTGGGAATAGAGGTAGGTATAGGAAAAGGTATAGTTATTAAGGACTTACCTCTAGTTTGGGTTGTGAACAAAGCGCGCTCAGTAAGCCATCAATCCTTTAAAAGCAGGTAGGTATTAACCTCTAAAATTAATCTTTAAATTTAATTTTCAGATTTTTAATTTTTAACCTCTAAAATTAATCTTTAAATTTAATTTTCTAAATTTTTAATTTTAACCTCCAAAATTAATCTTTAAATTTAATTTTCAGATTTTTAATTTTAACCTCCAAAATTAATCTTTAAATTTAATTTTCAGATTTTTAATTTTTAACCTCTAAAATTAATCTTTAAATTTAATTTTCTAAATTTGAGCTAGACAGTCAAAACTACCCACCTAACAGGGTATCCGGCTAATTTCTAAAACTACCCACCTAACAGGGTATCCGGCTAATTTCTAAAACTACCCACCTAACAGGGTATCCGGCTAATTTCCAAAACTACCTACCTGACAGGGTATTCGGCTAATTTCTAATGCTATAAATCTTGGCAATTAGTAGTTACAAGCTTATTAGTAAAGCCACCACCTATTGCGGGTCACCACGACCTGTTACCCCTGGTGTATCGAATCGCTTACCTTCAAGAATTTCCGGCACAGAAAGAATCTGCATTCTCGGGTAAAGTCGGCCCCCAACATCAAAACTTCCAGCGTCCGCTATCAGCCTCTCAAAGTTCGATAGCCTACGATCACCTAACGGCTCCATTACGATCAATCCGGCCATCAACGCATCTTCTCGTTCGAGCACACTGTGCAAGACACGCAAATCGACAATGGTGACGTTTTTCCCTCCCTTTACCTCAAGGAGCATGGTTTGCAGGTCATTCTCCCTTGGCGCAGTGAAGTACAATCTCCCACTGATTCTGCCATCCGCTGTCCGCTTCGTAGTCACAAAGCCACCCACTTCTTCGACGGCCACTTCTGGAAATGGTATTTGTCACGTTCCCAGAGATCTTTCGCGCCTTCCAGATTGCGCGGCACACCTTCGATGGTGAAATCTAACCCCTCGACAAGACGAAGACGATCCGCTAAACGCACCTTCGCCACCCGCTTGATCGCGTGAATGGCGATATCTATCCCGACCCACTTGCGTTTGAGTTTGTGAGCAGCTTCCAGCGTAGTCGCGCATCCGCAAAAAGGATCGAACACAACATCGCCTTCATTTGTGCTAGCGGTAATAATGCGCTCTAGCAAAACAAGTGGCTTTTGCGTAGCGTATCCAAGGCGTTCTTTAGATGACCTCCCAATCGCATTGATTTTCCAAACGTCACGTATTGAGGCCATTGTGTACCAGCGCCCGTGTTTATCTTGAAATTTTTCAATTCCCTTAAAACCGGGCGGCGCCGACGTTGCATAGGATCGCTCTTTTTGAACATGAAAGGTATGACTCCCCGATTTCCTTGCATAATAGAGCAAAGTATCATGTTTACGCCCAAACTAGCGTTTGCTGACGCCGCCAGTGCGATAAGACCAAATAACTTCGTTCAGAAAGTTTCCATGACCGAAAATTGTATCCATTAAAACCTTGATATAATGGCTTGCGGTTGGATCACAATGTAGATAAATGCTCCCCGTGGGTTTTAGAATACCGCGCATCGGCAGCAAACGCTGAACCATGTAGGACAGATACGCCAATAAAAGAGGTTGCGTTTTGCGCAATTATTTCATCATTAATTCCAACCTCGCGCATCAATACCGGCATCTCTTGGATAGCGCGTTCACATTCAGTGTCCAGCTTCCAGGTATCGCAAAACGTCTCTACTTGATCCGGCAACACTCTGCCGGCCTCATCCCTATAGATAGCGTTGTAGTTTCGGTTGGATGAGAAAGGCGGATCAAGATAAATCAGGTCAACACTCGATAGAGTCATCTCACTCCGCATGATTGAGAGGCAATCTCCATAGTACAGTCTGTTCATGCGAGGCAACCTGCTAACAAGAAAGAAAAGTCGCAATCATTCTTTCGGTTGTTGTATTTCCCGCTTTGCTTAGCCTCATAAAGAGGTGTGTATTGATTGTCGTAATGAGGATGAGGACCATACCTTGTACGTCTGGCCACTAGTACTACTTTTGCAGCACTTAAAATTACCATGGCCACGAAATTTTACTCATTTACACTTTTGCCCACATTATCTGCATTATTTATTAATACTTAGATTAAGAGATACGTTAAGCAGGATAGGTGTTCGGTCCACCGCCGCAAGCGACGACGGTCCGAACACATTAAAACTTACTCGCCTGTGGCTCGACGTGGTTAGGGTAGCTAAAAGGGTATCTTCGATTCTTTCGGCACCCCATCGTTATCGAAAGATCGGTAATCGCAGGCCGGGAAGCCACTGCATCCCCACCAGAATACGCCCTTCTTTCTCGCAGGTCTTCTGGTTAAACCTTTGGAGCATTTAGGGCAGAGAAATTTCTCCGAAGGTTTGACCGTAGGTTTGCCGGTTACATCCGGTTCTCCCTCTTTGTCGGGGAGGGTCGTCTTGCATTCCGGGTAAAGCGAGCAACCCCAAAAGTCACCGGTTTTCCCTTTCCGTTTTCTCAATACTCCCTTTTCACATACTGGGCATTGCTTACCGTTATTTTGCGAGGTCATACTCATCCCTTCCGCTTTTATCCGTTCGATTTCACCGGCCACAACGGTATCCACATCTTTGATGAGATCGGAATATTCGAGCGTTCCGTTCTCAATCTGGTTTTGCTTCTCGTGCCAGAGGGCTGTCATGTCCGGGGTCTTGGCGATCGGCGGTAGCGCGTCATAGAATGACCGCCCCAGATCGGTACTGACGATCTGCTTGGACTTCTCAGCAATGTAATTTCTCTTGAACAGCGTCTCGATATGAGTAGCCCGCGTTGCCGGGGTTCCGATTCCGCCCATTTCGTCGGGTTTATCGGCGTCTTTTTCCATGAGTAATTTGCGGATTTTTTCATCGCCCACATACTTGGAAACCCGCGCTAAATCTTTGAGCAGAGTTTTCATCGCATAGCGGGGTTGGGGTTTGGTAAACGCCTCGGTCGACTCGGAGCTTTTGATTACCCCTTTATCGTCCACGGCAAGCTGTTCCAAGTTCAGGTGCGATTCGTCGGTTTTCGATTCGTCCCGATAAAGCACACGCCAGCCTGGGTCAACATCAACGCGTCCCATAGCGGTCAGTTTGTGATCTCCTGCCTGGAAGGTCACAACCGTCGATCTGAATTTCTCCGGGGGATGAAACTGTGCGACATAGGCCCGTGCGATCAGTTTGTAGATGTTGCTTTCTTCTGTGGACATACCTTTTAAGTTGGGAACATCAAACGTCGGGATAATCGCATGGTGCGCCCCGACTTTTCGGGAATTGAACGCTTTGCTTTTTCGCATTGGATCACCGGCTGGAATGTCGGGTAGTTTTTGCTCGATCCGCTCCAACAATACCGGTGCTTCATTGTGTCGTTCATCGTGCAGGTAACGGCAATCGCTGCGATTATAGGTAATCGCTTTATGGTCATCTCTCAGCTTTTGGGTAATTTCTAGGACCTTCTCCGGACCATAGTGCCAAAGGCCGCTCGCGTCGGCTTGCAATGCGAGCAGGTTATAAGGTAGCGACGGTGCTTTCTCGTGCTCCTTAGTGATTACCGAAGCGACGAAGATTGGCATACCATCCAGGGAATCGGCGAGTTTAGAGGCGAATTCCTTATTACTCAATCGGCCTTCCGCATCGGTAGGGTCATGATCCGTCGGGGAGTATTTTGCATTAACCGACATTCCCTTTTCTAAGTTAATCATGGCGGACACGGTATAAAAAGCCTGCTTCTTGTGCGCTTCGTGCTGCCGATCCCGGCTCACGATCAGTCCCAGGATCGGAGTTTGCACACGCCCGACCGAGAGCAGGTCCTCGCCACCCTGGCGTCTCCACTGCAGCGTGTAAGCCCGTGTGAGGTTGTAGCCGTACCGCTGGTCGCATACCGCACGTGCAAGGGCGGATAGGGAAAGGCCACGGTATTTCGCGTTGTCCTCCATGGCGTCGATTGCCTTGCGGACCATGGCGGGTGTGTTGTCATTAATGAGCACCCGCTTCACTGGTTTATGAGTCAACCCCGCATACTCGATGATTTCGTCGATTAAACGCTGCCCTTCCGGGTCCGGGTCACCTGCATTTACGATTTCACTAGCTTCCTTCGCTAGCCGAACCACCACTTTGAGTTGCTTCGCGCCATACTCGGGAGCGACCGGGGCGTGGGAGATCGGCCAGTCCATAGGTAATCTCTCCAGAGACCAACGTTTGAAAGTTTCGTCGTGTTCCTCCGGGTCGGTCAGGCGCAGCAGGTGGCCGGATGCCCAGGTGATGAATACTTCCCCACCCTCGAGCTCCAAAGCCGCTCCTGTGGGGTTCTCCGGACCTCCTAGGGCAACCGAAATGGCCTTAGCGACTTCTTTCTTTTCGGCGATGTATAGACGCATTGGAAAACCTCCTAATAGGAAGTTAAAAAACCCAGAGGGGTCGCACGACGGCGCGAATGGCCGTGAGCGGGATGGGACCGAAGTATCGGGAGTCGTAGGAATTGGGTGCGTAATCGGAGAGCAGCCAAACCATGCCTTCCGGGACGATACCGGAGGTTGCCGTCGATACCGGTGTGCTCAGGATTTTGCTGTTTGGAATAGTCCGGTTATTGACTCGGATTCCTTCGACAGTGATTTCTACTCGGTCGTTCGGCAGGGCTACGATTTTCTTAATGATCGGTTTGGCTCGATCCTGGCAGCGCAGGCTCCAGTGCGGTTCCCGATGCCACTTTTCACGAGGTAGGCATGCGAGTACGAGATCGCCTTTCCTAGCGTTTATTCCAGGCTCCGTTTGCTGGTATAGGCCGACCGGAAACGACGGGGTCGTGTTAACCCAAATTCCCGTACCCCACATTGCCGCCATCACGGCTAGGAATCCGAAAGCCGAAAGCGCCACCACCACTCCGAATTTAGGCATTAAGCGATTCATGGCCCCTCTCAGGGATTCGATCACTGGTCTGGGGGGCTGTGATTTTTGCTCGGGCCGAAAACACCGGGTCTTGGAAATAGAGGATTTGGCGTCCGTAGATGGGCGCTTGGCCTGCAACGAAAATCAACATGTCGCCTGCCGCTTCGACGCCACCGGACTTGTTTTTTCTCGGCCCGGGAAGTCTGGTTGCTTCGTCCGCCGTCAATAACGGACGCTGAACTTCATGTAAGGATTCGCTGACGCTCGTAAGCGCCCCGGCCCGCTTCCCGGACAGCGAGGTCTGCTTGCGCACCACGGTACTGGTTCCGGCCATGCGGCTGAGTAACTCCGCCGTTTCCATCTTGTTCGGGGCGTAAGCGATCCGCACGTGGCAATTGCCCGTGATCGACTCGTCCTTGCTGTACGCCTTCGTGAGTTGCTGGAGGTCTTGTACGATCAGGTAGCCCTTAAGCCCGTACCCGGCCATAAATGCGAGCGCTTCCTCGATGACAGAGAGTTGTTTCAGGCTGGCGAACTCATCCAACAGCAATAAAAGCCGGTGTTTGTAGTGAGCGACGCTTCGGCCACCCTCGAATTCAATCCGTTCGGTCAGCACACGTACGATTTGAGTAACGATAAGACGGATCAATGGACGCAACCGCTCGCTATCGGATGGTCGGACGACGAGGTAGAGGCTCACCGGGTCGGTGTCGTTCATCAGATCGCTGATGCGGAAATCGGAACGGTTGGTGTTTTGCATCACCACGGGATCGCGGTATAGAGACAGGAAGCTGAGCGCTGTTGAGACCACACTGGCCTGCTCCGCCTCCGCTTTGTTGAGCATGGCGCGGGCTTCCTGCGCGACCAGCGGGTGTGGTTTGCCGTCTTTGTGAGGGTGCTCGAGCATTTCGTCGAGCACTTCTTCGAGGTCCTTTTCGGGGTTGGCGAGCAGCGCATCGACATCCGACAGGGAAGCTGCGGGCTTGGCATAGCAGCAATGGAGGATCGCTGCGGTCAGCAAAGAGAATCCGGTTTTGTCCCAATGCGACTCCAACCCCTTCCCTTGCGGATCGGCCAGAATCGAGGCGATATTTTGAGCGTCGGCGACCTCCTGAAATTCTCCGAGCCGGATTTCGGCCAGCGGGTTGAACGCGACCCCGCTCCCATCGGAGGAAGTCGGGTCGAATTTCATAACCTTACTACCCGCCTGCTTTCTCCAACCGGCGGTGAGCGCCCAGTTCTCACCTTTAATGTCATAGCAGAGGACGCTGCCCTTCCAGGCCAGCAAGGTCGGTAAAATCAGTCCCACGCCCTTCCCGGAGCGGGTCGGGGCGAATGCGAGAAGGTGCTCCGGGCCGTTGTGGATCAGATAACGGGTCCGCCGCGTTTTGGGGTCATACCAGCCGCCGACGTACACACCATCGATTCCTTTCGCGTTGCCTTCGGGTAGTAACCCGCTGTCCTCGATCTCCTTCCTTGTCGCCCAGTGCGCGGTGCCGTGAAGGCTCTCGTCCGAGCTGAGTTTTCTACTCACGAGCAATACACCGAATCCGAAGACTCCTAAAAGCATGGCGCTCCCAGCGCTGAACAGACTGATCGTCTGTTTGATCGTTTGCGGGTATGCGCCATACCAGTCGTAGCTCCACATCGCCCACTTCCAAGGCGGGTAGAAACCGGCCCAAAGCGGCTCGCCTAACGCCGTGTGCTGACTGAACTGCACCGCTAAGTATTGAGTCGTGACGAAACTCATGAGGGTTTCTATGGCCAGCACCACGGCTGTGGCGGCTGCAAGGCGTTTACCGATGGTTGCCATGCTGGATTCCCTGTTTTCGTTTGCGTTTGGCTCGTCTCGCGTCCCTGCGCAACGTCCTTTCGAGAGCGCGTTCAGCGGCGTGATCCCTTTGATCCGTCCGTGCACGCAGCCACTCCCGCCAACCGGGTGTTCGCTGCTCGTTGCGCACCGCTTGACGCGCTTGGGTGGTGCGCTCGGAAAGTCCCGCGTATCGGGTTTTGCGCTGCTCACCGAGCGCGATGTAAAGGGCGCGTTTTTGCTTAGGGGTGAGGAGAACGCTTTTGAAGACCTGCGCCCGCTTGTTGGCCATTTCAGCCTTGATTTCGTCCGCTTCACGGGCGCGTTGGTCTTTGATGGCGGCGAGGGCCTTTTGCTTGTCGGAGATGATTTGTTGCCGCTCGCGCTGATAGTCGGCCCATAGGTTGTGGTCACGCGTCGGCGCGTAGTGGGTTTGCGCGGGCAGGTTTTGAATGTCTGGCGTGGGTGCTTGGAATGCGCCAAACCGAGCGGTCAGCTTAGCTGCGCCGAATTCCCGGCCCATCGCGCTGGCTTTGATGAATGCAGGGACTTCCTTGTCCGCGAGCACGAGACCGGCCCCACGTGGCTTGATCTCCATTCCCTTGAGGGCCAACGCCCGGTGCAGATCGGCCCAGGTAGCGGCGGTGCTCAGCGTCTCACCCAGGGTTTGTTTGTGGGTGAGCGCCCAGTCGTGAAACGGCACGCGGTCACCGTGCGCCGCCATTTCACCGACGCCTGCGCTGCGCTGATGGCCCACAAAGCGTTGTGGGTGGTTGTCCTTGGTTAGCTGGTGGCGTTCCTCTAAGCGTTCACAGGCTTCGGCCAGCTTGAAGTGATCGCGGATGAGTTCGAGATTGCGATAGGAGGCGGGATGTACTTTATTGATTGCGATATGAGCATGGACATGTTCGGTATCGAGATGGACCACGCTCAATCGCTGGTGATCACCAAATCCAATTGCGAGACACAACTCGTCTTCAATATCTTCGAGTTGCGCAGTTGTCGGGGTTTCACCGCTTGGAAACGAAACGATTAAATGGCATGTTTTATCTGCCTTGGACCGGGTATTCCTCGCCTGGGTCGCTGCGATTTCTTTCATAGCGAGTTCCGGTTCCTGCATCTCGCAATTGGAAATCCGGACGCGCCCGATTTCGGGATTGCCTCTATCTTCACGGAGAATGTACTGCGCCAGTTGTTTGAAATGTCCTTGCGATTTCCTGGCGATTTTCTTAACGATCATAGCCGTTTGATTGCGGCAACGATCTCCACCTGTAATGCGTGTAAATCAGCCATCAGATCATCGACCATTCCCCGTGAAGGATTTTCGACCGACGGCATTGTCAACCATAGTTTCAGTAGCCCGGACGTTCTCCCCAAATCCCCGTGCAGGCGAATTATTCTCTCTACCGCTTGGGCGTCAATCGTACTGCGCGGCTGATACATGAGACCTAATTCACGAAGGAATGTTGAGGGCGCCAAGTCGTGCTGTTTTGAGACCGAAACGATATTGCCGTATTCCTCCTCATTCAGACGGACTTTGATTTGCTTGTTCCGCTGCCGCGTTTCCGAGCCCATCAGCTTTTGCCGTAGGGTTCCAGGATGAGGTCTTTATTCACGACGACCGAAAACTGGTAACCCGGTTCGACCATCAGGGTTGGTTGGATATTGAGATTTTTCTCAATCAGTTTTTGGCCGAGCCGTGCCCACTGCATGGTAATTTCTTCAGCGGCTTCTTCTCGTGGGGAAAGATCATCGTCACCATCGCTATCCGGTAACGCCATAGCAGTACCGGCACTAATCATGGATAGGAGGAATGCATTTCCGAAAATGCGGAAGTAGTGGTTATCGACATCAGCGGAGAAGCCCGCATAGCCACCGACATCGGCACCGGGCATATTGCCGAGTTCGATCACCGAGGCGTCGGGGTACTGCAGGCGATGCCACGCGACCAGAACCCGGCGCTGGCCCATGGCGATGTGGCTATCGTAGGCGCCAACCAGGCGTGCGCCCTGTGGGATCAGCAGGTGCCGCCCCGTCGCGGTATCCCGGACATTCAAGCTAACTTGCGCTGAAATCATGCCAGGTAGATCGCTGTTGATTCCGCTCAGCATGACAGCGGGGATAACCGTGCCCACGCGCAGAACGTAGGGGTTAACGGGTTCGGTTATGCGCTCTGGGTTGTAGCCATAGCGGCGCTCGGTCGTAGCGAACTGCTCTTTCCGCCCCCGTAGATTGGGGTCTTTGTCCTCGGTGATTCGATTCGAAACGGTTATCTGTGGCGCCAGGTCGGTATCCACCGGCGGCTTGGTGATGCCATCCGTGGAAACTACGGAGCTGGCGACTACAGCCTCGTAGAACAGGTTGTCCCGGAATTTCCGGGCTCGTTCTCGGCCCTCATCTCCTAGCGGGACACGGCTGTCGGTTTCCCAGTTCTTTCTGGGAAGGTCTTCGGTGTTGTCGGCTCCGAAGACAGGCCGTTCGGATGCGACAATTCGTTGGCCAATAATCCCGCTCTTCGTGTCACTTCCGATTAAGTCCCCGATGGAATTTGGTCCCTGCGACGAGACTTTTTCTCGTATTTCGTCCTCGGCATCCTGCACGATGGCTTCTTGCCCACGGCGGAACATTGCGAGGAATACTAGACTCACCACCAACAACAGGACGACCGCCACGACGGCTAAAGGAACTTTGTTCAATCGCCGTATTTCCGGCATCCCCAGTGGGGTATTTTCTGCGTTCATTGTTTCCACCCCACCCCGTTCCGAATGGTCCAATTCACAACGCCGAAATTATCAGGGCCGGTCCCATAGGCGCCGTCCAGCCGGAAATCAGAATCAACTGCGACACCAATCCGGTAGGCCTGTTTTTCCTTGAGTTCGTCTAACACATAAGCCAGCTTGGGGTAAGGATTGTTTGCTTCGGAGAAAGCTGCTCTAAACGAGCGATCTGGTGCGGCGATGCCGAAACCGCGGTTTCTCAGGGATTTTTCCAAAGCCCGGCCAAAGACGGCGTAACGATCACTCGGCAAGAATCCCATCGCTCGTGGCGTTTTGGCCGGGGATAGTTCAAACGTGGTTTTCCCAGGCGGGAAGGCCGTCACCAGCCGCTCCGTGGTCAACTCTCCAATTTTGGTTGCCTCGTGGGGACCGAGCTGGAGGTATTCCTGACTTTTCAGGTGGGAGTGAGAAGTTGCGCACCCGCTTGCGACCAGGGCAGCTAGTAAAACAACTGGTACGCGAAACATGGATCATCCCTCCCGTATGATGAGCACGCGGCGTTGGCTTCTCCCTGCGCCCTTTAGCAATACGGCCTCGGAAAACACCCGGTCCACAATGTAGCGGTCGCCATGCACGCGGTAGTTGGCTTGCGTTTTCTTCCCGGAAGGGTCCAAGACCAACAGCACCGGAAGGTCGGAATTCCTTGCGGTTTTTTTCAACTGGATAACCGTAGTTTCACCATCGTTGTAGACCCGCAACGGGGACCATCCGCATTTCACGCAACCAGCGAACCGATAAGAGAAATCCAGATCGGAAATATTTTTTCCATCCGTATCGAGGGTGTTTCTCTCCCGCTCTTTTCTTTGCTTCTCGTGGTATTCATCCCACCGGGACCGCATGATTTCCGGGTAATGAAACGCGACCTTCGGCATGTACTTCTCACTATTGGAGAGAAGCCGAATGTGGTAGGTGCGCCGGTCCGTGATGACGGACAAATTGGTTTCGAGTCCGGCATCCACGACCTTGATGACGAGCTGCGTCTGCTCATTCGCGCCAATGGCGGGATTGACCTCCCAGCGCACGGCGTCGCCCAGGTGCAGGCCGTTTTCTTTCACCCACTCCCCCGGCTCTAAACTGACTATGCATAGCCGCAAGGGCGCACAGATCACCGTGGCCTGCCCCGTGCCGTACAGGTAGGTAACGCTCCGATTCTTCCGAATCGGGTACGCAGCTGAATTGATCCATTGCTGGGCGGGGGCCAGATTTTTCTGGTCACGCGCAGCCAAGGGAGTATCGGGTGAGAAATATTCGGTTCCCGGCTCACCGGCTACGGCAAGCCCGGAAATCAACAAACCAGCTAAGACCCGAAAACGCATTTGCTCATCCTCCGAAATCCCGCGCCCAGTCGAAGTCGCGGATAAAAATGCCAAGCGGGTTAGCTAAGATGGTTTTGGCATCCACCGCACCTAAACCTACTGTCATCGTTCCCGACCAATGAGTCGGTTCGTACTCTGCGCCGCTCCGCGACCTGGGATATTCCACCCACTCCACACGGTAGGTGTTTTTCGACAGGGACAGAATTTGGCGTATCTCGATGGATACGGTTTCTTCCTCCGCGCGTTTCATGGGCGTTTGGTCGCTGAACCACTCACTGATGGCCGCATGGGCCGCATCTTGCACGTCCAGGTGCGCATATACCGCCTGGACCCAACGCCGCTGCACGGCGACATCGGCGGATATGGAGCGCAGATCACGGATAAAGCTAGCGAGCGTCGCGCGGATAACCCGGTCATCGACGGTCCGCGTCTCCGAGAGCATGGAAATTGACCCCACCTTCCCATCCCGACCAACTTCGACGACGTAGGGGATCAGCAGGGAACGCTGCGCGAAGTAAAACGCGCCCCCGACCGCGACAATCAGAGCCAGGACGCATAGGAGCGTTACGAGCCGCCACTGCCGCGCTTGCGCGATATAGCTTCCATACCGCTCATTCCATTCGCGCCGCGCGTCCAGGTAGGGAGAATGCTTTGAATCGATCATGCGCTACGCTCCTTCCCCATCTTTTCCGAAGCGTCTGAAAACGCACTCGCCTTGTTGATAAGACTCCCAAGGCTTTCCTTTGGCCCACCTGCCGGGCTCCCAGTCCCAGGCGATGCTGCGAGCGAGTACGCATCCATAATCATTCCGCCTAGGCTAGGCTTTTGAGTTGGCGTGCTTGCGGTGCCCTGGGACTGGGATCCCGGCAAGCTAGGTTTGGGCGTGGGAGGTGGGCTTTGGAT
>Ga0209052_1000198_pt1 | contig 19445 bp, 13 predicted proteins | sample WorMetHEROISLAND_2_FD_187409 | JGI IMG/M metagenome (GOLD analysis project Ga0209052, IMG submission 187409) | Marine gutless worms symbiont microbial communities from Max Planck institute for Marine Microbiology, Germany - Olavius sp. 4 HERON... | ecosystem: Host-associated > Annelida >...
GCACTAGATCGCTGAAATTTTGCGTGCGGCGAGCGAAGACATTGGGCTAATTAACCGTGTAATAAAATTCCACCTAGCTCAACGTATGTGATCAGCATCCATCAACGTTACAGACGGACGGACGGACGGACGGACGGACGGACGGACGTCAAGCGATGGCATGACCGCTCCATTGCAAAAGCATGTAGCGGTAAAAACTTTGGTTGATACACACATACTTATTCACCTAACACCAAAAAGCCAGTGATGATGCACACAACAGTTCTCAAGTATACCTGGAAGATGCAGGGAATATCTTTTGGCTCGGCTCGATAAACATCGCCTTGTGTTACAGGCCGGACATGAAACAGCTTGCTGCAAACAAACACACACACACGCATGCAGTGCACAGAAGTAAACAATCAAAGAATATCAATTCACTAATAACACATGAAATATGACAAAGATACAAGAACAACAAATCAATGTTTTACAGGGTATAGATTCAAAAAAGTTCCATTTATATCCAACAGAAATAGGGTGTTTAAACTAAGTAATTGCTACACTACTACTACTACTACTGCGATAACTATCACTATATAGCTGTGACTTTTTTACTAACAGTTTTCAAGCACGGAATGGCTAGTAACGACAATATCGTAATTTTCATGTGCATCTAAAAGGCGTATTAGCTAGACGCACAAAAATATAAACAGCAGCACAAAACATGCAACAAAATACACAGAAAATCGGCCTTATGCTTGTTTCCTACTATTACACATTGCAAACATAAAATTTACATTATTTAAAAAGACCTGAATCAAATGACAACATACTATTTATATCTACACACTGACACAAAACTACACACATAGGACATTTGTTTAATGAACCCATTCTTCCTGAGTCTCCAAATTTAGGTTACTCGAGGTTAAAGCACCCCCAAAGTAAACTCATGGGAAACGCTGTGGCAGCACGTTTGCCCAACAGCATCAAAGCATCAATTCATACATATATATTAACATATTTTACATCAACACCCAAGGAAATCTGCACATCCAAAGTGATGAAAAATACCATAAAGGACACAGTCTGTACTCACTCGATATCGAGCACAAGCTGTGGATCATTATTCTGCTTGCAGTTCTCTGACGTGAAGAACAAAATCTTCTTAGTGCTGACGACGATATACTGCTTCTTCCAGAGAAACTTATTAGCACGTGTCTTGTTCGGAACAGACAACCAACCCTCCAGTCGACTCTCTGCATAAGATCAGATCAGATATTTGCTATCTGAGTAAACGTCTGACAGAACCGTATACAAGACTGCTGTAATCCACTAGCAGCATGCATACTGAATTATATTTAATCAGAATATGTACTACTGCTGTGCTGTAAGTTACCAATCACTGCATTGGGACGACAACCACGTAGAGATGAGTGATACTGAATGGCAACAGATGCAGTGATGCCAAACTCAGTTTTTAGCTCAAAACGTCAACGAACAATAAATGAAAATTAACACATCAGTTACTTCTGCCGTGGAGAATGTTCACACAACTTTTGGTTTTTCTATGCCTTTTTGTTCTGGAGATAACAGCCTGCACGAGAAGGATGGAAAGGCAAAACCCATGGTGCATCCTATTGGGACGGCAGTACAATAAAGCAGTGAAACAGCAGACCTAGCATCAAGTCATCCAGTTCTTGTTCGTTGCCGCTGTGAATGGATGAAGTATCTCCGCTGCCGTTCAGTGCCATCTTCTGTGACAGATACTCAATCTCACATTCCTTGGCATCAAGCTGCAGCTGAAGGCTCGTCACTTTCTGCGTCTCCTCGTTGAGCGAAGCCTGCAGGTCGCTCTGCTGCTGCTGCGCCTGAGCCGACAACTTGTTCACCTTCTCACGCTCCTGCACATCAGCACAACCAGCATTGCACCAAAACATCAATCAAATATTATTATTATTATTATTAAGGAAATTTATATAGCGCCCTTTCGCCACGCCCCAAAAGCGCTGTGCAAACAGAAAGTTAAGTGTGAAAGAGAGCTGCTTTTAAACGTGCACGAAATGTTAGTAATGCCACATCATCACACCGCAGTGCAGCTGGCAAACTGTTCCATACTGCAGGACCAGAGACAGAGAAGCTTCTATCTCCGTAGCAGGTCTTCGTCCGTGGAACAGTTCGTTGACAAAGCTGGGCTGAGCGCAGATGAGAACGACCAGCCGTGGATGACGTCGTTGTACAGTACGTCGCCAGGTATGGTGGTGCTAGGCCATGCAAATATTTGAACACAAGAACTGCCAGCTTAAATGTTATCCGTTTTCGTACTGGTAACCAGTGTAATTCGCGAAATGTTGGCAATATATGGTCGTACTTTCTGGCTCCAGTTACGAGACGGGCGGCTGCGTACAGCACAATGGCTTTGTTTGACTCTTCTGCCAGACGGCAGGTTTACGACAGTCTCTTCTGCCACCTGCTCCTGCCTCCATGCCAGTGATGCCACTTAGCATCTGTAGGCAGTCTGTCCTCATGTGTCTCTGCCCAACGTCCTCCCTTCCAATATGTCCCACAGCGGGATAAATTTATGTCCCAAGATGTGTCCTATCCATGTGCACTGTATTCAAGATACTCATATTCCCCTGTACTTTCCGTAGAACTTCAAGTGTGTCAGGTGTATGCATGTCTTCTATCAGGCTGTGTAGGTGTTTGGCCTACTCGACCCAGAAGACTGTAAATGTGACGATGCAAACTAGTAAAAGAAAGTCCAGTAAAACCGAGACCGAAAGTAACAGTCTATCATGATTCTCTAACTGCTGCTACTACCAGCACTACTTCCGGTGTTTTATTTAACTGGCTAACTTCTCTGGAGTCAGTTCCAAAAAGTAAACATTTTCGGACTGCTCACAGGACAGATGCTCTTGATGTCATGCAAAGTACCGAAGGAAATTAACGACAACACAGCAACTATATATGCACATGGCATAGATGGATGCACGCATGTTATTTATCACTGCTATGGACTCCCTGTTCTAGCATGTCACAAATTCAGCTTCATCAATGTTGGCTAAAGCAATATTATTGTACACACGTTGCATCTTGGTAATAAATGATTACCACTTTAAAAAAATTACAGCGACATGAAGGAATTCCTCATAACTGACCTAATTCAAAGAATTTGATAACTGACATTAAGACTGGCACATTATGCACGTCAACATGTCCACTTAAAAATGTACAAGGTGGTGCATAAAAAGTGGTAAAATACATGCTTTAAATAGACTGAGCAAGCAGGCGGTTTCAAAAACAATTAGCCTCGATCACTCCACTGAAGAGTGTCATTTTCAATACTGTGGCCATTGTTCATCATTCAATATGATCACCCTTCACTGCAATGATTGATGCTAATCATTTCGGAAACTGTCAGATTACTCCACCTACATAGAACATGTATGTTTTATGCACAACATTGTAGGTCAGGATGTCTACTGAGAAATCTAACAAAAGATTTTTGCACCTGCTTCAATTCTTGCTCCAGTTTCCGACGTTCCTTCTCTTTCTTCTTCATCTCACTGTCACTCACTTTGCCACGCTGGCTGCGCGACGACGTTTCTTGTTTCCGGTTCATTATCTCCGCCAGTTTGTTCACGGCCTTCGCAAACAACAATGACAACATATGTGATATCTACAGCAGTCATGCAGAAGATTTAACAACTACATTATTAGAAATCCGAATGACAGGTATGGGTGCTGAATAATTTTTACCGATATCTGGCAAATCAGCCTGACCATCCTTCAGTATGATTACAATATGTTTATTAGGAGAATTACAGCATAAAATGCTGGTCAAATACAAGTAGTAAAACCGGTACATATATATATAGGCCTACACATGCAGAGATAGAATGATACATACAGATAAAAAACCACAATGTGGCCTATCACATAAAATATACAATAACGACCAGTAGCTGGGGTGTAAAGAGGCATTTGCACCGAGGGTCTTGAAGTGTAAACTGGTGTCTGGCTGAGGGCAGACATTCGTGCGAGTGACTCGGTCAACTCCTTTAAAAGGGCTTTGAAGACATTTTGTTCCGCTGACTATTAGTATAGACCAGAGCAGACACGTCGCGCCCTTGTAATTGATTTTCCATGTTACAGTGCGTTAGAAATTGTCAGTGTTATTATTATTATTAGTATAAGGAAATGGAGATCAGTGCTGCCCTATTGGCCTTATGGCTCAGAAGGACATTTAGCAGCAGCATCTCTCAATTTAACCACTCAAATAAAACTAGATACTGGCATTATCTTACAGAACAAATTATGCTAGCACGTGCAGAAAAATTAATTATACTACTGACTGACAGAGTGAAGTAACTGCACGATTCATATCATATCAACATGAAATGTTTTAACCTGCTCCTTCTTCACTCTCTCATCAGCGAGTAGTTTATGCATCTGCTGAAGCTCGGTGTCACCTCTACTGCTGTTGGACTGCATGTCCGTTATCTCTGTTACAGAACAGACATCAAGACGTCATTGACACAGGCCATTCAATGCACTGTGTATGGTATGAAGACATGTAAGGCAGTCCAGGTTGGACTGGTACGCATCAGTAAATTTCCGGGAACTGGTGTGGCTGCAACTACCACATGCACTCTCGGTTATCATCTAACGAACTACGATTCTGGAATTACTCTGCGAATGTACTGGAGGAGCACAGACAACAAAGGTTTACAGCCGGGGTCTGAAAAAGCAGCAGTGGCAGCTCTTGACAGACACAAATCGCATCGGAGTGTAACCCGATGTGTCCACATGGACATGGTATGAATACAGCAGGGGTAAGGCAGTCCAGGTTGGACTAGCATGCAACAGTAAATTTCTGAGAACTGGTGTGGCTGCAACTTTTACATGCCGAATGCCCTTCCAGTCACACAACCAAACAGTGTCAAAGCACTCGTGAAAATGTGCTAATGCATAAAACAACAAAAACGTGTTAAAATGGCCAATTAAAAATAACTCCAACACCGCAAACCAAACGTTTACGACAAAAATAATAATAACAAAATCATCAAGCCTTGCTCAAGGCTAAGTAATGTCCGCATCATGCACACAAATAAACACAAAAAAACCCACATGACGTTGACCTTGATAATCCCTTGACCTTGATAATCAATAGGGTTCTAGTGGTTGTCAAGGTACATGTTCATGCAAAATGTTGTGGAGCTAAGTGCAACGGTTCATGAGTTATCGTGTGCACAGAGAAAAAAGACTCCAATGAAGACAATACTCTCCATCACTACCACGAACAGTAATTAAATTAACTATGGTGCTACACAAAAGTTCTTATTACAAAGGTCCTCCTAACATGACATACGTTGACCAGACCTGACTCTGAGAGCAAAGCATTAATGACCTGCAAGCACAGTAATCAGCTGCACAGAGTGTAATTACCTGCAGCCAATGATTCAATCTTGTCGTTAAGTTCAGTTCTTTCCTTTGCCAGCTCTTCCAGTTCTGCATGCTTCAGCGTACTGGTTTCCTCCAGCTGACAATGCCAAAACAGAACAAAAGAAAGTAAGCTTGGTTAGCCCATATACCATCCACAATACGTACAGAACAATGTGAATTAACATTAATGAACTAGATAACCATTCAAGTTAAAAACAATGAAATTTAACGTAACCGAAACAGGCCACATGATATGTACTTTGGGCAATGTATCTTACGAATAAACAAACTCTATGTATGGTAGTTATACACGAGAGATGAAAGAAGTGAAAAAATGGATAATTAAGATAATTCAATAAGAAAGGCAAAGTCTAATGAAATACTGAGTAAGCTAGTCTAGAGACAAGGTAATACTGTTATTGTCAAAAATGAATGTGAATAACTGAGTGCACAAACATTGCTGATGGTGTCATCTCGACGATTCATCTCATCCTTATGCCGTCTAGACGTCTCCTTCAACTCTAGATCAATTAGCTTCTTCTCCGTCTCGAGTTCAGACACTTTCTGCTGCAGAGCACTCTGGGACTTCCGCTCCTCATCAAGATTCTTTCTCTCTTGTGAAATTTGTGCATTTAGCGAGTTTCTGCAACACAGTTACCATGGCATTATTCTTTACAGTATCTAGACTACGAGAAGCAACAGAGCACAGTTACTGTATGTCACAACAAACAATTATCACAATCTGCAACTTATTTCATGACCTACTTCGTCCTCCCGTCTCTCACCACACTGTCTGCAGTGTTATAACTGCCCATAGCATCACTCCAGTCAAGCACAATGATTGAAACACGCCTCATATTTGGTCATCATACAATGTTCAGCGCAGAACAACATCGATCACATCATCATCATCATTATTCGGCATGCACCATCAGTGCGTAGCTCCGCAGAAAGCTTTGGAGATCACAGCCATGAAATAAACACGTTTCATCACCGTCTAGAGTTTACCACGCCTCATTACACATGGATAATACACTCTAGAACACGATGAAATGTAAACATAGTTAACACAGCATAATTCCCTGCTAAACACGATTTGCACCACTAGTGTAACACACTGTGATATTAAACACTGAAACCACGCTCTACTAAAAAGTACATTCAAACAAACAACATTCATTAGAAATTTGAAGTAAATATTAAGGCCAATCACACTGTGCAAGATAGCACTTGCTATATGAAGCTAAAATAAACAAGAGTATTTGCAACAAAAACAGAAGCACACAGTTTCGTACTTTTCCATCTCCAAAGCTTTCTGTTTTGTGTCGAGATCACTGCAGGCTTTTGTCTTCTCTTCAACTTCTTCTTTCAACTCGCGCACCTGCGTCTTGTACAGAGTCTGCAAAGAATACAGCAACAGTCGAGTATTGATAGTATGATGCGAGAACGCAAAACTTGCACTAACTACAGTACTAAATGTCAACTGATGAATGATGCAACAATCATGTGAGATGTCATAATCTTGCAATCACTTGTTGTTACTGCTCTGAACCCAGCATCACAGGATTAAATGCAAGTTATACACCACCGGTATCATTAAATTACGCGCAACCTCAATTATCTTGACAACATGTCATTTATGTTAGCTGTTCTGTTGGTGAAGACTTCAACTATGGCGCCCGCTCCTGTTCAGAGTCCGGGCCTAGTATACTGTATCATACTATGTTAATCGCAAGCAAGACCACCTATAACTCTGGTGTCAAATTGATTTCGCAGTTTTCTTAAACCTCAGACCAGTTGCAACACTGACAAAGTGACATCATGTTACCGTGAAATTAACAGCATACAACAAACCTTGTATGCCAATCACTTTGAGATAATAATAATATGACATATGACATGATATAAAATTTGCACAAATGCCAGTTAAATGCACAGCACATAAACTAAAAGATTTAAAACTATTTTAAATAAAAATGAAATGAGAGAAATGTGAAACTAGTGATGGGATGTAGAAAATCTAGAAATCAAGTACAAAAAATAACCGAGTGAGACAGTAAATGGATAGCAAGAGCAGCCCAATATCGTAGATAACTAAAAAATGAAGACTAACGAAAGCTACAATAAAGGATAAAACCCCAAGTACTGAGTCATTTTAGACGCACGTCAGCAGACAGAATGGCAGACTTACTGAGAAGCAGCTTTCAGCTTCCAACTGTTCCTGTACTTCAGTCAGCTGCATGTCCTTATTAGTCACCTCCCTATTCACACACACGCACATGCACACATGACAGTGCAGCTCAAGTCTCACCAGTTGCATTTAGCTGAGAGAACAAGTATAACTTCATACATTCTGCACGAAATATAACACATTATTCTGGAGACAGTCTTTCAGTCAACTGCACTTGCACTGACGACCAAACTCAAAACAAACAAGAAAAAACATGCATGGCAAAGCAAACGAACCGGCCCTAGGTAAGAGAATCCACACAAAAAAACTTGAAACTAAAGCTAAACCAACAGATGCCAGTACATCTTGATAACTGCTGATATGTGTGTGCATATGACTATGCACATCTGACTGTGGTACAACAAATACACACAGCACAGTTCCGACAATCCTACCCCATATCCACCAGCAAATCACCACAGCTCAGATAACGTCTATTGGAGTGAAGGAACTTCATTTCAGAATAAAACCATAACTATGCCTGTTATCACGACAAAAAGATAGAGTGTGGCATAAATAAATATATATTAACATCGACATCAATAGCCAAGTAGTTGACAATGACATGCTAATTACACATAACTGGTTTACAAGCACAACTAACTGTACATTGCAAAAATACAACAACTCTATAAAGAATGTAAGTTTCATTACTCTTTCAGTTTCTTCAATTCCTCCTGTACACTTTTCTTCAGTTCGGCACTGTCTCCCAAATCCTGCAAGTCATCAGTTCACACAAAACACGTGCATCACAAACATCCCAATCATCAATGATGCTCAATGCTCGTGCTGTACAGTAATCTCAGTCGGTATTCAACTGCAACAGAAGAAACGACAACTTATAAAGTTTGCTATGAAAGTTAGAACTGATGCTAGAATCATCAGCTTCTACACACTGGTGCACTGAGCAGTCTCATGCTGGGCGTTCACTATACACAATGACACAACTATCTACATGCAAGTATTACAATCACTGAACATGGCTGTGCTATTACTAAGTTGAGCATTCTAAAACATCGAAACATGCAGAATTTTCCAATAATAAGAAACACAAAAACTCACTTGATTTAACACTGAAAAGCTAGAACAATGCTTCTAGCACTATTGTTTTGTTGACAAACTAGGACAGCCAACAAGTACAAATGCTTCACCAGCAATCCCCAAAGATTCCTAGCCTAACCTGGGTAACCTCTAGTAAGAGAGTAGGGGCTAGTGAGAAACAAAAGTACTAGCAGTAATAGAAGTAAAACGCAACAGACTAAGATACGTTCAAAGATAACTAGTCACAGTCTATCACATTCAATTTTCATTTAGTAGAATAGGTTCTGCATAGTAATCATGATCTACTGAACGTACACATAAAACGTCAAAAGCAAGACTTTTCACCGACTGTTTACCCTTCACGCCTCGTAATCTACAGCAAGCTGCAGTCAAGTAAAAGCCAAAGTAGTCAGAACCTTGTTGAGTTGCTTTTCAGTTGCTTTCAGCTGCGTAATCTGCTGCTGAGCAGCTTTCAGCTCCGACTGAAGAGAATTTCGCTTCTGAACCTCTTGTTCTAACTGAACGTTAAGCTGTTTAGTCTGCACAGAAACATGCCAATAAATTCACAGCTCATCCGGCTGTTTTCTTCTCACATCACAACAGCCATCACAATGATTACACTGACAACTGCATTTCATGAAATGCCTTATCCCAAAATAGTAAAACATGAAAACGGTGATACTATCTACGTGCTAAATGTAGGAAATGTACTACATAACATCACAAATTACAATTCTACTACTGCATCTTCATCTGCAGCTATGGAAAAAAACAGCACACTAACTAAGCTAAACCGACAGAAGAAAAGTGAGCATCAACGTATAGTATAGATAATAAATAAATAAATAAATAAATAAATAAATAAATAAATAGACAAATAAATAAATGTATAAATGCAAACTTAGCATCACAATCGTCACTGCAGACCTTGTCAGTTTCAGCAGCGAGTTCCTGCATTACGGTGTCAGCTTGCTGTTTGTACTGACTGACGTCGACCTGCAGACTACTGATCAACTTCTTCATCTCCAGCAAATCCTTCTCGGCTTTCTGACGACTCGTACGCTCACTCTCCAGCCGAGTCTCAGCATCTGCTCACCAATGTTTAACACACATTAGAATACAAGTACAACAGAGACAGACGCACACGATGACAACTTAGCAGCCAGTGATCCTCGCCAAAATATCAAAACAAACAATTCTCACACCATGCCATGTTTCCTGTACAAAAATTTCAGCTCCTTACAAATGCTGGAACAAGGCATGGCAGACAACCTGGCTCAGCAACATCATGTCATAAACCGGACTTGGATTGGGACCACTGCTCCACAAGCCAGCAACGGACAAGCACGGAGAGCGATCGTTCATAGTGTGGCCAACCATCAGATCGAGGACAGTTAGAATTAAAACAAAAAATACTCCTTACTGCAATTTCCAGCAAATCATTAACTTCTTATACTGTGTTTACCGCAGTACGAAACCACTAATGCAACGGTTCTACGCAACTGCCACCACCTTTCAGTGCCTCTGTGTTAGCTTCTTCCTTTATTCCTTTGTTCAACCGTGCTAAGTCGTCTTTATGAGACAACTGTTCCTGCTCGAATTTCTGCTTCCAAGTGTTCAGCTCCAGCTCCATGTTAGAATTGTCCTACACAAATACACAATAAAACCGAACGTTAACTTTCTCGTATGATCTAAAGCTACACTGTATTACAACGACAATGTGCACAGTCCAACAGAAGGTGTAAAATAAAAGCCAACACAATAATACCCAATTTGTGTCATCATCACATATTGGCATGTCATGCTCGTTCAGTGAGTGATTGAGTTAACAGCCAATCAACTCACAGTAGGTCATTTTGGGGACAAGTCTTTATCGTATTGTCTTAAACTGTTCAGAAAAAAACACCCACTCACGTTTTCTTCTATATCTCGCTAAAATTTTTTAAAAAAATTATACAAAAATTTTCAGGGAATGCTCACGATGAATTATGCATTGCATTGACGTCAAGGTTTAATATTCACTGCTACTGGTTATGTAATTCCGACGTCATATTTAAACGTGTGTAAATAATGGGTTTTATCATTGAAGACAGAACATTTGATAAAATGTTTGCGAGTCACCAAGGGTCACAGAGCTACATATTTGTGCAAAATGTTTCCGGACAGACAATGGATTGTAGACAGAGTGAAAAGCTTATTTAAGAAAACTGACATAACCGTCAGTATCGACCAACAAGTGGGGAGCGGTCGTCCAAGCAGTGCGCGTATGTCTGCCAACATCAACGAACTTGAGGGTCTTACACTCAGCCAAGAAGATAAACCACAGACACACAATTGTGCAAAGGACTGGCATGTCTTTGGGCTCAGTCAACACAATCACCAAGAATGATCTGCAATTAACGTGTCTAAAGAAATTGAAAGTACAGTTATTAACTAACGCAAACAAGCTGTCTATCTTCAACCTTAAAACCCATTATTTACAAACGTATAAATATGATGTCATAATTCTGTCACCAGCAGCAATGAATATTTAACTATGACGTCGACGGAATACTCAATTCATCATAAACATTCCCCGCAAAGTTCGTACAAATACAAACATTGTCCAGGGAGATACAGAAGAAAACGTGCACGGGTGTTTTTTTCTGAACACAGTGTATACTACTTGCTGCAATTTCCAGCTAATATGCAACTTTTTATACTGCATTTACTGTAGTATGAAACAACCAATGCAATTTAGACCTTACTGCAGCGATACTGACAATCAAGCTCAGTACAAACAAATGAAAGATGATACCAAACTTGTATTATCCTAAGCAGCATCGCTAACGTGCACGGCTTACTTTCTCTAGCTGTATGATAGACTGATGCTGTCGTTGGTTTTCACTGTGCATTGCAGCTTCACGCTCAATGAGTCGTGTAACTTCAGCCTGCAGGCTCTGTTGTCGCCCTGCCACAACACACAACAGTAGAATGTATTAATGAGAAACTATCGGCAACAGAGTGGCAAGCAACACAGCAATGCTGACGGCGTTTAACACTTAACAACATTCATCAGCATTCGTAATCAGCGAAAAAGTTAAGCATCCATTAGTCATTTATTGTTCTTATGTCTGTATATAGCATTGCTACTTTGCCTTCCCTGTCGCCGGTGCTCGCATATGGAACGACCTACCGGCTGATGTCACCTCAGCACCATCTCTGCACATCTTCAGACAACTGCATCTGTTTCAACAATCATATCCTGGTCCTAGTCTTATAAACAACTGTTTCATCTGCGTGGTCTTTGTGGTAGCAGCTTGTTACTTAGGCCACCTGAAAAAATTCTTGATTGATTGATTGGAGTATAAGCTGATGCCTGGCGGAAGGCTAAGGAAATGGAGATCAGCGCTGCCCTATGGGCCTTGTGGCTCCTCAAGAAGGACTCTGTGTTTTACGTTAAGACAAGAGCATATACCTTCATGATCTCTGACGAGTTCAGTGCACTGTGCATGTGTAGTCCTCAACTCATCGAGCTGCGTCTGTGTGCTAAGCAGCTGTTTCTCGACAGCCGTCCTCGTACTGACAGCATCATTGTAACGAGCTTGCAGCTCACTTAGCTCTTGCTCCAGTGATGCATTGCGCTGTCAACGATCAACGACAATCTCACCAACATCAAACACTTTCACATCAGTCTCAGCATTCTCTGCTTATTAACTGAGCCATTAGTCAAGTTGATGAGAGTTCAGCCAAATCAGCTGATAAGAAAACTTGGCTGTAACTGATATTTCGCATATGACCAGCACCAGATCAAGACCAGATCAAGCCATGGCATATACAGAGTTCGAAATTTCAAACACATTTACTTCCAATTCCAAAAGTCACACTGAAGCCTCATAGACTGACGCCTGTCAAACTACTTCTGAAGGATACTAGTTTGTTCCATAAATGTCATGTACAAAACATTCAATTTTGGAAAATAGCAAGGTCAAGACCAACAAAATTGTCAAGCCCTGCTGAAGGCTAAGTACTGCACGTGGGTAGCCCCAGTCACTCCTGTGGGCCATCTAGTGAATGATATTTCATGAATCCAGGCCGACTGGTTCAAGCATTACAATGCATGCAAAAAACACAAAGCCATGTGACCTTGACCTATGACCTTGATATTCAATAGGGTCCTAAGTTGTCAAAGTACATGTTCATGCAAAATGTCATCCTAAGCTAAGTGCAGCGGTTCATGAGTTATTGTGTTGACATAACGAAAAAAAATTAGCAACAATGATGAAAAAATACCACTGTCACTTCCAAGGGCAGTAGAAATCAATGAAATGGGCTGGCCCGAGATATCCAGTTACATAAATGGGGCACAACATTAAAGATTATTGAATAGTTATCAACAGTAAATAAAATGGCCGCATTATTCAGCAGTATCTCATTTAGTGTTTATAAAGAACATGCAAAGTTATAGAGAACCATTATTTTAACATATGCTCAGTGCAGCTGCTGTCACAGTGTACCTGCTGTAGATCAGCAATAGACTTCTTGGTCTTCAAACTAAATTCTGTCTCACACCTCAGCTTCTCATTCAGCTCAACCATCTACTCACACACACAATTGCACAGACGTGCACCAATAAACTTCTACCAAGACACTGAAGTTTGTCTTACATAACAGCAAACATATTTACACATATCTTATATATAAAGTGAAAAAAGTATGTCAGCCCAGAGCCGACAAGTTCTGAGTTGCACGACCCTAACTTCAACCCTGACTTCTTTGAACTGAGAATTGGCACACCAGTTACTCCTGCCCTGGGCAAAGTTCACACTAATTTTGGTTTTTAATGCGTTTTGTTTTACACTTTGGGAGCTTGTACGGAAAGACGAATAAACAGCACTGGGACAAAATATGGATGAATGAAGTACTGACAAACAGACAGATGGACGGGCAAAGTATTGACAGGCAAGATTTGCATTGCTTCCTATTAGGACGACTGCACAGTGCACAATGACTCACAATTTATCACATAAGTACACTTGCTACCGTACATAAAATGGCTCTGTAAGAATGCACATACAAAAGAACACAAAAATCACCACACTGCACCTGTTTCTCAAGCTGCTGCACCTTCTCCACAGACTGCTGGCAGTTATCAAGAGCGGCTTGACGAGCCGAGACTTCAGACTGTAACTGGCTCTCAACTTCACTCAGCTTAGTTTCGGCCTTTTGTCGCTGCTCGGCCTCCAGCTCCAGCTTACGCTGAATCTCCTTCATGTCGTGCTGCACCATCGTCAAGTTGCGCTCCAGCTTACTCCGCTCTTCTTGCGCACAACTCTCCTCCGCGTTCACTCGCTCCAGTTCGGCTTTTGCCGTTCTGCAATACAGTAAAAAAATAAATAAGCAACTGCTATTTGCTCACTGCCGATAAAAAGCATATGGTGACTGCAGCGGTTGTAAAAGCAACAGAGAGTAAATTAGAAAGGCAGCAGAGAAGCAAAAGTTTCTGACAAATACAATGAAATCATTGTATCAAAATAATTGCAAAAAGCGGCAGTTCGTAAGCAATCAATCAATCAAAACACATTTGTATAGCGTTATACATCGTGAACGAATCAGAGGCGCATAATTCTGAAAATCACAAATTAATTAATAATGCAGACAATATCTACTTGATCACGGTTCTCTATAGTGCTTTGTAACGCTGTTTTTGGTGATAAAAAAGCATCTGGCCCATGAAATGTCATAAGTAAAACCAACTACGAACTCCGGAAAAATCATAAGTTCAAACAAACATTAACAGTAGCACTCGTTGTATTGTTAATCGAAGTTATGTTTTCAGAAAAATTAAGACTACCGATATTTCTGCTCAAACTCTTCTTTCGTTGTTCGTTCTTGTTTAAGACGCAGTTCTAGTTCTTCTGTCTTCTTGTTATCACCCGTTGTCACAGTGCCCTGCACACACAGACAACCACATCTCAGCTGCAGACAACGATGCTTCAAATACTGCATTCTGTCTGATTGTGATGAGTAGCAGTGGAATTGCAAAAGATTAAAAATATAATCCACTACAAATATAGGCTAAAACAGATTAATGTGACATTAACTATCTGCATACTTAACTACGGGCTGTTGATCTATTTTGTCCTCGATGATTCTCAAGCCAAACACCTTATCTGCGTCTTCATAATTATGTTTACCTTACGACAGAACTATACATCTTCTGCACCTATTATACTAAGATATTCAGTTGGGACCACAGTTATAACACATCAAACAGAGACTTTTCAAGACTAAAAGTACAGTACAACTGTAACACATAATTATTTCACTGTGATGGGCAAACTGCAAACAAATCTCCACCATGGTACTATAGCAATAACATTCAACGGCAAACACACTCACTACAGGAGTATATTTGTTGCAAATTACTACTGCACTAGTCACTACACTACACTACACTACAAAGGTCTGCAACAATGCCATGCTAGAATAAACAAAAAATGGATAATATATACATTATACATGCACACCGAACAAGCAACAAAACCACAAGAAACTGAAACATGCTGGTGTTCCATGTCATCACTAATCCGTTTTTATCAATACTGATTCAGAATTTTCCTCAGAGTAACAGGGCATGTAGTTGTTGCCACAGATATAGTGTCACATGGAAAAAAAACTACCGCCGTGCCTAGACAAAGTGATAATTAAAAAATTCCAAGAAATTCAGCTGCAACTACCACAATAAACGAAAAATGGCTGATCTGGCTGGGTTTCAGTAGCAGGCATATAGCAACAAAACGTTTCTAATCACAACTATTTGGCAGACAAAAACATAACAAGTATTACTGGAACTTCACAATGTAACAATTACAAAGCATCATCAAGTGGCAGACTCATTTGTTAGTTGCAAAGCAGCAGTGCGTAAACAGTAAGAATGCACCTCAGAAAAGAGCCCAAAACTGCCCAGTCGCTACAGACTGCTCTACGTGTTGATTGATTGATTTATTGATTATTTATTTGCTCAAACATGTTGTAAAACAGCACAAGTAATGGCAACAGAACATGAGCAGGACAGCCAGGCACCAAGTCCACTTATAGCTGCCCGTATAGCCTAGAACACAATTTCCAAAAAAACAGTGGTAAGACGAGTACCAGTGTCTAAGCAATACAAAAGATAAAATAAGATACAAACTGGAAAATTAAAAAACCTTTAAAAACACGGAAAAATCGACACACATGATACTCTGTCTAAATACGGGGAGTGTAGCAAAGTTAGTAGTACTCATTTGTTGCATGAAATGTTAGTTACAGAAGCTACTCAGCAGAGAGAATATGCTTTGTGGCAATGTCAGCTGCACAGTTCATTCACTGCGTGAGTGAATCTCACAAACTGATGTAATGCCTTCAGCGCTTAAACCAGTGATGCACAACATCGGCTCATGAGACACATCTGGCCCATAATATTCAACGGAAAACATCAAAAATAATATATGAAATTATAGACAGAATATTTGTTCCATTTCAGTTCAGTTCCCACCTCTAGTTTAAACTTATGTTTTAATTCTGTTATTCACTACTTTTTATTTATTGTATAGCATGCTTTGATGCTCTAGGTTAGTTAACAGACATCTCGCCTGTAAGAAACAAATTTCAAAGTTCACTTTCGAGGGATCAGCCTCATCTGGAGTAGCCCAAGAAAAATTGGTGAGTCAAACAGATATTAATTTTTATTAAAGCACACCTGAGTTTACTTGTGCAATATGCAAACTAGAAGCGTATCACTTTCCACAACACTCAGCAGTTGGCACTAAAGCACCAATAAGCACAATCACTAATGGGGGCGTCTACCCCTGTGAGCCCTTGGACAAGTTACCCCATTCCTCCCTTTCCTCCTGATTTCGTCGTATCCTCATCCTTTTCCCTAAACTTTTCTGCCCCCAATTTGCGCCGTTTCCCTTAAATCCAGCTAGTAGGTCTGAAGAGTGTCACCATCGATTGTGGGACATTCTAGGCCCATAAACAAAGGAAGATACAAAAAACAGTTGACATAATTTAGGTCAAAATTATAAAAAAAATCCCTGCTGTTTTTATGAATGGGCATTAACACTGAGGTTTATATGGTGTAGACGCCCCTGGGCACTAAACAACACATAAAGCCATAAGCAGCTACAAACAATGCTGATAACACCTGAGTGATGCACTTACATCAATCTGTGTCCACACAAATGTTACAACAACTAAATTTCACTTTGTACAATTTGGCTCGACACTACATTCAGACATCTATTACGGTGCTATACGGAATGTTACAGATAATGCAACAACAACAGTTATCGCAGTGTTAGGCAGAAACTAAATAAACTTACAAAACAGCAATACACTGACACTTAACACTACATTAACTTATCTATACAAACAAGATAAAACTGTGCAATTATGTTATTTTATGTTATTCAGCAATGCAACAGTTAAGTCAGTCCGAGCCATGCACATTCATATAAGAGAGACTTCAATAATTATTATTTCTAAGTGGTAACACCATTAGTGTACAGTATCACTAACAAACAAAGAGCATAGAAAAACTTACACTGTCGGCACCAGCCGAGGCACTTTTCAGCAGCCTGCAATGTAAATGCACCATGACAATGTGTACAGTTCAGACAAATGCACAGAAAACTTAAATAATACAGTTTCCTTAAGGCAAAACTTCTAGCCCATGGGCCATATCCAGGCTGCAGGGGAGGAGAGTTATCCCGGCCAATGACATCCAAAAGAAAACCACCAAAAATATGATATGTGAAACTATACTTCTTGCCAATTATTCACTGTCTTACTTGTGTTGTGGACTTGTTTTAATTGGCACATACCTCCAGTTTCAGGCGGTAACACATCACTAAGCTCGGTAAAACATATAATACAATACATATGTCTAGCGTTTTCTGTCAATAATGATAACACCATTTTGCATTGTCTGCCTCGTAATGACTTCAAGACCACGTTATGTGGCTGGCATCACGGGCTCAAAGCATAACACAAACACACATTCACCATTTAACTGCCGGTTTCCACGTAGACACAGGTTAGCCAGATTATGACTACGACAACGGGGCACTAACAGAACATTAACTAAGATCAGCAGTGGTTTTATATTACTGTCATATTGCAGCCATACACACACATCATGTTAACGGCCATCATCCAAACAAACATGGGTTAGCTAGTCCCCTGATGATGTATGATCAGGAAATTTGGAAGCAAAAACGTCAAAAAAGCCAATAAAACATTAACCAAAGATTGGTAGTGTTTCTATTTTTATAATTATACTGCATCAATTATGCAACACACACAGCAGTAAACAAGTTGCAATTCACCATGCCAATAACATGCGCTACTAACTACTTACTGGTAGTCACGGTTGAATGTAAAGCCAATGAATGGCAAATGGTTGCCGGCAAACGCCTTCGGAACAGGGAATGTTTCTTCCGGAGTATCATCCTTCTGGATGTCATCAAAGTTCTTTGTGTCGGCATCACCTTCAAGCTCTGGAATGACTGGTGGAACAGCTGGGCACAGCATCACAACACAGTAGTTACAGAGAAAATGTAATGTCAATCCCAAGCCATGAGGCCCACAGGGTAGCACTTGTTTCCTTAGCCCTGAACTAGACACCAGTTTACACTGCGAGACCACAGATACAGGGCTAGTGCCTGTTTAAGTGTTTATGCACCAGCTTTGGCTGGTACTCACTGCACCTAACCATGGAATGATGGCCACACTGAGTTGACCTGGGTGGCTGGTTACACACCGAGATGGCTTACCCATCTGGCGTTGAACACCCATACAAGTACTAGCCAGGCCCACCGCTGACCACGACTGACATGTTAACAACTACATTACGCTGTCATACAACAAACCACGACAAATTGACATCAATGTTCACTGAAAATTCTTAGCTACCAACATACAATCATGTGACCATAACAGCTAAGACTTATGTACTCATGTTGAAGATGACAGCTCCATAAATCCAAAGACAGCACTAAGTTCATTCCATTACACAATATGATCAATAGTAAAATGCATGGTGCATCTTTTTTATTATCATTCTAGTTATCCACGTGACGTGCAGAAATGCCGACACACTGAGTCATCAGTGGCACTTAAATAATGACAACCATAGTGCTCTCAGAAGATAGTAAAACCAACAACAGTAATATGGCAATACGGCATACTTTGCCGTATTGTCTCCCATGTCCACTGGTCATTCACAAAGAATGGGTGAGCGCGAATTTCACTGATGCCATTCTGTCCAAGCCGTTCCGTTCTGAAACACAAAACAGAACTTGTATTGCACTTGAATAAATACAACAAGTGATAAGTTTTACTGGCAATAGCTTACAATAACATCCACACAAAATCAACTTTATTATCAGTAACTTTTGTTGGTCTTTCTCCGTCAATTCCCACATGTTCACCAACAGAGTAATATGCCTAGCCTCCATGGATCGATTAAATAAAAAAAACAAAAAAGCAATAATTTCACAATTGCACAACTGCATAACTACAAAGCCATCATGTTATCTAAGCAAACAATATAAATGCTACCTGCATTAGTAACGATGGAAATTAATCTTAACCAACTAAGACTAACAAACTAAGAGAGTAATTCTGATTACAAAAACACACGTCAACATTAATGTGGCTTCCAACAACTCATTTCACTCAAGGCATCGACTGTACAGCAACAATATTATGTACTAACCTG
>Ga0209052_1000199_pt1 | contig 19379 bp, 7 predicted proteins | sample WorMetHEROISLAND_2_FD_187409 | JGI IMG/M metagenome (GOLD analysis project Ga0209052, IMG submission 187409) | Marine gutless worms symbiont microbial communities from Max Planck institute for Marine Microbiology, Germany - Olavius sp. 4 HERON... | ecosystem: Host-associated > Annelida >...
CCAGTTATTGGTTCAAAATCGCAAAATTTTCCTACCCCCTCTCATTTAGGGCCCTCGATTGGGGTGACCCCTATGGAATTTTTGGAAAAGCGTTACAGATCCTGAAACTAGAGTCTTTGGGGCAGCTGATGGTGAAGATTTGATGATCCTAGCTTGCAACGTTTTTGCCTGATCCACCCGTGTGACAGACAGACGGACAGAATTGCGATGGCTAAGACGCGCTATAGCAGTTCCTGCTGTCGCGCGTAAAGATAAGACTAATAACTCAAATGCAAACTGCAGAATTCAAGACCAGGACCATATTTATGGAGGTTTAGAGCTAAAACGCCATGAAATGTGATAATTTTTCAAAGAACACAAAGCAGTCATTCAGATTGCTTATAAATGAGTTTTCGATGAGTTTTCAGAGTTGTAAATGCATAAAAATACTTCTGTGCTTACTGTAGGTGTTTATATCGCTGCCCAGACCCCCCAGCTGGATTTGGTTAAGGAAGGGAGGGGAAAATAAAAATCATGGCTAAGACTGCGATCGGGGTCTAAAGACTATCTGAAAACGAAGACCACATTCTTGTATACGACACTACCCGTTACCATGTTGCAGATTGGTTCGACGCTGGCGGCTGGAGAGCGGCTGAGTAAATGTCCGCGGTGTGAGAGTCCAGTGCGGACTGCGAACGACGCTGCTCGTTGTACGGCTGAATCGTGTGACTATGCCGCCTGCATTGACTGCAGGGAACTCTACCACGCTCCAGCACCCTGCAGGCCACCTCACAGACCTGCCGCGACACCCGCCTCTATTGGCAGTCGGACCAGCAAGAAACGCCTGAAAAGACTTTAAAGATAATGGTTGATTGAATAGGAGCAGGTAAAAGGAAATGCCAGCTCGTTACTAGCGTAAGGTAACGTCGCCGGCCCACCACTGGGTCTATGACTGCATCACGTTTGGGCTGACTGCCCACTGCCCAGAGACCACGATCTGCTTCAGACCATCCGCTCGTAACTTGGGACTTTTTACTTAAACTGGCTGTGATGATGGTCGTCCTGCTTCTGCTGCTGCTACTGATGATGAAGATAGTGATGATATTGGGATGGTAATGACGAGCAGTTGGATGTACGATACGATATATTATTTGCACTGAAAAACTGATAAGCAAGCTGCCAGTTTAATCTAGCACATGAACTAAAAGAAAACTAACAATGTTTTAAATGGAAGTAAAAACACAAAAATAAAAAAAAATAAAAATCAAGAAACAGAGACGGATAACAGACTTAGGACAGAAAAACTTAAACGGAAGGAAATAACGCTAACTGAAAACTAGAAAAATACTGAAACAGAAAAAAAGCCGTAATGCAGTCCGGGTATCCGTGAAATCATTTCGAAGAGGTGTATACGCCAAGCTGTTGCTGGATGCAACCATTTCAATACTGCAAATACCCACTTCACACCTGCGACGCTGTTGACGCGACTCATCTGTCTAGTTGAGTAGTGTCGGCAGTCTGAAGTCGTGAACGTGTGCGCCGGCTGTCCTGACCACAGATCTGGTCCTGACCCAGTTTCCAATTCTACTAAAACAATACGATGACGTCATAATTCCAAACTGTTCAGACTGGTTGAGTTGAGTTGCGTCGTCACTCGTCAATTCACTTCACACTGCCGACGCCGACGCGACTCGACATTGAGTCGCGTCACTAGCTTTCGGTGGATAGCATTTAATACACGTAGAATAAAAATCTATTTTACACTGGAAATACATTACTAAGTTAAACAACTTTTGTGCCTTGAGTTGTGACCTTTTGACCTCCCGATCATAGCATGCAGGTGCATTGTCGCTTTCCTTCAACAGGGTCAGAAATCAGAATCAGCCAGTAATAATTCTCTCCAGCACTTTGCAAAGTTTTCCATGGAGACAGTGGAAAAAAATTAAAAAAGTAACCATGGTCAATCTTTGGCATGTGTTAAACTGTAGTCTGAAGCAAGATTTGTGTAACATGTTTATTTTACATGTAACTACAGATTAACTCAACATACCTCGAAGTGGTCTTAAATCCCCGGTACTATTTATGTGTTGAAGCTTGGTACAATCTCAGTGCTTGGTGTTTGATGTTATTAGCACGTGTTCCATTTAGAAGGTTTAGGTTAGCTTTGAAATGAAAGAATAGGATGCTGTGTTATGTGTCAATTTAGCAGATTTGGAAATTTAGACAGTTTCGGGTTGGTAGAGAAATCCAAACACCCGCTGCAAATTGTTTGGTAAAAATTGTGGCCAATGGCCTAATGTGAGCAGCTGAACATTGTATTGCCATGCAGTATTGCTGATAATTAAGATTTAATTTCTCTGTGGCGTGCATGTGAATAGTGACTTTGTAAATGCGTTCAGTGTTGTAACTCAAGTTTTCATTGGTCGGTGCTTGTATGACGTGTGAGTCTCTAATATTGTTACATTGTTAATTATTTGCATTTTCACCGACTTCAGAAATGTAAATATGCGTGAATGTGACAACTCACAATATGTGTCTGTCTGTGTGCTTTTATCACCTTTTGTGTATTTCATTGTAGTGGTGTGGGCCGTGGCAACTAGTAAGTTGCTTATTATAACACTATCATCAGCAGTATTGGGAAGTATTTGCGTAACGAGCTCTTTTTTGTAAATGTGTTCATTTGTTCACTTGTTGTATATATGTTAACTTTTTTATGTTTGTTTTTATTTATAATGCATTTGATATCTGCTTGAGTTTTTGGTTTTTAGAATTTTCTCTACTTGAAGGACTGTGTCTAAAATATCTGTTAAATGACCTTGCGTGTTTTAACATGAGGTCAACAAATTACATGTATTTCATAGTCGACAATATTCAACACTTAAAAGTCCTTTTAAGTCGAGCTTAATGCCACTTATATTCATTTTGTCATAGAGAGTTTTGGTATTATGTGTTGCCAGACTGCCAGTCGTGAGCTGCTATTATGGTGTTACCAGTTTTATGTGTTTTCTGTTACAAAAAATGAACATTACATGTTCTTGTCTTGCTTCAGTTTAGCAGCAAACAACCTGCTGTTCAGGAGGTACTTTCCACGGACTCGTTTTAGGATATTTTACGTGTGAGCCTTAACAACTAGTAACATTTTCCGTATCTTGATGGTGCCAGTCTAACTAGTATAGTATAAACTCCAGCACAAGCATATCAAATACCTTCTGCGTGTAAAAAGTTTGCGTTGCCAACTCGTGTTCTTGACGCTTTCTAGCAGATTCAAAAAAAACTTCAAAATTCAGCAGAAATACAATAACAAGGGGCCATTAATTGAAACTTATAAAGAAAAAGCTACGTCAGACATATGTCTTCATTTCTTAGAACCAATCATCAATTATATGGAACAGTCTGGACGAGAGCAGTTATATCTGATTCACTGAAAATTTTAACGGTAACCTGGAGGCTAGATTCGCTGGAAAGACTGAGACAAGCACCATAGTCTTCCGAGATGGGTCTCTTTATTGGCAGCTGATGCCGCTAGACCTACTGAGACTGATCTTCTAGTGGGGCCTCGTCCAATGAATTTATAATTTTGGTCGTTCAGATTTAGAAACGAAATATTTTTTGCACGTCTGGCTACTTTTTTTTACTTACTGAAGACCAAGTGACCGACCACTGATCATTGATTATTTTTTTGGCCGATTTTATCTATGCATTGACGTGGTGTTGTTTTCTATTAAAAAACTGAAAATATTACTGAAATTTGTCTGAAAAGCTGCATAATGTATGATGTACATGTTTTATAAATAGTCATTACATCGTAATGGTACTGATGTAGGGTTAAGCATAGCACCCCATTTAAAGTATGCCAACACCGTCTTCACCGAGAAGGATTAGATATCACCATCGTCACACAGTTTATAAATAGTAACAGTAGTTGTCATTTCTTTTTTCTCTACTTGCTACTGATCGAATAAATTTACGTACCAAACGGTATAGAAAATGCCTACTGGTTCCGGTTTATGGCATTTTCTATACCGTTTGGTACGTAAATTTATTCGATTCAGTAGTGAGTAGCGAAAAAGACAGGCATCTAAGACACATTATTATGATGCATTTTGGGAATGGTGATTAACTGAATATCACCATGGACACAGTCTATAAATAGTAACAGTAGTTGCCGTTTCTTTTTTCGCTACTTCCTACTGATCGAATAAATTTACGTACCAAACGGTATAGAAAATGCCTACTGGTTCCGGTTTATGGTATTTTCTATACCGTTTGGTACGTAAATTTATTCGATTCGGTAGTAAGTAGCGAAAAAGACATGGCAACTAAGACACATTATTATGATGCATTTCGGGAATGGTGATAAACCGAATAGACAAAATCGAAAAAGTTCAAAAAAGGCTACTAAAATAATTAGGGGTTTATCCGATCATAGATACGAGGAAAGATTACGTGTTTTAATAGATGGGTCATGCAAATCAGGAATAGAGACTTTCCTTGTGGGAGAATGTTGCCATAGATAAAAACGTGAAAATATTATTTTGTGGCTAATATTTGCTGCAGGTCTAGGAAGCTGATGGACACTTGGAAGCATCACCAGACCTCTGCACCAAGGCGGGATTGTGCTTCACCTCACCGCCGAAATTCCCACGGATATCCTGAATGGATCTCGCGTATACCTCGGATACCGCCGGATGCAAGAACAGATGAAAGCAATAGGTTTCGGTATTCTGCTAAACGACGGCCTCTGCCGCCGTTTGAACCAGAAAGCTATTCACAGAAGCCTCTCCAGCATCGATCTAGGTCTCCTCCATACTTCGCTGAACGTCAGCCATATCAGCGGTAGTTGTTGAGATCTTACGTCATTGTTTTCTTGTTAGTGAAAGATTAATAGAAGCTGAAGATGTACCGGGTATTCAGCAGTTGAATATAGATTGGCGTAGTTAAGATGTGTCAGTGAATCTGGATACCGCATCTGAATTAAAGGCCATCAAAAACCAAATTGATGTCATCGTTGTGATGATGATATGTGGAGGTGGAAATATTTTGCTCGAAGGGAAGGTTGATTCTAGCCTTTTTAAGAATGTTCACTGGTACAGTTTTTATGTTGCACATGTCTAAGTGCAGTGAAGGTGATGCACCGCTGGAATTAAGTGATGAGAAAACATGGTGATGTGATGGCTTATTATGGCAGAAATCAGTTGTCATCATCTCTCTTCTCTCAGTTAATTAATTTATTCCTTAGCTAATATATTTGTAATAGTAGCTGGCATCTCATTGCTAATGTTTATGAGAATTGAGAAATGAGCAAAAAAAGAGTAGAAATGAAAGAAAATGAAATGAGAGCAATCAGAGCATGTGTAAGGTGAAGTGCAACATAGTAGCATTTTAATCGTGCCATGACGAGGTAGAACCAAGAGACACTGCCATGAATGTTAATGACGTGGCTTGAATACATGTGTCGAAACATTATAAAAACGTGTTTTAAACGTTTTAAAAGTTTTATGCATTTTTATTTTCACTAAATGTTGTACGGTCATTGCGAAAGCTGCAGTCATTTAAAATTATTGTATACTCAAAAATAAAAAAATAGTGTAAATGTAATAAGAAATAATAATTAATTTGCAGAAATAATAAATGATTTTGTGATGACAAACAGTTGATGAAAAAACCATGTCCTGAAGCAGTGATTTAGATAATTCATTATATACGAAAGAGTGATGTTTGTAATTCAGTGTTTACAGTCATTTTTTTCGTAAAAAGTGCCTTCTTAACTTAAATAATCATTTGTTACATTTATGATTATTAACTGTAACTAAAAAGTAAAAACTGCATAGCATATCAATGGTAAAGTCTTGTGATAAGTGATTTGCTATATTGACTAACTGTTCAGTTTTCTGATTGAATTTAGTACCAAATCATCTTGGCGGTTTTTGAGTCAAGGGCCTTAAACTGCATTGGTCAATGGTCACCATTGTTGTTTTTTGTTGTATAGTGGAAAGTATCTAGTATAAATGTATTAGAAATCTGTATGAAGCAGGAATATCTGTTGCAAGCTATTGCATGAACTGCATGCAGAAAGTTAGGAAGGATGATGGACATCTACGACTTGTTTATTTGGTCTTGAACTACACCGTGCTGAGAATAAAAATAGATGCATGGTTGCATGGCTTGCTGTGAGGGAAGATATAGATGTGCTCAATGCATGCATTGCAGTTGCAGTTTGTGAAGATGAAGCTCTACAGCAGTTTATTGTCTGAAATATAATGGAATGTGGATGAATCTTAATAGGCAGTCAGCTGTCAAATACTGCTGCTATGCTGAATGCTGCTGTCCTGCATGGTTGACAACAAACCACAGTGCTACACTTGTCGACTTTCAACTCAACAACACCATGCGTGTGATCTCAGGGTGCCTGCCGCCTGCCCAGAACCACTGCTCGCCTGTATAACTCCATCCTTATGTCGGAAAGCAGCAGCAGACAACCTTGTCTCTGTTGTTGTGTATCAAGCAGACTGGCCACTGTATGGTGATATGTTGTGCTAAACCATCCACCACAGTGACGTGCATCTTGTCAGCCTGTCTATCGATATCAGTGCACTGTGGGAAGAGGAATGATAGTACATGACTTACTTACTTACTTCTCGACTTAATGCCATGGAGATGCTGATGGGCCAGTGCATTCCGACAGCTCCAACTTCGTGGTTCCAAATCCGGCTTCTCCAGAGGGATTTGTCTTAAGGGATTCGGCCTAAGGTGCTGGAAGGTGTAGAGTCTCACAGTCTTCTGCCACGTTGTCCAGCCATCTCTTCTGTGGTTTTCCTCTTGGGTGGATTCTTCCTGGTGTGACCATGAAGTAACGTGTGGATATCTGCTGGAGTTTATTCGAGTGATGTGGCCAAAGTATGACTGAGTGACAGATGTCTAGGTCTCAGAAGCTGTAAAATATCCTGTTTAAGTGACAGTTCCTTCAATATGTTTGCATTCCATCTGTGCTCTTTTCTTGAAGTTCCTGTGCAGCCCAGTATTTTCCTTGCCACTGACAAATCAAAGATGTGTAGTGTCAGTACTCAGTATGTTCTCTTCCTTGAAAGTCCAAGTTTTGATGTACAACTGTATGGACTAGACTAAGGTACAATAAACCAGGACTTTTGTCTCTTTACTGATGTCTTTGGCTTTCCGGATTATTTCCAGGTTCCGAGCTAATCCTGAGGCAATGCCATTCTCCGTGAGATGTCCCGACCTTGTCACACGTAGCATCACAGAAAATGGTGCCACCCAGATATACAAACTCCTGCACTGTGCACTTGCTTCACTTCGTTATTGCCAACCTTGGTATGCACCACTATTTGCAAACTGTCTTTCCCGATAGCTTGTACTTCTGCATTACTTGTTGCCAGTTTGAATCTGTACTAGTGGTGTTGACTTTGTTGACTAACAGTGAAGGTCCAGCAAAGTGACTGATAGTACATAGATTACAGAAATCTACATTTGAATAAAGCTGATTTAGTGAACAGTCTCTCAGCTACTCATCATCTGCTGATGTCATTCCCACGTGACACCAAGGCTGATGCCAATAATGACGACAAGGATATCTGACGGCATTCTTGCTGAACCAGTGAAGTCCGCTTGCGATCAGCTCCAACCTGCTGATGTGGACCCATGTTCAGCATACCATTTAAGCCTTAAGGTGCTTTGCCATGCTAAACCAACTGCGGCAGATTCGTCGCTCGGTGCAGACCGAGCAGTCAGTGCTGAACGCGGCTGCACGACTGGCATATTGTCTCCATCGATCCGACCACATCACCGACGCGCTTGTCTACCTTCACTGGTTGCGTGTGCCGGAGCGAGTCCGGTACAAGATTGCCGTTCTGGTCTACAAAGTCTTGCACGACTCGCATCTTGGTCCACTCAGGTATGTCGCCGACTTGCCTGGCTGCCGACCTCTCCATTCTGCTGGCACTAACTGTCTGGCAGTGCCGCCGGTTAAGTTGACAACTGTCGCCAACCGGGCTTTCGCGGTTGTCAGCCCACGGACATGGAACGATCTGCTAGATGACGTGACTTCAGCCGAATGGTTATCCATTTTCCTTCAGCGAATTAAAACTCACCTATTTGCCAAATCGTATTCTGATTACTCTCTGGACTGGACTTCATCTAACCTCTCTCTAATGGACCTAGCAGTAGTTTGGATTACTTTGGGCCACTTTGGAAATCCCAGATTGATTGATTGATTGATTGATTGCCTGGAGCTGCCTTTCCTCACGTCGGATCTCCCTCTTTGTTTGTCCACCACACTTCAGCATGGTGCTCGCGTACAAAGACTGATGGATCACAATAATTTAGACACATTTCAACAGTGCTAGCATATATGGATGGATGGGACACCTACTGGGGCTTGATCATCTGTGACATAATGGAAGAATGGATGTTTGGTAAAGCGTCGAGAGGCTGGAAGTGTCTAAAACTGCCAAGTGACATCTGCAGCACTACTTTTATCCAGCCCAGAAGAACAGAAGAAGCCGGACATATGAGTGGGTGGCAGAAGGAAATGCCACTCGTAAACCTGCCATTTTGCAGAAGACATAAGGAGGAAGAAGTAGCTGTATATGAATAATTGTCAAAATGGGCTGGATTTCTGGGTACGACAGTGGAGGAAATACAGAGTATGATCACATTATAAGATGAAGGAATTCACAGTTGTCATAGCTGCATGGAGTCAAAGTGGCATGTAGGATTTAGAGAAAGAGCCTGCAGTGTGCACTGTGCAAAGACTGACTCATAGTGTGGTGTTGAAAGTTCCAGATGAAATTTGACAGATTCTTCGTCGTGATGTTTTTTTAATCAAAACTCTGGAATTGAATGGATTGTGGAATGTTGTACATCGTTAGCTTGTATATAAAGCTAACTTGGCTGATAAGTGATGACTATTTTGGTCCAAACCTTCGACTGCCAGTACACATGAGGCAATGAGAACCATGCGTTTGCTCAGTATTACAGGCTTCTTGCACCGAACGTGATGTCATATTTTTCACAGCATTGAGTGGCGTCGGATAATTCAGCATGCAGAGTGAAGGCTGTGGTGACTCTGACTGACTCGTTATGTTGGATCGTCTTCATTGTCAATCGGTCTTCTTGCTTACTGATTGGCAAACTTGAGAAGTCTTCAAATCATGTCCAGTTTGACATGGTCAACTTACATCACCATCGACGCAAGTGGAGTGGCTTCCAGCCGGCAGCGTTTCACTCAGATCTTTATGAGCGTTTGCATCTTTGGCTTAACGTTTTGGCTTCACTTGTGCATCCATGTCTCTTGTGTCCTGGCTAGTATAGAAGACGTCTTTGTGCAGCAGCTAGCCTCATCAAACCACATAGAACGTGAATGTTATGGACAGGAAATATCTGAAATTGTAGATGAATAATGATACGGGTATATGTCCATAGCTGTCCCAGAATGCTCAGCTGAATGATGAAGATGAAGCCATGATCTCTAGATTGTAACGAGTTGTTAACCCGTTATGATGTGAAGTGTTTGATAGTTTATATTGAGTTAATCGCTGCCGTGATGTTGCATGTGGAACGGTTGTTCCTGTATCTCAACAGTGCTGGACAGTTTGAGGATGATGGAGATTTCCACAGCTTTGGTGCTCGTTTGCCGCCCATGCGACCAAGCCCAGAGCAGCAGTGGACACGGGGATCAGATGTGCAAAGAGATCTTCATCGTTCTTTCAGTTTTGAACATATGCCTACACCAGATCCGCCGATGAGACCAAGATCACCGCCACCACATCCAAGGGTGCCACCACATGCAAGGGCACTACCACGAACAAGGTCGCCATTGCATCCAAAACCGGCTCCAAGTTTGTTGTCAATGGACAGAATATCACGTCCATTCGATGACTACAGACATCTGAGAAGTACATTTTCAGATGCAAGACCATCGTCAGACTCATTTCATCCTGGTGGCAGGCCCAGGCTAAGTCCTGCTGCCCAACCACGTTTTCCTAAAACTGCGGTGGACACTGTGCCTAAATACACTTTGCCGATTCAACCAACGTCCGACGTACATCAGCTGGTGGATAAAGGGGAAAAATACCAGCACCAAGAGAAGGCACGTCATGGCTTCAGCTCGAGTGCCAGTAGCAGTGCAAAACTGCAGAGACGTTTGCTGAAATTAGCACATGGTAAATGGCATCGACTCAAGCACAGTGACGTTCAGCTGGCATCGTCTCACACAATGAACACTGGTGCTGTGTTGAACAGCCAAGAAGACCTTTCTTCGACAAAGGCAGATTCTGCGTCTGGTAAAGCTCCGGAGACATTAAAGGCTGCAGAAGCTGGTTCCCAGCTGCCTGCTGATACCTCCGAGGCAGCGTCCGAATCTGCGGTTCCTGTCCGGCCAGAAGACATCATCATCATTCGACGATATAACATCGATGGCTCTGCTACGGAGAAAAAGCCGGAGGACGCGGGACAGAATGCAAAACGTCACGTTGTCCGTCTTGTTCGCAATAACGTCTTGACTCCACTGGCAGCCAGTGCGTCCAGCATGGATGCCGGCGTGAAGAGACATGACGCTAAGCCTGATGCCGGTGCTAGACTGCAGAGTGTGGTGAAAAGGCGCAAGTGGAGCGGAGTTGTGAAGACCACACACGTTGCTGCAGCTGAAGGCGGCACAGCTACCGACAGAGTTGATGATGGAATTCAGCCAGACCACACCAGACGGTCAGTTGATATCTATATTTGCCATGGCACTAACTGCAGCATTGGTGGCGTAACTGTTTGGGTGTTAGACTTAACGATCGAGAGGTCGTGGGTTGAACTCCCAGCCAGGTCGCCATCAAGTGTTAATTACCTGGATGGGTGACTGTCTGCAGACATGTAAACCATCTCAGTATCAGTGCTAATGAACTCAGAAAAATTAAAGTCCCAAAGCACCCACTTCATTACTTTTAGACTCCTGTTAAAATGTCCCACAGTTAAATGATTCTGTGGCTTACATATTTTTATCAGCTTCCACTTGGCAAAGTTGCTCGTTATGGACGAGATTTTGTCCTGCACTACATATCAAAAAAATACGAATTCATAATATTCCTATTGAATATTTGTGATCATGTTTGAATTTGTTTGTGTTTGACTGTTATATCTGCTGTATTATAACACTTTGGCCATTCTTACCATTTTACAGTTGCATTGAAATAAATATTGTATTTGTATCTTGTGTGTGCAAACAGTACTGGTATCTAAAAAGTCGTGCTAATGTTTGATGTTGAATGATATTGCACTGGTGTGCTGTGTTGGCTGATAGTGACGTGGAGAACGAGACCGTTGGTGAGTCACGCAGCTATGATGATGATGATGACGAGCTTGCATCTCTGCATTCATCTGGCTCTGTGTCAGTACTGAGTGATTGATCTCTGCTTTGTATGCTGCTGCTGCCGCTGCCATTCATGCTACCAGACTGTGATATAATCAGATTGATCAATATATCGGAATTTGTCAACGTTTTTGACTGCTTTAGAAATTGCAGACATTAAGTGCTTTGATGCTTTTGGTTGTCTCACAGCCTACTAAAAATCCTGCTCGAACAGTTCCACAAAATTTCCTTTTTGGGGGCTTCATCTACCTTGAAGTAACTCCAGAAAGTTGTCCAATTAAACAAAAATTAATAGTAGTAGTAGCCACAGGTGTGGAGTCAGTGCCACCGGTAAATGTTTGATTAAATTAATTCTCAAAGCTGCGATTTTGGTAGATCTGGGACATTGCAGCAAACTGACACAAGAGTAGCTTTGTGATAAGTAGTAACTGTCTTATTATTACTTACTGTACATTTTTATCTTTGGTAGTTTCACACTTCTGATTTAGTTACAAGAAGGCCGTCTGGTTTGTATTAAAGAAACTCCTGCTTCACAGTCTATATGAGTTGAGGACCAGCCTGACGTGGACAATGTACAGAAAAATTGGAAATTGGCTGGTTAACAATAATGAAAAACTGTTCCTTGTGTTTGGATAATGTTGGCTTTGGTGTTTCGTCGAACCATTACAGTTTTCGGTGTATGTAAGTAAGTAAGAAAACTCAAGAAGGCGCAGTTCAATAGTTAGTTACAATACATACTGTGCATTCCCTGCACTGGAACGACGAAGTCTCATCAGCTGTTTAAACTGTTTGAAGTTAATGTCAGTTCGATTCAGATGATCTGGGACACTGTTCCACGGTTTTGGGCCTGCAGCTGCAGAACACCTGTCTCCGAGTTGTGTAATTTGGTTTGTCTATGTGGCTCATTGGCACAGTGCGCGCTGCAGCCTGAAACGATTATCAGCCGGTCGTGGGTTCAATCCCCAGACCCGGCAAAATAAATTGTTTCAGGATTATTGGCGTGCATGCTTTGAGATTAATTTCTCGGACAGGCAAGAGGGTTTGACGGTGTCCTCTATAATCTGTGACCGTTAAGTGGTTATGGTGGTCAAGTGCGCTAGATTAAGCTAAGCTTTAAGCTAAGCTTTAGAGCACACTATAATATAACCTAACTTTACTTTTTAAGTTGGTTAATGGTTATGTACTGTTGTTTGTTAGTCCGAACTCGAATGATGACAGGAGTGATGCATCTAATGTTGACGACGACGATGATGACGATGATGATGATAAGTCGTCCGTGGGCCGATATGACAGGAAGCAGAACGTGCGTGATGCTGACGACCTCCGCCAGTCCCTGCGCCTCCGACTAAACACAAGCCAGTCAGTCTTTCACTTTGTATTCATTTTGTATTCAGTTTGAAGACCGTGATGTGAACAGTGAGTAAGTAAGACATCAATTAATATGGTGTATCATCGCCAGTAGCCGCTAGTGTGTTGTGTGGACTAGAACTGTGAATAGAAAAATGTATTGAGAAATGTTCAAAGCTGCTGAGGTAAGTCAGTAAGTAAGTAGTTAAAGTGTGGATTTGCATAGCATATCATCAAAACAATCTTCATTGTGAGATACGAGTTGGTAGAGTCTATGGTGAATGACAGCGGCTCACTGTGACAGTGTTGTGGTATTGACAGAGAGGAAGAGGCAAGACTGGGTGCAGACCGACTCAAGCCAGTGACTACACCACAGTCAGCTGACCGTGTCACATCAACATCAACAGCTGTAGCCACGGTCTGTCTATTAATGTGTCGTTTACCTTGGACTTTGTTGTACAATTAGTAAGATTAGTAATTAGTAATGAAACTAGTAATTGGTAATTTATTACCTCTGCCGAAGAAGAAAGTTATGTGACGTTTATGTTTGTTTGTTTATTGAAGTGATTTTCTGGTTAAAATTTCGAAAAGACTAAGATGTGGATAATGAAGGTCTCAGTAATTGTTTAGAATCTAATAAAAGTGTCACTATTACTTTTGATCGTTGACAATGCACTAGGCCATTTTTTCAGAGTTATCCCAGTTTGTTCATGATCGGTGGCGGGTTTATAATGTTCTCTTCTGTCTCCAGCTTCTTTTATTGTAGCTAAGTAAGTTTGGCTTAGTAAGCTGTGCTGCAGATGTCACCTAGAGCATGTAGAAGTTTCCTTCCTTTCTAAGTAAGTAAATTTGTAGAGCACACAAGGTCGACAAGAAGCCAGTCGAATCTGAGGCCTCAGGGGCAGGGTGGGGCCTAAAAAGCTTAATTATTGAGAATAAATTTTTCAGTGTGTTGTTTTACTTGACATTCTTATTTCTATTGCTCACTTCAGTTCAGCAACAGTATTTGTGTTTCTTGCAGTCTAATAACAAACATTATGATGGCTGCACTGACAAGTGAGTGAGTGAGTGAGTAAGGTTTAGCGTCCCACTCGACACATTATACGTCACACCGGATACGATGTCTGATGAGTCGCAGCTGTGTAGAAACATGTACATCTTCTTTTGGCTACTGATTGAACTGTCCAAGTAACTTGTTCCTCAGCTCTGAATGTGATCTAACAGTGATTCGTGCTTCGAGATGTCTTCACTCCGTTTATGCTTGCGTTGTTTTCTTCCCAGTTCAGTCTGAGTGTAGTAATAATGCAAATAGCATGGCGTGTTGGCACGTGTTTATATTATGTTCGTGTGTCTTTAGCGATCATCCAGCGCCGTGACGTCATCAAAGCCCGTTTCATCGTCGCGGCCGCCCACCCGTCCTTTGACCTCAGCTAAACCTCTTCACAGAGCCGTCGCTGCGAGGGGCGGCTTCAGTCACCGAGGTCTTCCACATCGACACTCACCACCGAGACCCCGACCACGACCGCTGCTAGCGGCGGGCCATCACCGGCGTGATGATGGACCTAGGTCACAGTGGCAGCGTGGTCGTGCTAATGTCCCCATGCGTCGCAGTCGTAGTCGTGATAGAGTCGAGTTGCCAGGACGTCGGCTCCCTGCTGGCAGGTGGCAGCGTCGAAACTACTTGAGATAGCATTAGTTAGTTGACGTTAGGTCTTGGTTTCTTGCATTAGTGCTCCAGCCACTACAGACAGCGTTAGGTAGGACGTGGTTACAAGCAAAATTAAAATGTTGCACCGATGTTTCACTTTACATGAAACTACGTTGTATCTTTAGCGTGTGTTGAAGATGCTAAAATAATGTTGAAGATTGACACAATCGTTTTATTCTATACCACTGCCTTAGTTAGGTAAAATCTCGATTTCTTGAGGTTTCTGTCAACAGTCAGTAGTGAGGCATTCTGAGTGGGCGCATCTGTGAACATTTGCGGGGCACCGTTGTTTATTTCTGCCCACCGTTTAGTTTAGAGTTTGTGTGTATAATGTTATTTTAATTTCATTTGTGTGTATAATGTTATTTTAATTTCATTGACTGGTTGCAGCTGTAATCATTTGTCAGTTTTACTGGCTGTGCATATTAGCTACATGCTGAACCATTGTCACCGTGCACAATTTACGAATCTGACAAAGACTGTTTGCTTGTGCTTGGTTTCACGTCTGTTCAGTGTGCAGGACTTCACAGCTGTTTTTTTTTTGTTACCGTTTTGCCAGTTATCACGTTTTTTCTGTTACAGTCAAAGCATCATGTCAAGTTGAATGAAGGTTTAGAAACGTGCAAATACTATACATAATCTTGTCGGCTGGGTAGTAGGAATGATACCTGGCCTGTGAAAGGTCTTCCAAAAGAATTATAAAAGTTGACTTCTGGCGAACAGTTTATACCCAGAAGTAAAGCAACTATGGAGTAGTTGTGGACAAGTGAGCCGGTTAAACAAATACTGCCTATGGTATTATGATAATAAATACACATACGCAGCATGCAAGACTTCCTTGCTGTTTCTGTTTCTCAGTTTTGTCTGTATATTTTGTGACCACAATGGTTGGAGTTACCTTGCAGTGAAATTGTCAGTTTTTGACTTGTTCCTGTTTTGCCAGTATTATCGTCTTAATTAGATCAATAGCACATGTGACTGGCTGGTTTATGCTGTTTGTATTGTTACTTGTAATCAGAAATATGTAAAATTAATTTAGCTATGTAAAATTAATTTAGCGTTGATGTTTGTTTAGTCACAGATAGATGCTTAGAAGTGGCAGGCATTGGTAGTGTTAGTTGAATTGTATTTGTAAGAGTAGGCTAATAACACTGATAGCAGTGGCAGTGGTGAATAATATTAATATTGTAGAGACTAGGATTGCATTGGCTAGTGTATGTTTATTCTGGTTATGGTTGCCAGAGATTTTGCCAACTTTGGCACTGCAATTTCTATCGAACATGGGCGGTGCCACCAGGGTTGTGGGGGGCTACGCCGTACCCCTCACTTTTGCGGCGTGTACCCCGCGGGGGGTACAACGCAATTTACGTTGTACACAGTCTGCGGGGTACTACAGCTGGCCGCGCTGCAAAAGTTACGCGATTCACATTCGGCTTTAGCGCTTGGAAATTCTGCTTCCTGTACAGTTAACCGCATCTGAAATCAAGTTATATCCAACGCTAATAAACTACACTGCGCTCGTTGATTCGTCAAATTATTTGGTGGTAATAGAACATTGTGCCTACCTCATTGTTTATCGTTGTTTGGAATGTTCATTTATAGGCCTATCAATGCATGAGCACGACCAGTAAGATATTGTAGCAACGCTGTCCGATAGGCTCTTCGTATGCCTCTCTTTGTAGCAGTTGTACCCCCAGAATGGCAAATGTGGGGGATACAACCCCCCAAAAATTTCTGCCCACTTTGCTCGCAGTAATATTTCTACCCCTGGTGCTGCCCCTGGCCAGGTGTCGCTGCGTGGACAGTAAGTACATGTAGTCATAGATGTGAGGAAGTTGATAGGACGCCTCGGTTCAGTGACTTGTCTTGTTCTTTTCTGATGTGATGTGTAACTTGATGAATTTATATTAGCTAGTTGGTTATCGTTTCAACCTCTGAGTCCATTCAAAGACATACTTTCAGCGCTAGTTGATTACTGTTGCTGCTAATGTGCTACTGTAATGGTGCTAGTACTGATGAATACGTACAACAAATACGAAGCAATCTTGTTTACGTGTTATGCCGTGTTGTAGATAGTAATACTACTATGCTCAGCCTTACGGAAGGATGAAAAGTTGAAAATTAATTTAATATTCCATCTGTCTTTCAAGAGAATGTGCTTTAACAGGTTGTATCCAATCTGTCAGTATTTTTAAAGCCACTGTTTTCGATTTTAATAGACCAGTATTGAGGGGTTAACTTCCAGTCCTTGTTAGGCCAGGTACCTAGAAGTGAATTGTGGTGACTTTTTACAGCCTTTCCGTTGCCGTACGAACGACCTGTTGTGCACTGGTGGCTACTGCGTTTTAAGTAGCAGTAATAAATAGTGTCATCTTGCGTGCTGTAAGGAAAACGAGTAGTTAGCCTACGTTCTATAAGGACGACGGCATCACAGCCAGAGCTAATATGACAGGGCACGGGACGCATCAATCGGCAGCTAGCGTGTAACTGTGAAGCATTATCATCATCATCATTTATTTTTACGCCAATGCCAGCATACATATAAAATACACATAAAAATACACATAAAAGTGCAAAAGTAAGATACATGATAAAATACAATACAAAAATTAAAAACGAATGTTCGTAATAAAAGAATTATGCTGTACTTGCTGCTTGTAAGTTACATCTCTAGCTTCTGCAGTGTATAATTTATGAGCTTAAAGCAGAATTTGTTAGGCCGTCTATTCCTGTCATCTTATGCCTGTTGGTAATTAGTAAAAGTATTTAATTCTTAACGTTATGTGCATATAGTTTGATTTAGTGATTAATTTTTTGATCTTACCGTAGTTTATGTAATCTCGAACATTTTTTGTTTATTTTCACAGTAGGCCTACTGGCTTGAATCGCTTAAGCCGTGTCCAACACCTAAAAATGTAATCAAAATCCGTTGATAACTTTTTTTAGTTTTCTTGGATGACAACAAACAAGCGCTGAGATACTGTCACAGGAAGTTGGCCGTTCTTCGGCGGAGGTGAATCATTGTTCAGCATTAGTTTCACGTATTTCTTTACGATAATCTATGGGTCCACTTTCTACAGTGTGTCGGTGTCCCACGGCGAGTTCTGAGAAGAAGCCTGTCGCAGTATATTCTTCGTTCACGCCTCCGTGCTACGTTCTACGGTGAGCGAGACGAGATGCCGTCGAACGACGACGCCTACCGAACGAAGGTCGTAACTTCATTACGTCGACGCTACGTGCGCCAGCTGCTGGCACGTCGGCTGCGTTTAGCATCTCAATAGCAAGCGATGCGTGCTACGCAATGAGCAACTCGCCGACAACAGTAGCAAGCAACTATGGAGACCGGACAACGTGAGTACGTGACCTTACAGAGCGACGTAATTGCATTTAGGCACTCTATGCGTGACGCCCGTAGCAAGTCGGCGACGTCTGAACCAGCCGAGCAGAATTGCGATGTAACAGCACGTGGAGGAAAGTGATAAAATAACAATAAGAACACAGCATACCGGTAGAACTTATAGACAACTGGCCAGCGAAGAAAAATGACGATACTTAATCGAGACAATTTAAGCATCATAAAACGTATATGTCGAGCTTGTAACGTTTTTGATGTTTTTAATAGTTTAAACTATTTTTCTAATGTCCCTATTAAATTGTATCTACAAATTTAAAACTTATGTTGTTATGTTTCGGCAGTCTTAGGACATCTGCTAAGCATTAAATTGTTATAATCACAATCAAATTATACATAAGACATTAAGAATAGGGAGAAAATAAGACGTATAGGCTACTAACTGTTGTTCACGTTATATCGCTCAGGCCTCGTTAAAATTGCAACTAAATGGCAATTTATAACTATATATTTTTAAACAACAATACATTTTCTCTAATTGCTGCCCACCAGCCACTGGAGTTTTTTTCCAGATAGGTTGCGTAAATGGGATGAATGATCGCCTGTGGGCATTGTGGCACTAATGGGGTCAAACGGTCACAGTGGCGCGTGCCCACAGTCAGATTGGAGCGGCGGTTGAACCCATTAAGGCACACTCAACGGAGAGCCTACGCCATTACCAAAGCCGGACTACACAATCCGTGGCCTGACATCACTGCGTAGAAGAGTAATTTTTAAACTAAAACGATCTCAGTAATGTCCGCAGGGCATTTTATCCCGCAGTTTATTGTCTTGTCTTGTCGAGCAATTCGAGTCTCTCGCTGCGCGCATTCCTCGGCGCGCTAACACGCTTACGCTAAGATGTTTCCGTTTTCTGCAGTTTCATCACAAGATTGTCCGATCTAGACCTTTTCCAGCTTTCCCAGGAAACTTTCGCTTGACCACATTAGATTTAGTTTTCCAGACAATGTAGTATAAAAGCAGAATATTGGATGCTCTTCCAGGTCGGGTCCTTTACTCAGTAAAGAACTTACAGGAAGAGTCAATGCCTTTTTAAAACGACCATAATCAATATGGCTTTGCTACCAAAATTCTGGAGGTTAACAGCTTACTCGATAGTGCAAGCAAGGATCTCTTCTGTAGTATAGTCTCGCCATTGTTTAGTGTTTAGTATATTTCCTGTGGAGACCCCACACGATTCTGACTCACGGTGATAGCCTATAGCCCTCTCACTCGCAAACCACCGATATGCTCTTACTTCACATAAAACAGCACTGCCGTTTAATCAAATAGTAAATTTGGTTTAATGCTCTACGGACCGGGACCTGTGAATGTTGCCTTCAATGGTCCTATTGACGCCATCATCGAGTCGACGACCGTTTCGTAGCGCGGAACTAATCAAGTACGGTATGTCATTAAATTGACAGCTACGACGCCGCGGCAGGGCATCATTTATGAGCTCGCTGTTGCCGCAGCATAGCACCCCAGCTAAGAATTTTACGTTCCTAGAACGTTCTAAGAACGTTGCGCCAATGTTCGCAGAACGTTCCCTGTGGACGTCCCTGGAACGTACATTTGTAGAC
>Ga0209052_1000201_pt1 | contig 19103 bp, 17 predicted proteins | sample WorMetHEROISLAND_2_FD_187409 | JGI IMG/M metagenome (GOLD analysis project Ga0209052, IMG submission 187409) | Marine gutless worms symbiont microbial communities from Max Planck institute for Marine Microbiology, Germany - Olavius sp. 4 HERON... | ecosystem: Host-associated > Annelida >...
GCCTATGGGCATGTTTTGTTTACATTACATCAAATTTATAGTGGAAAGTGCCAAAGCACTTCGGTCACTTAATAATAATAATAATAATAATAATAATAATAATAATAATACAATTTCTATAGCGCCATAACGTCCTAAAATACAGAGGCGCTGCACTTTACAGTCTGCTACCAAAAAGAAGCTGAAAAGGACAGTTTTGAGTTTTGTCTTGAACGATGGCAGGCATTGTGTTGATGTCACTTCTGATGGCAGACTGTTCCAAATTTGTGTGGTTACATATTACCGCTACTTCCAAGCTCTGGTATGTATTTGTTTAAGCCACTGATGTGTCTAGAGGTATCTCTCAAGTTAAGCCAATCTTTCAAATGCAAAGTTGTGGGCATAGTTGGAGCAGGACTTTCTGCAGATTTTATGCCTTTCTGTTACCAACCAACAGCCGCTTCGGTGCATTGATACTGCTGTCAACCTGGCAACAGTTTTGCTACATGCCCTTTGTTGAGAATCTAGTGAATGTGAAACATCATTTTCACAAAGGTTGTGTCACATCAGTGGTGTAGGCTAGTGCATCGGGTGCAGGTGCACCCCCAAGATGACTGAGTAGACACATTTTCTCAGCAGCTTCAAAATTGGTTTAGTACGTGTCTATTTACGACAATGAGATGACGTTTGCAGCCACTAGATGCATTATCTGGGCTTTTAATGCATCCAGAATGTATTTGCAGTTGGGGCTTAACCCTGAACCACACTGGGGGAGCTTACACTACATTGCTGCTCGAGACCCTCTAACTGGTGGGGAGGGGACTTGCTGCCCCTCTCCAAAACCCTTTCCCACTCTCGGCCTTCGATCTTCAATTTCAAACAATGATGGCAAGACAATAACAGTAATATAAGTGCCATAAGTAGATGGTTGAATCTTCGATCACCTTATATTACTGTTAGTGTCTTGCCATCATTGTTTGATAGCATCTTCAACCCTGCACACTAATGGTACGTTATTGACTGGTGTTGATTCTGTTCTTTCATGTTTAGAGTCACAGCAGTCTAGTCGTAGGTGGACAAGTGAAGCTGATGAAAAGGAGATGGTTGCATTTGTACGTCCACACCCACCACAAGTTCCTTCATCCAAGGCGACCCGTCGGAGACCACGAGTCAAAAGTGCTGGAAGTGACCAAACGCCTCCTGCCAGTGCTACAGGTGATCGTCAGTTGATCACTAAGGCGTGTGCACAGCGATAGAAATGGACTTGCTTAGTAGCTTAGTACACTCATGCCCGGTTTTTGAAACCAGGGGTCCATGAATTTTGAGTTACCCCTGGCTTTAGAAAAAAACAGCATTTCAGAAACCTCTTACCCAGTTGGGGCAACTTGCCAAAAGTTTTAACCCTGCATCATCGGCGGGGTAACCCAGGGGTAAACACAGGACAAGTAAAATGACTGCTCACTTTGACGACGATGATGATTCGATCTTCTCAACACATTTCACTCTACAGCTGGTATTCTGATTAAGTTGATAATGACACATAAACATTTTGTTTAATATCATCATTTAAAAAAAGATATTTAATATATATTTTTGCTCGTATTTCGTTTAACATCATATTTTTGTTTAACATCATATTGAGGTTGCTATAGGTTTGCAGAAGCATTTTACGGCTAAGCCGGCATCAGACGATCAATAAAGTTGGCCAACTTTTTGGGCGTGGTTTAGTTTCCAAATACAATCAGCTGATGAAATCGTTGAACCATGACACGTGTCACTTGTCACGTCACGATTGTGACGTCAAAAAAATGGCAGCCAATAAGGACGCCGACGCTTTTATGTTGCTTTATTTTTTGACTGCGAAGCAACATAAAAAGCGGACGATATGGGTCCGGCGTTGGTTACTCGACAGGTAAGCAATTTGCTGGGCGTACATTTCATCAGCTGATTGTCTTTGGAAACTAAACCACGCCCTAGAAGTTGGCCAACTTTATCGATCGTCTGACGCCAGCTTTAGTGAATTGTTGCTTGTAACGTTGTAAATAGTGCTTTGTATCTGAGTCATTCGCTAGGTGGCAGCGCTGAAAACGACCAAAGGATAAATAAACTTGGCTTCCCACAGTCATGTGGTCGTTATCGACCAATTGGGTGCCTGTTTACAAAGTTTGCCAAGTTACCCCTGGGCTAATAAACCCGAGGGTAACCCGAGTGGCAAAACACCAAAATTTACCCCAAGATTCACCCCCATAGTAACCATCTGATCTCGGGTTAACTAACCCGAGGTTTGCCCCTCATTTTAAAAACCGGGCAGTGGAGAAATGAAATGAAATGAACTGCTAGTTTGTTTGCTTAGTAAAGTCCGTTCAATGCAGCTGAAATGAACTGAACTGTAACTTGCAATTGTCTCAGTTCAGTTCCATTCCTTCGATTGGGACACTCCTCTAGAGGCAATTGAACTGGCTAGTTTCGTTTGGTCGCTCAGTACACATCTTAGACACAACTGAACTCAACTGAGCTTTGAGTTCAGTGCATTTTCGTTGCTCTGTACACGCTTTTAGACGCGACCATCAAGCTCAGAGCCGATCAGTTCTTGCTGACTGTCAGTATGCACTGTGATGGATCAGTCCATTTGTCTCTCACATCTGCTACGTCAACTGTCTTCAGTTTCGAATGACCTCGAATGGATTTTGAAGCTGTCTCACTTTTACAACTTGGGCGACCATGGTTATTTGCGGCCGGACAAAAAATGAACACCAAAATTTAATCTGAAGTCAGCATGAACATATTTTATGTGCTTTTGACATGGTCGTGTGATGCTTTTGGTGAGGTTTTTTTTGTACGAAAATTTCTGTATTCAGCAACAAACGTCGTTGCTGCAGAACCGTTTTGTCGTACTTTTTGTGCGTCTGCCATCTGCCAGTAGGTGGAGCTGGAGACATAATGTTTTGTGCGCCTGTGTTTTTGTGGATTGATAGATTTCCACCAAACCTTTGCTAGTGGTGCATCTTGGGACACAGATGAACTGATTATGTTTTTTGGCGTCAGAAGGTCAACAGGTCAACATTTCCGCTGCTTTGTGTTGAGTTTTGACAGTATAGTTACAACCTTGATGTCAAGTGAATGTGGCGTGTGAATTGTGCTTGCTAGTGTCAAGAGATGGTGACGCATTGCACGCTTCAAAGTCGGCAGCACGAGTGGATGTCGTAGCCACTGATGCTGAAGTGGACAGCATCATGCAAGCGATGAGCATGAAGTCAGGTCGGATTTCTCATGTCTCATATTATCATGTAAGCAGGGTGGATACTGTCAAATAATAATAATGCCAGTACCAATGTTTATGGTGCTGTCATCATGGCACTGCCATTGCAAGAGTTCGGCTTATGTGATAAACGTAGCACTCAGCGCCAGGTGGCGGCCAACTTTTGGACGAAGTCGATCAGCCTGAGCCAACAGATCCACCTATAGGCAGTTATAGCGACTACATACACGGTTCAACATTGTTCTTTATTGTTCTTGACCTCAACGCCAAATACGTGGATGCGATTGGTCCAAATTGCGTCACGTGGCGTTCACTAAACCGCACTAATGCCTGGCTGGGCATACAAAACTCACTAATGCCCTCATTAATATTTATGATATTTCTAAAGAACACTTGGAGCCACTCGACTGACAAATCTAAATCACAGTTTTTCACGTTTATTTCTCTCATGAAAATGTACAATAATTCTGATTAAATATAATAGATAGATTCCTAATTTTCTAAATAGTCCTAATTGCAGTCAAAAGCTAAAAACTTAGGTTTTTCAGACCAATTTTCCATCTTTTCATGATGCAGGTACTGTTGTTAAATGACAGAAGACTATCCTGCTGCTGAAAACTGGCCTACTTCACAGCATTAATGAAAATTTTAAGCACAGTTAAGATGGCCATAAAAGAAGAAAGCAAGCTACTGTAAAGTAATTTTTTCCACTGAATTAAATTTTTGCAGCATTAATTTTTGTTACCAGTAATCATGGTAAATTCGTTTCCAAAACTGTGAATAATATGCAGTTAAAATACTTAATTGTGCAGTTAATGCAATTAAAAACAATTGGTCATTGGACAACTCTGCTAGTTCTGCTGATTTTTATTAAAGTATTTGAATGATTGAGTAATTGATTGATAGACTGATAGGTAGTTGTTCGATGCTCGTCGTTAATGTCAGTTGTAGCATGTCAATGATACTGCTGTGTAGAACCGAACTCACACAGTGACTCGCAAGGTGCTGCTGAAGAAAGTGACTTGGAGTCTATCACTGATGTGATCAGTGCATTGAAAAACAGCAGATCAGATCTCAAGTAAGTTTGTGGCTTGGTGGCGCAATGGTTAGAACGTTGGACTTAACAATCAAAAGTTTCTGAGTTTGATTTCCGTTCGGGTCGCTATCAACTGTTACTACCTGGATGGCTGACTGTCTGCAGCCAGGGTAAACCATCTGAGTATATAACCATCCACCAAGGTTAACTCAGCCTTCCATTCCTCCAAGTTAGGTAAATCGAGTACCCGATTGCTTGGCTGGGGTTAAGGTGGGGAGCATTCACCTGTGTCGCGTGGCAGATAACACTGTTATTCCATATGGTAGGTGACGCTCCGTATCTCTAAGATGCGTTTCCCAGAAAGAGCTTTACACCCCTTTAATCTTTCTTAACATTTAACGTGCAGATTCCGTCACTCAAGTCTACTAGAATGGGTGACTGTCTGCAGCCATCTTGGTATATAACCATCACCAAGGTCAACTCAGCATTCTATCCCTCTTGGGTAGGTAAATTGGGTACCAGCATGCTTGGCTGGGATTAAGGCAGGCGTATTTACCTGTGTCAGGTGGCTGGTAACACTGTGTGACTGTGATCCCATGTGGCAGATGACACTCGGTAGCTCTTCGATGGGTTTCCCATAAAGAGCTGTACACACCTTTAATCTTTAAGGTTCACTGCTTCACTGCTGATCTTATTCTAACAAACCAGTGTGCCTTTCTTCAGTTCATAAGGTCATAGGTCAGGATTGGGCAGTGGGCTGACGTATTTTTAGTTTTTAACGATACCGTATTACTTTGATGATATCAGTTGTTCATGTGTCTCTGCATTCGTTGATTGCAGACATAGCAGAGAAAACAGCCAAGTCTACACGTTCTCGTCACCACCGACAGTCATACCGTCACCGCGAATACGCATTTCTCCTCCGAGATTTGCTGATGCTGTGAAGATGTCTGTGTCGGATTCTTCACTGCAGCCCGATGCGATGAACTTGACAGCTACCGATGATAGCAGTACAGAACCGGACCTCAACAGCAGTCAATCAACAGCCGCAGCTGTCTCGCCGGACAGACTTGGATCCTGCTCTAGTGACAATGAAAAACTGCCCAGTGCTACCATGAGCCGGCTGAGTCCTATGCAAAGTATTCGACGTAGCTCTCTCCGTGAAATACCAGAAGATGAAATAAGACGATCTGGGGTTAGTAACCTTTCAATTGTGTTATATTGTGGTGTTAAATTTTCGTGTTTGATTTTCTATGTGAGCTGCAGCGATCATGAACAGACATTCATGGCCAGCCGTGATCTTCCAATCTGATGCTGATCTGTATGTATTTTGCGGAGGCTGGTATTATACTGTTGTTATTCCCACTTGCACTAGTAAATGAACGTCATAGTTTGATAATAGTAAAAAGTGAAAATGCAAAGAAGTGTAGCTCTGTTCGTTTTTTACCAATGCCCCAACAAATTTGGGAGGAGGGCTCCAAATTTCAGTATTTTTAAAGTGTGGCCCATTTGCCATCGTATGGCGAAGTTTCGCAGCGATTGGCTGAAGGATTACATGCTAAAAAAAGAAGATATACCGGGTAAACGTCAGCAGCAAAACATAATGGCCTGGCCTTAGCGCATAAATGGCGGTCATAATACCTACAGCTGCTGAAATTGATGATCAATCAAACGAATCATCGGTAAAAATCTTTAACAATTGATAAAATTTTAATCATCAAACTTTCGATTCGTCATGTCAGTAAAAACATTGCAGCTCACTGACTGAAATATTTGCTAAACACGAAAATGCATTTTCTTTGGCAGTTGCCACTGTTTGCTGTCGACTGAAATTAAGTGTTAATTAATTTATTTCAAGTTAACTACTAAAAGAATTCTAATCATATTTGTAATAATAACCAGTGTTGGTGGTGTGTAGGGTGAGAGGCCGTACTGTTTCACTAAATACCAGACTGCAGATGACGAGTTGTCCGAGTCGTTTGAGCAGCAGATGTTGCTTGAGATGAAGCGCGATGCTGCCTTGTGTGGTGAAGACATGGATGGAATGGAGTCGTCCGGGAAACACAACAGCAGGACATTGCTCAGCTCACAGCTGAGGTACGGTGAGGACCCACCAAGCGACTCCAGCGACGACGATACGTCAACATTCAAGTCTCCGGTCTGTGTACTCGGTATTCACCTATAGCCATAAATAAAATTCTGGCACAAATCCATTAACAGGAAGCACTTGGAGGGCACAAACCTCGCATCTAGAAGTTTCATTTCCAGATCTGGTTCCGGTATTCCAGATTGGATTGCCAGAAAAATCTAAGCACTTACTTCTTGGGCCCAACCAGTCGAAAATGTGTTCACAATCTTTGAGTCGTAGACTGTCTGGTGTGTTTTGTCTTCCTCTTTCTCTGTGACCTTTTAGTGTCCACTGTACTGCTTGTTAGTCAACTCTCAGCTACTACAGCAATATGCTTATTTATTACCATGTGAATTTTGAGAATTTGTACTTTTTTATAGTTATGTTTGACAGTTTATTTGTTATGTTTATTTGCGATTGCAGAAATATTTTCCAAAGCACCGTCCATCATACGATTACCAAGAAGAGATAGCTAACCTTGGTCGGCGGTTTCTTGGTTCATCGAATGCCGGGTGATTGTCATTAATACATAATACTGTCTTTTTCTCATTGTGTTGATATGAAATGATACTTTCTTTCTGGTGTTACGTGGTATTACCGTACAATGCAGGGTAAGACAGAGAATGGACCTATTTGAACGTTGATAACTTAGCGACGGTTAGTGGTAGAAAGGCGCATGATATGTCAGAAGTTTCTGATTTTAGTATAGAAAAAGCGTAGAACTTGGCATGTCAGTGCATTTAAATATTCTTTGCCTGATTTACATAAATCTTCTTTGAAAATTAATAATGCTCAGTTGACAAGAACGCATGGATTTAACTCAATTTTCATTCATCATTCAGTGAAATAACAATAATCATTATCATACACGTTTAGTTCAGATGAAATTCGACATGGGCACCCTTTGCCTTGATAACCATCATCAGTCTTTTGGCAGCTGATTGATCACTGGATTCAACATGTCCTGGATCACCTGAGCCAACAGTCGATTAGCACGTGTTTCACTTGGTCTTAAATTTTGTGACGATACCGTCTGTTGCAACGCCCTCACACCGAATAATCCACAAAATTTATATCCGGACTATTTGGTGGCCGGTTTTTGAGTTCAGTGAACTCGGGCACATGGGAGTGGAGGCAAAGAACAATGATGTCACAATGATGCTGCTGCATTTGCAAAGAATATTTAAACACAGCGTTAACGTTAACTATTAATTGGTAGCTAATCTTCTTCTTGCACTATTTTTGTTGCCATTTCGCTGTGCGATGAATGAAAATTGACTTAAATCCGTGTGTTACTGTGAAATTCAGTGTAAGTTCAGGGGTGGTGAAGATCTATGCAAATTAAGCAAAGAATATTTAAATGCATCACTATGTAAGTTCTCACTTTTTCTGTACAACATTAAGTTATCACCGCCGAAATTGGTCGGGTTTTTTTGACCCACCCTGTATGTAATGCACTGTGCAGTTGATGTCTGTGAGTATGCTTATAAAATATGGTTGCATTGTTATGCTGTAGGGAATGGGAAAGTCCACGAATAGTGTCGTCAACTGCAACTTTGAATAGCAGTCGTGATATTGACACAATGGCAATTCCTCAGGGTTAGTGCAACCAAATATCTTTGGATGTGTTAATTGAAGTGATGTCTCAATCATACTGCTGCATTTGCAAATAATATTTAAACACAGCATCAAAAAAAAGCTATTACTTGGTAGCTAATTTTTTGAAATTGAAATTCTGAGTTGGTTTGTAACTAACATAATTCTTTCAGTTCACCATGCAGCTTATATAGAGCTTGTTGACAGCTCGCAGACTTTAGAATTGACCGTTGCTGTTCTGTGTTCCCGATGATGCTGAAGACGCCTGGCAATCAGTCCACCGAACAATCATGTCCTCGGCAGAAGCTACACTTCCCAAGCAGACATCGCGGAGACGCCCATGTCTCTTGTCAGACATGCTTGAAGTTCTAAAGTCGAAGGGGGAGGCCAGACTGGCTGGGCAATCAGAGGAACATCGCCGGCTGAAAGGTGTATTCAAGGCATTCATCACCATTCCTGAAAAGTGTCTTCCGGTTCCGATGTCTGCTAAGTAGTTGCCATTTCTTTTTCGCTACTTGCTACCGATTGAATAAATTTACGTACCAAACGGTATAGAAAATGCCTACTGGTTCTGGTTTATGGCATTTTCTACGCCATTTGGTACATAAATTTATTCGATCGGTAGTAAGTAGTGAAAAAGAGGTGGCAACTGCATGATGCATTTCAGGAATGGTGATAAACCGAATTGGGAAATGAATACCAATCTCCGACTTGAGTGTCCATCTGCATTTTGTTGCAGCTGTTTATTGTTTGATATATTGACATAATTATTGTTGTTTTAGTGACGTCAACATGGGAAGTGCCTTCACCGCCGAAGAACTTACACAGTCAGACTAATGATGCTGCCAGCAGTTCTCAAGCTGATGAAGAACTGGATCTGCTGTTCGACCCTCAACTGCAGTGCTTTTATGATCCAAAGACGTGTAAATATTACAAACTGATCATGTGATGCATGTTAAGACACTGAAGACTGTAATATTACAGACATGTAGCTAAGAACGGTTTGATGTATTGGCCAGAATCAACAAGCAATGCATAAATATAACCAAAACCCCACCATCAGATGCGATTTTCAACCACAAAACACCAAAAAATGCACCAGTGGCCAGAGCTTTGCCCTTGGACCCCACTTGGAGAGCTTACAGCATACCGGCCAAGACCCGTAGCTCATTAATGAAAGGTCGCTTTGCAGCCCAGGGTTTGACCCCCTTTGGAAAAGTCTGGCTACAGGCCTGTATTGTTGCATCATGTTTGCTTTCAGTGATAGTATGCAGTAGTCCCCGGAACCGCCGTCGTGCGCCGCCACTGTTAAGTGTTAAGGCCTCAAACCACAACCAGCCGTCAAGTCACCAAGATTCCATGCCGCCGCTGTCGATAAGCTAGCGGCTTAGCAAAAAATGAAATCAAACAATATGTATAATACTGCGATGTGGTCACAGTGCTGCAAGCAGAGCCGTCAGCGCGAGTGGGCGTGGCCTCATCACAGTGCCAGGGGTGACAAATCAGTGACAGTGATTGACTGGCATGACCTGCAATGAATATTAATGAGCATCACTTTATTTTAACATTAATGTTTGACTATTATGACTGTGTTTGCACTTTGGATGGTAGTCTTTTGTGGTTACATGTTTTTGGCCATTTACTAGTTTTTTACATTGTGCCTTTTGATGACACGATTGTGCTGTGCTCAATGCTGTAGTGTACTAGGAGCTACCGATGTAGTGATTACTAGTGAGTGAAGCAGCAGTTACTCAGATGTGACTGGATTGGAAAATGGTAGTTTCTCGTACGTTATTACGAATCAGGAGCCATTGGGTCTCAAAAATTACTATCAGTGACATACGTCTTAATGGTTTAAACTGCTAAGCCAGCCACTAAGGTTTAGCAGTCTAACTAGCCGATAGCGGTTTAAACCACTAAGCCAGCTGTCAAGGCTTCAGATCAGTTAAGGCCCTAACAACAGGTTCCAGGGACTAGTATGCAGCTACTTGTTATTTATCGACTACCTCTGTCTAGTCACACTGGCGCATAAAGGTGAAGTCATGACATTTTACTGTGTAATTAGTCTAATCGTTTGACTGAAGTTGTTACTGCATATGTGCTCCGACTGCCTTTGTGAACTACCATCACTTGTTATTTGTTACTGCAGAAATGGTAACCTTTGGATTTTCTGCACATTTGTGTAAACAAATAGCAGGATTGTTATGGCAATATTGTATTGGTATTGGTAGTGTTGCCAATACGTTTTTAAGTATTGCCAAACTATCCCAATACTTTTGTGTACTATTTGCAATACTTTTATTGAGTATCGGTAGCTGAAATATACCAATACAAATAAGCAATGGAAAAGTTTTGATATTGGTGCTGCAATACTTTTTAACAAATTCTTTGGCAGTTTGGCAAAATTTTTAAAAGTATTGTTAACAACCCTGACAAGTAGTGACCCAGAATGTGCCTGATTATCAAGTCATTCCGTTTACTGTCGATTTCTGCAGTGTTTAGCAACTGTGATATTTGTGTTGTGTGCTGTGGTTTAAGTGATTAAAAACAATGCAGCAGAAATTTTAATATTCTCTCAGCTTATCTGCTCACGCAGTAATATGTAATTTGTACACACCATAAGCAGTAGTGGCACTGTAGTGCTGTGAAAGGTTTGTGACAGTTTCTTGTTGCCAACCTCACTTGGAGAACTATTATATCCAATGACAGATCTTAGTTTCCAACTTGAACAATTATACTGCATTGCATATTTCAATAAAGTAACAGGCTACTGAAAGTAAATCAACTATTAATTTTCAGAGCTGCAACTGTTGCACTGTCATTAAGTATGACTGTATGAATATACTCAAGTGAAAGTGGAGTAGGGATGCACTGGATTTCAGTAGCTTTCATAGCACTTGCAGGTCTGGCATCAGTTAACTTCTGGTTCTGGCAAAACTGAATTTGCTCAGATTTCAGCACAGCTGCAGTACAGGTCAACAGTTTACAGCAAAATTGATGAAAATAGACTTTAGACTTAGTTTGAGGCACTCTTAGTGGCAGTGGACTCAACTAGCACAATGACATTACATGATTACAAAATGTTTTTAGTTTCTCGTTAGTGAACGTTTATATTGTGTAGACTGTAGAAAACCAAGAAATGCAGGATTTTTTCAATCCAGCACCAGCTGCATTTGAAGATGCAAATCAGAGCAATTTGGTTCCAGGCAGATTTTGAAAACTAATGCAGTACATAACTATAGTGCATTAGCATAAAATGAGCAACACTGTGTAAAAATGGAAAAAACAGCATGTTTATTTCAACTGCATTTTGTCAAAGCCACATATATGCTCCATCAGCAAAAAGTAATAACTGGGTAGAAATTGTCATAATACTTATAATTCACATTTTTTCAGATGTAGTTTTAACTCTACCGACAAAATGCCATCAAACAGACTCTAAAATTCTTTGATGTTAAGTCAGCTAAGCTTGAAGAGGGTTTCGTAGCACAAGAATGACAGAATCTCCACGGAGGAACATCTTCGAGATGTATCGGTCCTTGTTGACAGGCTTCGACTTCTTTTTGCCTTTACCAGTTTTTGGTACCTCTGTCCACATCTCCTTTACATTCTCCATCACCATATTGCAGTGCCTGAAACATCAAAATAACTTTGTCCTGAAATATTTTAAAATACACAATCATTCCTGTTGTATAAAATGTGCCATATACTGTCTTGCATGTGCTACACCTAAATGCAACATTTTCAATTAAATGGATCACACAGTGGCTAAAATATAGCTTATTATTATTTTCTTGCTGCTGACAAATTAAATGCTGTGAAAACATGACACTCAACTACCTGTCGAATGCCTTGACACGTCCCAGTAGCTTCTTGTTGTTACGACAGTTGATGAGGACCTGTGTGTTATTCTTGACCGATTGCGTCAACACTGACAATGGCCCTGTGTTGAATTCTTCCTGTTCTTTCTGGGCTAGCTCCTCTGGCGTCATTTCACTCTTCGGCTTCTGAACAAGAGACCTACAAATGTAAGGTGACATATTCAAAATCACTACATTCATTCAGTACTAACAACTATCAATCTAATGCAAGCATGGCAAGAAAAGAGCATCACACAAAGTTTCTCGAAACTGTCACCAAAGTTCACTAACCCATAAAAATTACATGCAAAATTCACCAACCAGAGAACCCCTAATCCTAACACTAATGGTACCTTAACCATAACCCTATTTCTAACCCAAAACCTAACCCTAGATCTCTATTTCAAACTTCAGGGTGACCTATAGTGCCGAGTTTCACATTAAGGCGTTATTGTCAAAGGCCTCACAGAATGTACTCAACGACTTCAACATGGTAACCCTGCTACGGAATGCGGATAGCACACCACTCAGATACGGAGCAAACATCAAGTCCACCAATGGGATGGTCTAAAGCCAATGGGCCAACGGGTTGCAGTAATGGCCAGATGAACGGCCCGCTACAGGCCGGTTTACATGCTTGTATTGTAATTCTTCTTTTCCAAAAAACAATAGGGTGAAGTGACCAGCACTATTGCAAAACTTCCCCACCTGAATCCTAAGGCTAGCCATAACACTACATATAACCTTATCCCTGTATCTCTATCTCTAACTGTATCTCTAACCTTAACCCCAACCCTGACCCAATGGCTAACCCTAACCGTAAGCCTAGATCACTATTTCAAACTTCCTGGTGGGGAACTTTTGCAGGTAATCCTGCAGATTAGCATAGTAAATATATAAGCTATATACATGCTATGAGACTGTGCATGTATTAGAAGTCCTAGGATTAGGGTTAGTGTAAGGGGTTAGTGCTAGCCTTAAGCCCATTATAAGTTTTAACCTTGTTCTTAACAGCTGTATATAGCTTATGAATTTACTAGGATAAACTGCAGGATTGCCCTTTTGCAATAGCGCCGAAGTGACTTATGTCTGGCCAGTTTATCGAAAAACGTGCGGGAAATATTTCTACGTTCTAGTTAGTACAAGTCCTGGTTATATCACCCCAGGGGTCGGCGGTCGCCGGTCCACACCAGGCAATGGCTAGTAGTCCATGGGCCGACTTATAGGTGTACGTTGTACTTGCTACCTTCTGGTGAAATAAAGATATATATAGGGGACGGGCTAGTCATACTATATACGACTCTGATCTGAGTGTTCTGTGAACACGGCTTCGTACCTAGTCATACTTCGTACCAGGCTAGGGACGGGCCGGCCAACCAGTCTCCTCCGAACAGGGATGGACAGTAACGATTGGTTTCGGCACAGTGAATTTGTGACACGTCCATGATGTGTAGCAACACTTACGACATCTTAAAGAAGTCGATTTTTCTTCAAAAATTGTAAAGAAATTATCAACGAGCACACTGCAAGAAAAACAAAAACAACGGTCTTTCTAAACACCGAATGCATCCACAGCACAGAACGGAAAAGAGGGATCCCTAGCAAATCACAGATTTCGGCTTTTGCGTGACCTGTGTTACTTTTTCAAGCCCGATTAATAATACTGGGATCTCTAATCGGGATCTCGGTGAAATTACTCACACGACATTAGCCGTACTGGGAAAATTCACCTTTTACATCCATTCAGGCCATTGAGTGAATATTTCAAGATTCACTTTCCTTGGCACTGTGGCCTTGATCATGTTTGGCGTTGGTCATTTGGCCTTGACTGTGTTCGCCTACCGCCTAAGACCTTGTTAACATTATTGAGCGAGTGGACCTCTGAACACCTACCTGGTTTATTAACGTGATAATTCATTTTCCTGTGTCATAACAAACTATTCACATATGAATATACATGTACTGCTGTTTTTGTTTTATCTTTTTTATGTTTATATTTTTTTTATTGTACTGCTATTACTACTCTCATGTATGTTACTGTGATGCCTGTAAGTGCCTATACATGGCCTTGGCATTTGTGTTTCGTTTTATCTAAATAAATTGATGATGATATTATATTCTGAAACTAGGCCTAGGAGTGTATTTTTTGTTATCATTTATAAGATTTGTGTTCTCCTCAAAATGTGGCCCTCGTGATTCTGACTCTCCAGTCAAAAAGTTCCCGTGCGTCTACCCTGACCCACATGGGGGCATACTATTTTATGCACTGTCTTCAACATATATACCATGTTTGTCTAATTAAACAAATTTTAATTTTATAAAATATGCATTTACTTTTAGTCACCAGCAGTATGAAGGCCCTGTGCTGTTGTGTAGCAGCGATGCAAAAGCTGCAATACAATATCGTTCTCAGACAGTTTGTGTTAGTTCTCCCCATCGCAACTAACGGACTTTTAACACTGTAGTATAATTCATATATACATGTAACACTTCTGACAGTCCAGTTTCACATACAGATTATCAGATTCTTGAAAATAACTAATACAACAAAATAGCCTACCATCAGCCGTTTAGCAGTAGCTGACCGTGATAACTCACTGTCAGCTAAACGGACAGCATCTCCAGTTATTTTACTGCAGTTGTCTAGCACTTGTGCAAACCGTTTCAATACTGCAAGTTTGTATAGCAGAGAATGTACTGTACTGCAGGGGTTCGTATAATCGCAATACAACAAAGCAGTTTTATTGCAGCTGCACTGTAGACTGTGCATGCTGCTCTGACCACTCTTGCATCAACAATTCAACACCAAACAACATGCCAACTTCACCACTCACCATCACTGTCTATTGGTTCATACTTATATGCTGGCCTATAATGAAACTGTGAAGCAGAGTTTAAGCCATCCGTGGTGTATTAGTCATTGGTATTAGGGAAACAGCAGTTTTGTAGCTGTGAGAAAACCACACACAACAGCAACAGTCCCGCTGTATCAATTCAAAGTACCCCATCCATTACCCAACATGTTTCACAAAGGTTACTTGTAAATGCAACAGTAACAGTTCATCAACAGCTACAGTGAGAAATGTTACTGTACACCATAACACAATAATGTTCTACGAGACATACGTACATAATCACTCACGTATAGTACCAGCAACAGTCAGCGAACAATACACACTAATACTGACATAAGCCAGCCTTTAACTTCACATTATTTAACAGTAATTTTAGCAGCCTCTTTGTCAGATACTGTATATTTGTCCCACTTCTTCTCTGGATCATATGGCTCCCATCGACTGGCTGGAAAAATATGCTTATTTCGCTCGTACCACGACCGGAGACAGACTTTTCCAGCGTGCGATTCGTCTTTCTCAATGCTGGCGTTATTGACAACACGGACGTCATCGTGCACATCAAAACTGAACAGCGGACCACTCTTGCCTCGAGCCTTCGTCACAATGAAGTCGTAGAATGACGAATGATGAGGGATGATTAGGTCTTCCTTGACATACATGAGCTGGTCGACAGACGCCAGTTTGAGTTCGTTGAACTCACGGCGCAGCTGCTCAAGACACCGCTGCAAGAACTGATGCATGGTGTTGCCCTTGTGCATCCGAACCTGTCGACGATGACCCGAGCCATCCCAGTAGCTGTACGTAATGTCGATTTCCTCAGACTTAATTTTCTCCTGTTTAGCAGCCCATTCCTGCCTCAACTCCTCCCTGTGACCAGCGAAACAATGACCATAAACCAGTAACGTAACAACACTTTTTCAAGACCAATACCAAGACTTTTTTCTCTAAGACCTAACATGCATCGTCAAACGTTTCAACGTATTAATGTCCCTCACCGATTAAAAATTTTTGTTAGAAAATATATAATTACATGCAACAAAGTACATGTATGCAATGCAGGTACTTGATGCCAGCCGATACATGACAACCATAACAACATAACTATTATTTGACTCCATAGCTATTTAATGGCTGTCGAAATATTCAATAGTAATTGCTAGCAAAAAGTCTTGAAATTCTCAAGACTTTTTTGTTAAGAACAAGACCAAGACTTTCTTCTCAAGAAGAAGACTTTATTTTTTAACCCAGTGGGTTTTATTGGGCAAACCCACCCCAAATTGTGATCCATTTTTAGTTTCTTGTTCCACTAATAATAAAATATTTTATTACTGTTGTTTTTTAAACTTTTAAATCTATGAATTTGGAACTATTTGGATATTTGTTTGATATGGACAATATCTAGTAATGCACATTTAATTAACTTGAAACCCACAAATATGCCAAAACCCATCAACTATGGCTTTTTTTTAGAAAAAACCTGGGTTTAACCCACAAACCCACCAAGTTGAGTTTTTCAAACGTGGATTTTCTTAAACCCTGTTACTTAGGTTGCAACTTCAGTAAAATGAAAACAGAAGCAAAATGTAAACAATAAACTATGGCAAATACAATGGAGAGATAAATTCTACTTGACGCCAAGGAGTACCACACCTCAATCTTGCATCCTCTTCCTCACGATCTCTGTCAGGTAGGAAACTCGTATCAACATCAGGATTTTTACCTGCCACAACAACATGCATTAATGCATGTAAAATAATAGCAAAATCACTCTACATTTGACATTGTTATTTAGCTATGGTGACACAATAATGTCAATAGTATAGCATAAGTCCATAATAATGTCGATTAATATAATGGACATTTATTCAGCATTTTTCTCAGCCAGAATAACTGCATCCTGGCATAGAATGTTCCACATTTCAACCTTCAATGCAGCAACATATACATACCAAGTCTTCTCTTTTTCGGATTATCACCAGGCTGATCATCTTCATCTGAAAATTGACAAAATTCACAGACAAATAATAATCTATCATAGATAATAATAAATTACAGGGGCTCTGTAAAAATACAAGAAACAATAAACTGGCAGATATGATGAAGGATACAGAAATCAATGAAAGAAAAAAATGACAGCAAAAGTGCAAGTTTAAGCTGCCACTGAAAAAAGGATGACGCTGTGTCTCTAACAACAATAGCAGAACATTCTAAGTACTTGTGCATTCAGATTAATTTTATGTCACTAAAAAGGTGTAAAATTAACAAATATGCATATGAGAGGTAATATGATACCGGATGCCTTATCTACATTATTAGCAGAGCATTCTAAGTACTCCTATGTTCAAATTAATTTAATATCACTAAGAAAGATGCCAATTAACAAATATGAATGGGAGAGGGACTGTAATACAGGATGTCTTACCTGCATTCAGTTCAGCAGATTCCTGATTAGAAGATATGTTGTCAGAAACTTCATCATCTTCATCATCATCATCATCATCAAATTCATTGAAGTCAAACGATAATGCCACTTTCTGTATAAAAGACCAATAGTATATTCACTTTAAAACGCTACAAATATCATGCTTGCTTCCTTAGTACACCATAAAAAATTAAAACAGTAGAAGTATACTAGACACTAGGCATCTTTGCAAAGTAAATCAATTTCAAGCATAACAAGTAGACTTCAGTTATTCACATTTTAATTTTTTATGAGTTATAACTTTCAAATATTTGACCATTTTGAGCACTGTGTTATTATATTTATCATTGTATAAAATCAGTCACCTGCTTTGTTGGACAATGCTTTGACCTCAAACCAGCCTCTTCAACATTCAGATGTGCCTCTCCAGTTTTGCTCGTTACTATCTGACGTTCTCTTTCTTTCACAATGTCCTCCTGTTTAGCTTTCATCTCAGTTAAAGTCACCAAACCTGCCAAAGTAAAACAATGTTATACAATGATTGTTACATAGATATGTATAACAACATGCCAGCTGAATGCTAGACAGCCTAATAGTAGTAACAAAGCACAAGAGGTTATGGCATAAGCAGAATTCATGCACAGAACAATCAGCCACTAAAATGGCAACACAGGAAAATGAAGACCACCAACAGACTATGTGCAGTTGTAGTTGAATATAAACTACTGTAAAAGGGCACAAATATTAGAAAAACAACACACTCTCCATCCTTATTAAGCATACCATATTTTCCTCATGTATAGTAAAAACGTTCACAACAGAAATACATATATCAACCACCTTTGGCAAAGAGTGGCAAAGTAGTATCTCATCGAAAATAATTACAAGGGAAAAGAAGGTAAATAACTGTGCCAAAATATGCGACAGGTTATTGGATCACCATCAAAATCTAATCATTTTAAGATCACCGATGTTTTGGAGATATTTTGTTCACAAAAAAATGATTACAAACATTATACACATATACTTGCAGTACATAGTATCAGCTGCTGATGGCTACCAACTAATAAACATCTGACATTGCAGTGCAAACCAGATATACTGATTCTGACAGTGCAAGGCTAAACGTACGCATATTGTTAGATCCCCAAAAACTAATTAAAACCTGACTAGTATTGAAAGCAACAAAATAGCATACCAACAGTGCCAGATTTGAGCTTGGTTTCAACAGCATCATAATGAGCAGCAAACTTGTTTGAGATGGTTCCGATTTTCAATTCATCTTCAATTTTCCGCTTGCGCATCTCTAACTCTTCCTGTTCCTTCTGCCGTTTCTTCATCAAATTCATTGCGCGGCTTGCTTCCTTAGACGCTCCTTTGTAGTGAGCCATTCTGCCTGTAGTTGATTTCCTGTGAGGCACATTAAGGTATATATAACACCAAACCAAAATTGGTGCTATCGCAAAAGTTCCCCGCCAGGAAGTAAGAAATAGCGATCTAGGCTTAGGGTTAGGGATAGGGTTAGTGTTATGGTCATGGTAAAGATACGGTTAGAGATGCAGTTAGGGTTAGCCTAGGGTTAGGCTGAGGCTTAAGGCTAGCTTAAGGATTTGGGTGGGGAATTTTTGCGACAGTGACCCAAAATTAGCGCCTCTGAAGTCATTCGACATACTTGCGCTATACAAATCTGATTATTATTATTATTATTATTATTAGCAGTAAAAGTGGTATTCCTTATTTCAATCTCATTCTATTACATTTTACTAGCTGTATCTGTAAGCGGACACCAGATCTGTTAAATTTAATTCAGACATGAACGTATTAAGGAACTACACCTTAAGCGCCAGCTGATTTCAATTTCTTCAGCTGTCTCCCCTCTGATTTCAATTTATGCAAGTGTTATCTCTCTGATCCAAAGAGATACCCACCCCTACTCTCTCAGCAAACGACTAACAGACATGCTATTAG
>Ga0209052_1000202_pt1 | contig 19039 bp, 13 predicted proteins | sample WorMetHEROISLAND_2_FD_187409 | JGI IMG/M metagenome (GOLD analysis project Ga0209052, IMG submission 187409) | Marine gutless worms symbiont microbial communities from Max Planck institute for Marine Microbiology, Germany - Olavius sp. 4 HERON... | ecosystem: Host-associated > Annelida >...
AATGAACCCTGGCTGATGAACGAAAACGACAAGGGACTTGACAATGCTCTAAATTCATGGCAGGTTAAACGCATATAACATATTAATATTAATAGAAAAATTAGAATTTGTTACGTTTTACTGCTATCAGTCTGGATTTCTTTTAAATATTTGATCCAATGGTCATTTAAAGCCCGCCGCTGCTCACTCGCCTCTCTTATCGGTGGCAATTGATCTCTTGGGTAGATCAGATATGCGACAATGCTGCCACCCAAGATCACGAGTAGGAGAAGGACTTTCAAACCGTCCGTACATGTCCATTTGGGGCCATCACCTCCGTTGATTTCCTCTTTTAAAGGCGGGGGCGGGACACTCTTCTCGCGACCAAGCCGCAGCTTGCTGCCCAAAGCGGCCACGGAGTAGTTAATCGTTCGCACCACATTCAAGATCACACCAAAAAGAGCCAGAACCGCAGCTATCACCACATAGGTCGAAGGCGCCAGGGCGTGGGCCAACGTAATCACAATAATAGCTGTGATTACCCATCTGGTGAGCGCGGAAGGAGCGCGGCTTACTAGCAAATCAGCCAAGAACAGAGCCACAATCAGTGGAAGGAATAGATGTAAGAAAGAGCTTTTGCCTTTCAAGAACAATTTACGTCCTGCCTTAAGGGTGGCTCTATATGCATTGGCGAATTCGAAAAGCACCTTTTTTCGGATCCATCTAGCTAATTTGCCCGTTGTTGTGATCGCAGCGGGTACCAGATACCTGCCAGCAAATAGGGGTAAAGTAATAACGATTGTCAAAAGGCCAACCAGAATTAAAATCGCAGATTGCGGAACAAAATAAAGTGCAATCAACCCCGTTACAAAGCTCAGGATAACAACCACCATCTCAGATAATCCCGACAAATTCCTAAAGGTCAGATTAAGATAATAAACAATCAAGCCCGGTATGACCACCAGGAGGGCCATTGCGACTCCTATTCCCATCAAACGCAATTCCGCCTTTATTGGCAACTCTTTGAAAAATTGCTTGTTGATGACCTTCCTAATCTCATCAATGGGACTTGGAATAGGCGAGTGGCGATCTGGCGGCACATCCGGCCCATAAATTGTTCCTGATCGTCTAGTTGAGGAAGTCTCTTGATCTGGCATGTTTTCACACCTCCCCACAAAGTAACTTGATAGAGGTTTGGCGGGTGCCTTTGATGGTTGCCTATTAAACTGAGTCAGACGCAGAGAAATTATAGGGATTTCTAAGGCATTGTTCAGATATGTTAAAGATACCACCGATATTCGTGCTTAAATATTCAACAAGGAATTCCGGTGTTCCCCAAAGAAGGTATGTAAAGTCTCACAACGGTATCGATAATTTGCACATTATCAATAGGTTAGCGTTGTTTCTAATCCCCCAATGATAGGATGGAATCATATTAAAAGAAGGAGCGCCGGTGATCGTTAACGGTCAGATTCAGTAGAAGATGCTGCGTTGGAAAGGTTCATTTGTTGCATTTTATCTATAGGCTTTCTCATGTCTACAATAAAGTAATAATACTACGGTGTAACAATTTAAAAGGCGGGTAGGGAGAAAAATTTTTTTATTTCGCAAATTGCGATATCAAGTTTGAGTTAGAGCTGCTGTAAGAATAGACTGGGTCAACTCTTGGCCTTCAGTGTTCTTGCTGTTATTGACGCTGGCAACATGGATGGCATTGATTTTGTTGGCGACAATCCAGAAGGTATTGACCACTCATTTTTATTCAAGTGTCAAGTCAAGTCCGTCCTGCGGCACGCAAGTCTAATACTTTAAATTAGAGCTCTACGGGCCCCCTGGAATGTTGGTTGCCAAAGCCTTTAAATCGAATCCTGCCCGCTTTAATGTGCGAAGGAGTGCCGCCACCTCGCCGTAACAAAAAATTTGATCGATAAGCCTCTCTCTACGGTAGTAGGAAATATTGTTGGCTAGATGTCTAGCGTTGACCTCGAACTGCCGAGGTATCCGGCCCTGGGAAATTGCATTATAATCTGGCAGGTGTCCTCCTTCGGACGACACGGATTGGGAAAGCGGCCATATTTGCACTTCAAAGTTTGCCCGAGTGGGCAGTATCTCTTCCTGCTGTATTCTAAATTCAAACCCGTTGAGCTTAAAGAATACAGCTATATAATAACTCTCTTCTTGAGAAGGCTTGGGCGTAAAATTGTCGGCGAATAGATACCCGGAGGTCCATTCGTTCTCCCCAAAGACGATCTCACCCAGAAAGTGATCTGCAATTTTTAAATCCCAAGCCAAGTCTGAATCCTCGGGGACTTCGCCGTATACCCGTTCTACTTCGCCCAGCGACACGCCCACCCTCTCCTTATCGTCCTCGGCAATCGCCCGGCAAAGAACGGCGAGGGTTTTAGGAGGAACTTTAATAAAATAAACCCCTCGATCATCCAAAATTAGGGCATTGAATCGTTTGTCATACCGAACGCTATCTATATTATCCAAGCCTACAGCGAAGCCCTCTAAAACAATCCCCCCAGGAATCCCGTCATAGCTGTCTATTGTCTGCTCCGAATCTTCAACAGGCGCAATTTTGACCGTACCGTCAGTGACCGGCACAAGATTGCTGTTCGGAGAATGAAAACCGCTACCCTGAAAAAAAAGCGTGCCCGATGGTCCAGGATTGTCATCATTGCTGATTCGAGGTCGTGCGTTATCGAACCAGGTATGAGCCATCGGCGCACCACGGCCAGCGCGACCTGCCGCCTTAATACTTTCGACCTGCTTTAAGAGTTGTTGGAGTCCCTCAGATCCAAATTTTCGACTCAAGACACGTTCCGTGATAACAGGTTTTGGATGTTGTACCGCACTCTGCCCGGACTGACCGTCTACCGTTTTTCGCGATCTTAGCGGCGGTGATTTCTCTGGCGACGTTTTTTTATGCGTGCCTTTTCGGTCGTCTTGCCGAGTCTGTACCGTCGATTTAGGTGTCTCCTTGGATTGTGGCTTCAGGTCTTCTTCCACTTCGTGGTTATCACCTCGACCGTTATCTATTTGCTGGTCATTCGTCTGTGGTGCCTTTGATTTTGGTTCCGGTTTTTTTGGCACTTGGTAGATATCACCTTGACCGTCATCTATCTGCTCGCCCATCGTCTGTGGTGCCTCGGATTGTGGTTTCGGTTTTTTTGGCATATGGCTGATATCACCTTGACCATCATCTATCTGCTCGCCCATCGTTACCAGGGGGTTGCCGAGCAAAGAGATTAGGAAAATAATTAATACGACGCCTCTTATTTTAGGTCTCGTCATTTTTCCCCCTTTAGTTTTCCCAGGCAATCGAAGACTAACGGGTATGGTAAAAAATCGTTGGTGCAATTCTAAGTTCCTGAGATTTATTGCCATCTAGATCCTGTCGCTTATATTTCTTTCGCGCTATTGATAGTTTCGAGAGCGAGAAAAGAAAATGATTATAGCGATTTTGTATCTGTTCCGTCGAATTCCAACCTACTTTCGAAGGATGGTTGACGCACTCAAGGCGGATCTCTAAGCGTTAATTGTCTTAATCAAAACGGGCGCACGTGAAATAAAACCTATTTTATAATGAGCTTATCGACTGTTTCTCGGTTCTAAGCAAAATAGGCTCAGGATGAAATTCTGGATGTGGGAAGTAGAGCGAATGGGAGTGAACGTCACGTTCTCGGACTGCACGATTCATTAATAGTTAATGTTAGTAAAAGAGGTTAAAAATGCCAATAGCCTTCAGTATCGCATTTTGTAAATTAATAAAAAATCTATTCTACCTTCTTTCCCCCACAATTAAATTTCAACAAATATCAGATCGCTTTATTTATTTGACGTTCATATATAGCCTGGAGATATTTCCATAACCAGCAAGCTTCTTTTCAAATCCTTTTGAGATTTTTGAAAAAACAACCTTTCGAGCTCTTGATGAAGCATGAATTATTAGCTTTTTCCCATCCCTGCTTGTTCCAAGATATATGCCAACGTGTGTGATTCCATCTCGCTTGTCAACCACTCCATTGCCATCTTTATCATAAGTTTGTTCAAAAAAAATAACATCTCCTGCACTGGGATTACCCCATCTGGGTATAAATGCTTTTTTTGTCTTGAATAAAAGTGCCTGACCCGCGGCATCTGTATGAAGCCCTCGAAGTGTATTGAATTCATCCCGATAAAACCCGCTTACGAAAAAGGCCGCGAATCTAGAAGCATATGCTATTGCTCCAGAGCAGTCCACGGGTAGGTCCCAGTTTAGTGAATTGGCGCATTCGGCAGGAAATACTATCTTGGCTCCAAACACATATGGAGATTGCTTTCGGGCCAAACAACCAAGCGTATCAAAAGTGGCTTTTCTAAACCGCAACTCTTCGCCCAATAGATGTTTCGGGCCCTCACGTCGGATTTTATCCAGTTTCTTTGCAATACTCTTAATTTCATCTTTCGAGGCTGGAGAAGCACAATAGTAATAATTCGCATCCTCTCCTATTAAAATATCTCCAGGTTTGCACTGGGCATGTGTTACCGACGACGCAAAAGTAAGCGATGCAACAATTATAATACCAAACTGATACAATTTTATTTTACATTGCATTAAGGCCTCCTTTGTTTTTGAGAATAAGATATCATACAGGTTCTTATACAACCACTGTAGCCACGGGTTTTCAAATTCCCAAAGATCCAAGATGGCACGAGAACGTTCTCGGTCTTGACCGTCGACCGTCATGTTGTTGTATTGGTCCGTATCGATTTCCGACGCTTTCGAATAAAAATTTTTTAATACAATCGAATTATCACAGATTTCATTTCTCGGAAGCCCCATAATCCAATGGGGAGACTACTTACGTGGAACAGGAGGTCAGACAGGAAACCTTATTCGATTTTTCGGATCAGAAAGCCGCTTCAGGTCCGGTGTAGGAGGAGAACAGAATTTTCTTGTTGAGACATTAGCTAATTTTGTCTGGATATGTCAAGTAGGTTTAAAATTCAGAAATAATTTTTAATCGCACATCAATACTATTTAACTTAGCTTTCGGGATTGGGCTTGGCAGAGAAAGGCATGGCCTATCGAGCTGGTATCATAACGAAATAATTAACATCCACCTGGTGAGATCCATCTATGTCAGATTAAGAAAACCGTCGAGTTGGAGCCAAAATATTGGACAGCGCATTAGTGCAGCTTAAATATGTTTAAATGGCAAGATGCTATTTTCCCGGTATAAAAGGAAAAATGATTGGCTGGTAATGTTATCCTCCGATATTATTTGGTCCGATGGGAATGTTGTCCGCTTGGACGGAAAAGTTGGGAAATAGAAATGTTCTTCTAAATAGTTAATGAGAGCAGAAGAAAGTATTGACTTTTATTAGTGAATATGATGGATAGTCAGTTTGTCTTTTCCACTTCGGAGGTGGGATTCCCGAGAGAAAATTTTAAGGCCAGCTTAGCAGCGGCCGGTTTCGAGCTTAACCAGCAACATCCATTACCGGGAGGTAGATCATGTTCGGTATCGAAAATATTACCGCCAACAACGGGTGGGCCATGGCCGTGGTCGGGGCCACGACGGTGTTTATCGGCCTTGTCGCCCTTTCCATTGTTATTTCCCAGATTCACAAAATTCTCGAAGTTTGGGAAAACAGAAACAAGCAGGAAGCCCTGCCGGCGCAGCCGCCGCCGCCACAGGAAAAGGAACGCGTTTTCCAGGAGCAGCGCCTGCCCACCGCCCGGGAGCTTTGCAGCATTTACCGCCCGCTGGTCGAACAACTCAAAGAACCCTTTCAACTCGTGCAACTACATGAAAAAACAAAAGAAATGGACCTGCCCCACGCTCATTTGTCAATAAAGTGCCTGCAGGACGCCGACATCCTGGTCGCTCAGGGTGACGGCACATTTATCTGGAACAAACAAAAAGGAAACTAGGGGATAAGCCATGCTCGACCTATTTTACACGTTTTTTATCAACACCGGCTATTACCTGGCGGATTACCGCCATATCATAATGATTATCGTTGGCTGTATATTCCTCTATCTCGGAACCGCCAAAAAGTTCGAGCCCCTTCTGCTGGTACCCATCGGGTTTGGTATCCTGGTCGGCAATGTCCCATTCTTCAAAGGCTTCGGCATCGGTATCTACGAATCCAACAGCGTGCTGCATTACCTGTATTTCGGGGTGACCACCGGTGTTTACCCATCCATCGTTTTTTTGGGCCTGGGCGCCATGACCGATTTTTCATCCCTGCTGGCCAACCCCAAATTGATGCTGCTGGGCGCCGCCGCTCAGATGGGGATTTATTTTACCCTGCTGGGCGCCCTGTTTTTCGGCTTTCTTCCGAAAGAGGCGGCCGCCATTGCCATTATCGGCGGCGCCGACGGTCCCACTTCGATCTTTCTGACCGCCAAGCTGGCGCCCCATCTTATCGGGCCCATTGCTATTGCGGCCTACTCCTACATGGCCCTGATTCCGGTAATCCAACCGCCGATCATGAAGCTGCTGACTTCTAAAGAAGAGCGGCTGATACGCATGCCTCCCGGCCGGGAAGTTTCGAAGAAAGAGCGTGTCATTTTCCCGGTGGTGGGCGTTTTGCTGTGCTGCTTTTTAGCTCCCACTGCCCTGCCGCTGCTGGGGATGCTGTTTTTGGGTAACTTCCTGAAGGAATGCGGCGTTGTCAACCGCCTGGCCGGAACGGCCCAGTCGGCCATTATCGATACGGCCACCATTTTCCTGGGATTCACCGTCGGCGCCAGCACCCAGGCCGATGTCTTCGTAACCCCCAAAGCATTGGGCATCTTTTTTCTGGGCGCGGTCGCCTTCTCGATTGCCACCGCCTCCGGGGTTATCTTTGCCAAGATTATGAATCTCTTTTTAAAAGAGAAAATCAACCCCCTGCTGGGGGCGTCCGGGGTTTCAGCCGTTCCCGGCTCGGCCCGCGAAGTTCATTTGATGGGCCTGAAAGCGGATCCTACCAACTTCCTGCTGATGCACGGAATGGCATGCAACTCCTCAGGGGTAATCGGTTCGGCCATCTGTGCCGGTATTTTGTGGAGCTTCTTCGTTTAAAAGACGCAACCAACCCAAAAAGCCCGCCTCGATCGACTCAATGGCGGGCTTTTTTTTAATTCCGCGCCGTTGTCGTTTTTTGCTACTAATTCTTTCCGTGGATCTATACATGTTCTTCTGTCAAGAAGTCCGGCCAGGGGATCCTATTTGTGACAAGCGCTATAAATGGACTTATTTTATTGACTGAAGATAGAGCGGATTATATAGCTGTGAATGAATGATTGAATCCTTGTTGTCATAGCAGCCATCATTTACCCGGCTTAAAAACAAAAGGAGACCGTCATGCACGCCAAAATTCTTATCAAGAGAAAATTTAAAAAGGGCAAAGAACAGGAAATAACGGCCATGCTCAGGGAATTGCGTTCCGGTGCTCTCCACCAACCCGGCTACATTTCCGGTGAAACCCTCACTTCCATTCAGAATCCTCATACGATGGTGGTCATCAGCACCTGGCAGGACATCGAGAGTTGGCATAACTGGAAACGCAATAATACCAGACAGACTTTGGAACAAATGCTTGAGAAGTACCAGGAAGGATCAACCGAATATCAGGAATTTAAGGTGGGTGCGTTTATAAAGGATTAGGCCTCTGATCCGAAACCGCCTATCGCTTTATCGGTAGCCCTCTTTGCGCAGCAGTTGCTGGTGCCAGATCGCAAATTCGTACATGCCGATAAAACGATCATCGTCATTGATAATGCCGATGGCCATCTCCAGCACCCCCCGGCCGTACGCATTGCTGTATTCTTCGGAGCTGCGCGACTGAAGAAACTCGCGTACAAGCATTTGGCTGGTACGTTTGGACGTGTCCCTGCGGATATCGATGGGGTCCTTGGGCTCTTGAAAGGGATCCCATTTATCGTAGCCTTTTTTTAGAATATGCTTTTGACGCCGCGGTGACATGGCGTCAAATACGGCCCTCTTGCGCAGTTCAGCCTCTTCGTCCGAGAACTCGCTCATTTCTTTTTCCTCCCATGGCGCCGGGGCCGGGGGCTGGGCGGCTCCGGCGGCTCTTCGGCAACTCCTAGAAAAACTTCGTTAAAATCCATTAGCATTGCCGAGGACAGCGGCACCAGCAAGTCTACCAGTTTGATATTTTTGGATTTAATATCGCGCAGCAGCTCAGCCGATATGCGCTGCAGCTGGCCATGGACGCTGTCCAGATTCACTGTCGGGTACTGCTCACCTTCCTTGAAGCCCGATTTGCCACAGGTGTGTCCGGCGCCGCCGATGGCAGTGGGGATACCGTAAAACCGACAAGTCAGCGGCCGGTAGTCATAAAGGTCGCACAAATCTTTTTCGTTGAGCAGCGGACAGCGAATCCTTTCCAGGGCCATTTCGGCCAGCAGTTCGCCCTCGTTTCTGCCGGACTGAAGCTCTTTATAGGCCTTGCGCTTGATTTTATATATCCGCCGGTCGGCACGGTTGGCCTTTTCGACAAGCTCGACTTTGGCCGCTCCTTTAAACTTTTCGTTGAATTTGTGGTGCAGATACAAAGCCTCGATGAGGGTCAGATCGAAGAGCGCAAAACAGCAATCCGCACATTTTTCCTCGCATTTAACACATTCAGCATGGGATGCCTTGACCCGGTCGAAGGCCGCCTCGGCCTTTTCCACCAACGCTTCATATTTTTCAAAATAAGGTTTAAGGTTAATATCCATGATTGAGGTTAGCTCCTTTTATAGATTGGTTTAAAAGGTTCTACGTTCAGGGTTCAGGGTTCTGGATTATTTTACCGAACCATCCCCTTACTTTATTGGCTGCGTCCCCGGGAAGACGAGTCAGATTGAAGAGAATCCAATCGGTTTATCGAGCCCCTAAGTAACCGATGAACCCTGAACACGGAACCCCTGAGCCTATATTCTTCAGTGTTTCACGTGAAACAATCCCTTGCCAGTCAAGGCAACAGGTCGGCTTACTTCCCGATGCAAAACCGGCTGAAAATGTGGTCCAGCAGGTCCACTTTGACATTGGTTCCAATGATCTGGCCCAGGCTGTCGACCGCCGCCTGCATATCGATGGCGACGAGTTCCATCGGTGTGCCCGCCCTCAATTCCCGACAGACGGCTTCGGCTGCCGCTAAACTTTCCTCCATCAGCAATTTATGCCTCAGGTTCGGCACAATCGCTGTTTCCAGGTCAATAGGTTCTTTACCGAAGCCGTTTTCAACAATGCGCGCCTTCAAGTCCTCGATGCCGCGACCGAACAAGGCCGACGTGCGAACACAATCAATTGCTCCCCAGGCTGCCGGCAGCTTGCAAAGCTTTTTTCCGTCGACCAAATCGACTTTGTTCGCCACGATGATCATCGGTTTGCCCTGTAATTTTTCAAACACACTGTAGTCTCCGGCAGTCAGCGGACGAAAGGCCTCAACCATGAATAAAACCAGATCGGCGCCGTTGACGTTTTCAATGGTCTTCTCGATGCCGAGGGTTTCTATGGGATCATCGGTGTCGTGCAGCCCGGCGGTATCGGTAAGGATAACCGGGTAGCCATCAATGTTTAAGACTTCTTCAATCATATCCCTGGTGGTACCCGGAACGGCGGTGACGATGGCCCGCTCTTTTTGCACCAAACAATTTAGCAGGCTTGACTTTCCAACATTCGGCCGCCCGGTCACAGCTACTTTTAGACCTTCCCGCACAGCCCTGTTGTCGAAATGCTGCCGGATCAAAGTCTGCAGCGGTTCTATGGCACTGGCTTCGACTTGGGCGGCCGTTCGAAGAGGTTCGGCGATATCCTCAGCTTCGTCTGGAAAATCAATGGCGGCTTCGGCGTGTGTTAACAGATCGATAAAAAATGTCCGTATATTTACGATCGATGCTTTCAGCCTGCCGTCAACCTGAGCGGCGGCGAGCTGCAGCGATTTCTCCGAGCGCGCGTTGATAATATCGATCACCGCCTCGGCCTGGGTCAGATCGATGCGCCCGTTTAGAAAGGCCCTTTGAGTGAACTCGCCCGGCATGGCGATGCGGGCGCCGTGGCTGCAAACCAATTCAAGAATGGTGTTCAAGGCCACCCTACCCCCATGGGCATTGATTTCCACAACGTCTTCGCGGGTATAGGACCGGGGAGCCTTCATGACTGCCAGCAGGACCTCGTCGACCAGTCGGCCGGTATCAGGATCGGTGATATGACCGTAGCTCAGCCTGTGGGAATCGAATCCGTTGCCCGCGGCGGTCTCAAGTGACGGACGGTTGGCGATACTGGTGGCAGGTCGCCCCTCACCGGGAGAAAATATCTTTTTGGCAATCGAAACGGCCCGGGGTCCGGATATCTTTATTATACCGATTCCACCCCGGCCGCCGGGTGTCGCAATGGCTGCTATAGTGGAATTGTCCATGATCAGTGCGACGGTTGTCTGGGGGCGCTGTTCTTTTTGGGGAATATTACCAGCTTGCGCATATAGCCGTCTCCCCTGCTTTTGGTCTGAACCTCAGGGTCATCTTTTAGCGCCAGGTGAACTGTCCTGCGATCGTATCCGTTCATTTGGCCCAGGGATATCGGCTTGCGAATTCTTTTCGATTTATCTGCCAGGCGCACGGCCAGCCTTTCCAAATTAAGTTTTCGGGTGGCCAGATAGCCTTCAACGTCGACCTGGATCCTGACTTTGCTGCGGTAGCTGTTATTTTTGTTGACGATTTTATCCACAAGGGATTGAATGGCCTCCAGGGTTTGACCCTTCTTTCCGATTAAAATCCCGGCATTTCCGCCGGCGACATTCAACAGAATCCGGCCGTTGCTTTCTTCAGCCGATATGGTCGCATCGGAGGTGATTGCATCGACAATATGCTGCAACACTTCCTGGGCAAGCTCCTTGGGATTTTCCTCGGAACGATGTTCAGCGGTTCCTTCGACATCGGCACTGACCGAATTGATATCTTCGGCCGGGGCCGGTTCCTGCAAAACGGAGACCTCCGGCTTACCGTCATCGCTGTCGCGGGCGGTTGCCGGCGCTTCGTCGGGCACCGTCACTTTGATCCGGGCCTTTTTAACACCGGTAAATCCGAAAATGCCGCTGGAACCACGTGATAAAATTTCATATTGGATCTCATTGGGCGACAGGTTCAGCTCCTTGCAGGCCTTCTTTACGGCTTTATCGATATTTTTTCCTTGAAATTCAAAGGAAGGCATATTGTACAACCTCCGTTACCGCACTAGGCAAATTTTTTCTGAATATAATATTGCTGGGCAATCGATAAAATATTGTTAACCAGCCAGTAGAGCACCAGGCCGGACGAAAAATTGATGAAAATGACCGTGAAGATGACCGGCATGAACATCATCATTTTAGCCTGGGTGGGGTCCCCCATGGGCGGAGACATTTTCTGCTGCAAAATCATGGAAGCTCCCATGATAAGGGTCAGGACCGGAATCCCGTAAGGCGGTTCCATAAAAGGAATATAGTCAATGGCGAAATTAAACAGGCGATCAGGAGCCGACAGGTCATCGATCCACAGGAAAAAAGGGGCGTGCCGCAGCTCGATGGCCTGATACAGCATACGGTAAAGGGCAAAGAAAACGGGCAGCTGAACTATCATGGGCAAACAGCCCCCCAGCGGATTGATTTTGTAAGTTCTGTACAGGCCCATGACCTCTTCGTTCATTTTTTTCTTGTCGTTTTTGTATTTTTCCCTGATCTCCTTCATCAGCGGCTGGATCTTTTTCATTTCACTCATTGATTTGTAGCTTTTCGATCCCAGCGGCCACAAAATGATTTTGATTAAAAGCGTCAAGACGATAATGGCAACACCATAGTTGGGAATTACACTGTAAAGCATGTTCATCAGCCAGACGCAAGGCTTGGCGATAAAATTGAAAAAACCGAAGTTGAGCGCCTTGGCGAGCTCATGTCCGACCTCCCCCAGGACTTGACTGCTGCGCGGCCCGAAAAACAAAGTGTAATTATAGCTTTGCTGGGTGCCGGGCCGGATATCGCTCAAAGGATTCAGATACTGGGCTTCTACCAGATCGTCGCCTTTGACATACAGCCGCATGCTGGCTTCCTGAGCATGGTCAGGAATGATACTTGTCATAAAGTATCGATCCTGTACGGCAACCCATTTCAGGCTGCCGCTGAATAGGTTTTTTTCCTCGATGTCATCGACATCGACCTCCTCGAGGTTGCCGCCGATCAATGTGCTGGGCCCCTCAAAACCATAGGCCATGCCTTCCTTGGTGACCTGACCCCTCAGGGCAATATAGAGCTTGTCCTGGATACTGCGATTGGAACCGTTCTTGACGGTGACATCAAACCCGATCACATAGGAATCCGGCGTGAAGCTATAGGTTTTCTCGACAACGACGCCCTGCCCGGAGTCCCATGAAAAGGTAACCTTCTGCAATGCCTCCTTAACGCTGAGGCTGTCATCACTAAGGTTGGCTGAAAATGCGGCCTTGTCAAGGTCGCCCAGGCTTTTGCCGTCATAGCCGATCACGACAGTTTGGAACTCGCTTTTTTGGGGAATGATTTCCTTGCGCGGAGAATCTTTATGGGCCGTTTCCCGATAATTTTTCAAAATGAAACTGGTAAAGCCTGCGCCTCTCTCCGAAATCTTGGCAGTATAGAGCGGTGTGTCCACGGTGATGAGCCGGGTCTGTGCAGCGGGTTCGGCAACCGCTGCGGCCTTTGTCCCGGGTGTTTGGCCGGCAGTGCCCGGCTGCTCCGCGACATAGGGGGCCGACGGCTGGGCCTGTTCGGCCGGGGGCGGCTGGGTCTTTTGGGCGGGCCTTTTAACCGCCTCCCGATCGACGAAAAAGAGCTGCCACACCAAGAAAACCAGGGCCGACAGGACAATAGCAATTAACAGACGCGCTTGTTCCATTGTCTTCTCCTAAAACTGACACAAAGCTGATTTGAAATAGAATGTTTGAGTTCGCTCGATTAAACGGGGCATGTTCTCTGTGGACCAACCTAAAGGCGGGCTGATAAAATTCGGTAAATAGGCCTCAGCTTAAGAGATCCGTTCCGTGCACATTGCATCCTTGCGGTAATCTTGCATTCAGGGCCAGGCCGCTCAAAACCGGCGCAGCCAATGCTCACATCGATTCAGGGAACCGGATCAACACCACCGGGATGAAATGGGTGGCATCGCAAAATACGCTTCAAAGCTAACAGCAGGCCGCGGAGCGGACCATGTCGCATGATCGCTTGATGGGCATACTCTGAGCAGCTGGGATAAAATCGACAAGATGGCCCCAGCAACGGTGAGAGCGTGTATTGGTACACCCTGACCAAAGCAGTCAAGAAATATTGTAAACACTTAGTGTGATTCATCATGTCTCGAAATCCGGTCGAATATATCCTGTAAAGACCGGTATACCGTTTCCGACACAAGCCCTGCGCTCTGCTTTTTAGCGATGATGTTGATATCCCATTTGCCAGACAAACAATGCCGGTTTAATCGAAAATATTCGCGCACAAGTCGTTTAATACGGTTCCGTTCGACCGCCCGTCCAACCCGTCTGGTTACCGTCACGCCCAACCGGGAGCGACTGTGCGCCGCAGGCAAAAAATAAGCAATAAATTCGTGGTTTTGCACCCTCTCCCCTGATTTTGACAGGGCTATAAATTCGCTTCGCTTAAGAATCCTGTCGGCTTTCGTGAAGGAAAAACGCAACGGACATGTTTCCATTGGCTGAAGATTGGGTGATTTAAATCACGAATTCTAAATAACTCCTAACCCGCCAGACGGGCCCTGCCTTTGGCTCTTCTGCGGTTGATGATTCGTCGGCCCGCTTTGGTCGACATTCGTTTTCGAAAGCCATGGTTTCTGGCTCGCTTGATTCTACTGGGCTGAAATGTTCGTTTCATTTTACTATTCCTTTATTTAATTGGGCGCTTGAATTTTCCCGTTTATTCGGAACATTGCTTATAAAGCGGAATAAGCCAATTATAATTTATCAAAGCAGAGAATCAGTTCAATGTCATCTGCAGTTGGAGCGTTGTCGTCATCCAACAGGCATCCATCAAAACAGACACCCTAAACCGAAAAACTAAAACACACACCGTTTGTTCTGTCAATAGCAAATATGAAATTTGGGAGGCTTCAAAGCAGTTGCGCAATCCAAGGCAGGGTGACGGCTACTCTGTTGCCAATAACAAAGGCGCAGGTGCTTCGTAGATATTTCCTTGCGACTTGGCGCCTTTGCGAGAGAATATTATAATAGTGCCGATCCTCCGCCTTTGAAGACAGCGTCTAATCACCGATAACTTCAAAAATGTCAAATTGTTCCATGTGAAACTCAGGGTTGGGATAGATGACGATCTGCTTGCCGATGGAACGCTCGAGGCGGGCAATGAGCGGATTTTCCTGGCCAAGCAGGAGCTCGGCAATCTGGGGATTGACCCGTAGTGTCAACCGGGTGCCTTTCATATCGTGAACATCGCGCAGGATTTCGCGGTAGATGTTATAGCAAATGGACTGCCTGGATAATAAGTAACCTTCTCCGTCACAATAGACGCAAGGTTCGCAGAGAATCCGGGTTAAGGGATCCCGGGTGCGCTTGCGGGTCATTTGAATTAAACCCATTTCGGAAATCGGCAGCACATGGGTTTTGCTCTTGTCTTTTTTCAGGGCTTCCTGCAGGGCGCTGAAGATCTTTTCCTGGCTGCTCTTTTTTTCCATATCGATAAAATCGATAATGATAATGCCGCCCAGGTCCCGGAGACGGATTTGATAGGCGATCTCCTTGACCGCTTCAAGATTGGTTTTTAAAATCGTTTCTTCCAGATTGTGTTTGCCGACGTAACGGCCGGTATTCACGTCAATGGCCACCAAAGCCTCGGTATGCTCGATCAGAATATAGCCGCCGGATTTGAGCCAAACTTTTCTTTTCAGGGCACGGGAGATATCCCCTTCCAGATTGTAAGCTTCAAAAACCGGTTCACATCCCTCGTAAAATACCACGTGATCCTTCAAACTGGGCATGTAAGTGTCCAGAAACGACAGGACGGCCTCATAGGTCGGTTTGGAATCGATGACGAGTTTTTCGACTTCCTGAATCAAAAGATCGCGCACCGCCCGCAGGCTGATGGAAAGCTCTTTATGCAATAATGACGGCGCCGGAGCCGTCTCAAACTTTTTCTGGATATTCTTCCACAGGTTGTTTAAAAACCCCATCTCGTAAGCGAGCTTTTCTTCCTGCTCGCCTTCTGCAGCGGTTCTGACAATGTAACCGAAATCTTCGGTCCTTAAATTGTTCACCATGGATTTTAAGCGTTCGCGTTCGACTTCATCTTCGATCCGCCGGGAAATGCCGATATGGGTTGAATTGGGCATCAAAACCAGAAAACGACCGGGAAGCGAGATATAGGAAGAAATGCGCGCCCCTTTGGTTCCCATGGGCGACTTGGCCGCTTGGACCAGAATTTCCTGACCTTCGTGAATCAACTCCTCGATCGTATAATTGTTTTTGTGCAAAACCGCCGGGGCCGGGTTTTCCTCAAGTTTGTCTTCTTCCTCTTCCGATTCGATCTCGAACAGGCGTTCATATTCTTTGAAATCATCGTAGAAGACGTCATCCACGTAAATAAAAGCGGCCTGGTTCAGACCGACATTGACAAAAGCGGCCTGCATACCGGGCAGCACCCGCAAGACGCGGCCCTTGTAGATATTTCCGGCGATGTCGGAGTCATCTCCGCGGTCAACATAAAACTCGGCGATATCGCCGTCTTCCAAAAGCGCCACCCGGGTTTCGTGTTCGGCCACGTTGATAACGAGTTGTTTGTACATTCGACAAAACTCCGTTTTGCTCGCACGGCGTCCAGCGCATAAAGCATGGGGCATGGCGCATGGCGTCAGCCACGCCGGTAGTAAGCTCAATCAAGATCTTTCCCAAAGATACGAACATCAGGCTGTGCGCTCAGCCTTCGGCATCCTTTCACCCCTCATTTGCCCTAAACACGCTGCTCTATGCTTTATGCCCTCTGCTCCCTGCTATATGCCCTCTGCGCCTTGCGCTCTGCCCTATGCGCCCTGCTCTGCGCCCTTTGCCAGCTTGACAACCTTGGCGCTTTTTATCTCTTTCGCCGGCAGGTTGAAGACATGATTCAGCACCTCGGCGGGTCTGACAGTTCTTCCGGGTTCCGATTTGAGCGTCATCTGCAAATACTTCGAATCGAGCAACTCCATATTTACTACCATATCCTTTAAATCCATCTTTTTCAACTTTCCTTTTCGATTGGTGAGAGTAAACGCAACCGAAGAGGCGCTGTTGAAGGAGGATAGTTTCTGCGCGTCGAAGTCATAGCCGGGAATGGAAATCCGATAGGCGTTTGTTTTGTGTGCCGGCCGCCTGGATTTAAGGGGCGCCAGACGGCAGTCGCTGATTGGCAGACCCTCCGGGAGATGGGCGTTCAATTTTTGAACAACCTCATCCGGTCTGACATAGTCGGCGACGGCAATCGTAAAATGTTCCCGGAAGCTTTCCATGCCGATAGGCAACGGATCATCAAAGGCAATTTTAGGCTTGGGATGGTATCCCTGTGAATACCTTAGCGGTATCTGGGCGCGCTTGAGGGCCCTTAAAAAAATGTTGACCATTTCCAGATGGCCGAAGTAGCGGGCCTGGCCCAGTTTGGCATAGTATACCCGCAGTTTTTTGAACGGGGCGTCTTTATCCAGTGCGACACCGGAAAAGCGAGCCAATTGTTTTTCAAAAGCGTGATATGTTCTGACGTCGATTTCGTCAAAATCGCACGTACCGCACTGACTGCAGTCATCCAGGCGGCAATCGGCGGTGAATCTACCCGCCAGGGCATTTTCCCACTCCCGGCTTAAAAAGCTTTTCTCGATCCGGCTGTCGATATGGTCCCAGGGCAGCGGTTCATCGAGATCCCTCGGCCTCACCGTAAAAAAATCGGGGTTGACACCGGTCTCCGCCATGGCAGCCTCCCAGGCCGAAAAGTTGAACTGGTCGCTCCAGCCGTCAAACCGGCACCCTTTCTTATAGGCCTCAATCAGCAGGCGGCTCAGTCGTCGATCCCCCCGGGCCCACAACCCTTCCAGCCAGCTGACCTCGGGATTTTGCCACTTGAATTGAATACCGGGCAGACGCAGTCGACGATGGAGCCGGTCGATCTTGGCCCTTGATTCTGCCAGTGGAATTTGGCCGGCCCATTGAAAGGGCGTGTGCGCCTTGGGAATGAAGGTGGCCACACTGACATTGATCTTGGCCCAGCGTCCCCCGGGCCCCTTGATTTTACGCAGCTTGTCAACCAACGCCACCAGGGCTGCCAGGTCCTCGTCGGTTTCAGTGGGAAGGCCGATCATGAAATAAAGCTTGATCACCTGCCAACCCAGATCAAAGGCGTTTTGAACCGTTTCAACAATTTCGACTTCGCTGATATTTTTGTTGATCACATCCCGCAAGCGCTGACTGCCGGCCTCCGGGGCGATGGTAAAACCGGTTTTGCGGACCTTTTTAATCAGTTGCATCAGCTCCGGTGTCAGGGTTCCGGCACGCAGCGAGGGCAGTGAGACAGCAATATTATCGGATTCAAAACTCAGCATCAACTGTTCGATCAGCGGCGCAATACAGCCGTAGTCGCCCGTGCTCAAAGACAACAAAGAGATGTCTTCATATCCGGTGGCAGCCACTGACCGGGCGGCCATCGACATTAAGTGCTCGGGCGAACGCTCACGCACCGGCCGATAAATCATGCCGGCCTGGCAAAACCGGCAGCCGCGGCTGCAGCCGCGGGAGATTTCCAACCGCAGGCGATCGTGGATCGGCCGGCCGTAGGCAACAACAGGTTCTTCCGGGAAAGGCAGGCTGTCCAGGTCGCCGACAACCGCCCGCTGCACCCGGCTGTAGTCCGGCAGCCGGGGAGATAGACTTTGAAAGCCATTGCTGTCAATGTTCGTTTCGAAGAAAGAAGGGATATAAACCCCATCGATTCGGGACCATGTTTTTAAAAGAAATTCCCGGCCGGATGGGGCGGTTTTTTGCCAGCGCAGCCAGGCCTCGGCCATTTGGACAATCACGCTTTCACCGTCGCCGATAACAATAGCATCGAAGAATTCCGCCACCGGCTCCGGGTTGCAGGTGCAGGGTCCGCCCGCGATGATCAGGGGATGCGCCGCCGTCCTGTCGGCTGCCAGAAATGGAAGGCCGGCCAGATCTAACATATTGAGAACATTGGTATAGTTCAGCTCATACAGCAGGCTGAAGCCGATAATATCAAAATGACCGAGGGGCTCGCGGGATTCCAGCGAAAAAAGCGGCCGCCCGGTTTCCCTGAGCCGGGCGGCCATATCCTCGGCAGGTGCAAACACCCTTTCAGCCGCTATATCGGAATGGGCGTTTAAAATATGATAAAGAATCTGGATGCCGAAATGGGAGGTTCCGATCTCATACAGATCCGGAAAGGCCAGTGCGATGCGTAGCCTGGTCCGGCGCAGGTCTTTTTTGGTAGCGTTTATTTCCGTTCCCAGGTAACGGCTCGGTTTTTCGACAAAAGGCAATATGTCATCAAGGCTGTGATCGGTCATAACAAATTGAGTTTTTATTCTATTTGGGGTATGTGACAGTTTCCGGATCCGCGCCAGGCGATCAAATGCACCGCCATTCAAAGAAAGCTGCAATATCTTTTTCAATGCTTATATTGTCGATACAAATATAGGGCGCGGCGCCGGCCTAGCTTTCATGCCGGATGCGCGGAGCTCGCCTTATAGCGGTTGGCAAAAAAACGTTCCCTTTTCCAAGCGCATGCGGAGGTATTTTTCTACAACCGCTTAACCACCCTTCGGTATTTCGGAACATATTTTTGAAAAGCGGTATAAACTTCGTTTGGACCGGAAAGTGCTTAATTATTCCGTAAATCTCAAAGGTCTCCAATGAAAAAACTTAAACAGACTGACCATCGCTTTCTAGGTAAAGGCACCGCTTACGCGGCGCCCTCCCCGCAGTTCCGTACGTGAAGCTTTCCCTCATACGGTTCTTCGGTTCAGGCTCTTTTTACCAAGCCATCAACCAATCAGGCGACACCCCGATTG
>Ga0209052_1000203_pt1 | contig 18965 bp, 12 predicted proteins | sample WorMetHEROISLAND_2_FD_187409 | JGI IMG/M metagenome (GOLD analysis project Ga0209052, IMG submission 187409) | Marine gutless worms symbiont microbial communities from Max Planck institute for Marine Microbiology, Germany - Olavius sp. 4 HERON... | ecosystem: Host-associated > Annelida >...
ATATATATATATATATATATGTATATATATATATGTATATATATATATGTATATATATATGTATATACATATATACACATATATATATATATATATGTATATATATCATTATATTTAATTTAGATAGACAAAATTTAGTTTATGCCAATAAAAGTTCTTCTTTATTGTCTTCAGCAATATGTTCTTTATATAAACTATTTTATTATGTATTAAGAAAAATGACTATTAAAAAAATTCTTCTTATGAAAGAGGCTAGGAGGGTTTTTTGGGGGTGGGGTAATAGGGGTACACTTAGAAATAGGCTAGAGTTGAGGGCTATAAGAGGTATGCCGGAACTGGTTATTTTTTCTAGCCATGCCTGGTCTAGGCACTTATATAGCTTTAGAGAAGCACTTATAAATAGCGGGAGGGGCAGTTGTGTTGATAGGGGGGTAATAAATCTGATGGAGGAGAGAAACTTATTCTTTAATGCAGTTAGTTTTTGTGGCACCCGGTAACTTATTATTAGGACGAGATATAGTATTCTCAATATGGTTAGGTAACCAGGTAGGGCGGATTGTGTGCTTTCTATAATAGGAGGCCCTATTAGTGAGTCAGGTGTGAGTCATTGTAGGCCTGAGCCCCTAATAATTCTCATTATTGATATAATTACTAACGGAGTGTCGTTGTTTTTTAATGTGAGGTGGGGGAGCAGTGCTGGTTGTATCTGAGGCGCCAGGGCTATGAATATCATAAGTCGGATAGAGTAAAACGATGTGAGCATAATAGCTGTAAATATTAAGGCGTAGATTATTATATTAATGGATATAGAATTGGACCATTCTATGATTGTGTGTTTTGAGTAGAAGCCAGCTATGAATGGGATTCCGGCAAGGGATGCTCTAGAGATTATTATGGAGGACCTTGTGACAATGGATGTGGTCGAGAATTGACCATATATTCGCAAGTCTTGGTTGTGGCTATTTATAAGAATTAAACACCCTGCTGAAATAAATAGAAGAGACTTGAATATTGCATGAGCGGATATGTGGAAGAATGCCAAGTTTGGTATCTTTATGCCCAGGCATATTACTATCAGCCCTAACTGTCTTAATGTGGACAGGGCAATGATTTTTTTTATGTCGTTTTCATATATTGCCCTTATTCTTGCCATTAGTGAGGTAAAGATGCCACATGTAATTAAGGTTACCTGCATAAGTGTTGAGTTGTAGATCATTAAGTTAAACCGGTACAAGAGAAAGATTCCTGCTGTTACTAAGGTAGAAGAATGGACTAATGCTGATACTGGTGTTGGCGCAGCTATGGCGGCCGGGAGTCAGCTGGAGTAGGGAATTTGAGCTCTTTTGGTTATGGCAGCTATCAAGATTCCTGCTCATTGGAGGCTTAGGTGATGTGTTAAGTTAATAGTTAATCAGTCTCCTATATTTATAGTAGTGATAATAGATATTAATAAAAAAGTGTCACCTAAGCGGTTGGTTAATATGGTCAGTATTCCTGCGCTCAGGGAGCGTTGATTATTATAGAAAATGATTAACATAAATGAGGTAATTCCTAGGCCATCCCACCCGATCAGTAGGCATATTATGTTTGGAATAAAGATTAGTGTGTTCATTGATAAAATAAATAGCAATACAGTATATGTAAATCGTAGTTTATTTGGGTCTTGTTTTATGTAGTTTTTGGAAAATTTTAGCACGTTTGCCGAGATTAAAATAACAATAGATGAGTATGTTATGTTACTTCATTCTAGCATTAGGTCTAACTTTATCCTTCTTGATATAATAGATAGTAGCTCTCACTCAATAATAAATATGTTGTTGTAGTATATTATAAGCATGGACAGGGTAGAAGTGATTATAAACATGCCCGATAAAATTGTTGGTGTAAAGTGGACCATTTAGTTTTGAGCGTAGATGAATTATAATTTTGAGTCCACAGCTCAATAGTTTTTTTAACTTACTACATTATTTATGTATTAAGGTATTCCATAAAAGTATGAGCTGTGGGTGTATTAGGAAGTATAGGAAGTATACTGTTGTTGAGAGTTGACCGATTTGGATGAATGGGTACTCCACTGGGCATCTTCCAATTCATCTTAGGATAAATCAGGTTATTAATATAACAAAGAATATATATTGGTTTAAAGGATAAAATGCTATTGTTGCTTTGGGCCTGTTATATATTGGTGGCAAGTATATAATTAAAATAGCCATTAATAAGGCAATTACCCCGCCTAGTTTATTTGGGATGGAGCGCAGGATTGCGTATAACCAGAGGAAATATCATTCTGGTTGAATGTGGTTAGGGGTGGATAGTGGATTAGCCTCTATAAAGTTTTCTGGGTCGTTTAGGATATTTGGGGTAAAAAGGAAAAATAGAATAAATATGAGCACAGACACGATAAATCCTATGGTGTCTTTTACAGTATAGTAAAGGTGAAACGGGATGCGATCTGAGTTAGAATTTACTCCTAGCGGGTTTCTTGATCCTATTTCGTGGAGTATTAATAGGTGTAGTATTATTAATATGAGGATAATAAAGGGTATTAAGAAATGTAAAATAAAAAATCGGTTTAGTGTCGGGTTTGTGACAGCGAAGCCCCCTCATAGTCATTGTACTAGATGGGTACCAAGATAAGGGGTGGCCGAGAATATATTTGTGATAACGGTTGCGCCCCAGAAGCTTATCTGTCCTCAAGGGAGAACGTATCCTATGAAGGCGGTTATTATAGATGCCATAAAGATTGTGACGCCGATGTTTCATGTTTCTTTTAGGTAGAAGGATGAGTAATATATTCCTCGTGCCATATGAAGGTATATTAACATAAGGAAGAAAGATGCCCCATTTATGTGAATGTTATGTATTATCCATCCTCAGTTTACATTTCGTGCAATGTGGACCATAGAAAAAAATGCTAGTTCTGTGTTTGGGCAGTAGTGTATGGACAAGAAAATGCCCCTAATAATTTGTACTACTAGAAATAGTCCGAGCAAGGATCCATAATTTCATCACAAGGAAATATTGATTGGTGCAGGAAGATCGATTAGTCTTTGGGGTATAATATTTATAATTGAGTGTGTTTTTCGTAGGGGCTTCATTACGAGCATATGAATGAGTCGAACATCTTTGTTGTCTTTCAAGGACTGCTGTTTCCGAAACTATATACCTAAGAATATTGGATTTTGGCTCTTAATTAACCTCATCAAGGTTATCCGTTCGTCCGGCGCAATATTATTTTGTTAGCCTTGTTAGAGGGATAATAAATAGTAATCATAGGAGGGTGAGGGGGAGAAATTTTTTTCATAGGGCATTTATGAGAATGTCATATCGTAGTCGTGGGAGTGCCCCTCGTGCTCAAATAAAAATAAATGATATAGCGGTTGTTTTTAAGATAAGATCTAGGTTAGAGTAGTTTTTTGTTACCAAGGATACTGATATTAATCTTATTATTAGAATATTTATATATTCTGCTATGAAGATGAGGGCAAAGGGAGAGCTTCTGTATTCGATGTTGAAGCCCGATACTAACTCTGATTCGCCCTCGGCAAAGTCGAATGGGGTTCGGTGAGTTTCGGCGAGAATTGAAATTATTCATGTTGCTATTAGGGGCGATGCAATAATAATTAATCAGGAGTATTGATTTTGTACTATATCAAATAAGTTTATTGAGGACGGGTGCATGATAAATAGAATCAGGATTAGTGACATTCTTACCTCATAGGAGATAGTTTGAGCGATGCCTCGAAGGGCTCCGAGCATTCCTCATTTAGAGTTTGAGCTTCATCCCGCCATAAATGTAGCATAGATTCTTATGCTGGTAATAACTATAAAGAAGAGAATAGTGAATTTTATGTAGAATAGCAGGTTGTAGTGTGGGTAAATTATTCATAGTAATAGGGCCAGGATAATTATTATAGCCGGGGAGACCAGGAAGAATTTTGAGTTTGAGGGTATAGATCATTTTTTTTCTTTAGTGAATAGCTTTATTGCGTCTGCTATTGGGATAGTTAGGGCCATTAATCTTGGCTTATTCGGCCCTTTTCGGTGTTGCATATATCCTAGAAATTTTCGTTCTCTTAGTGTATAGAAAGCTATGGCCATTAAGGCCGACGCTATTATTAGTGTTAGGCTGATCATGTAAAGCAGGTACATTTATTTGCAGTTGAGTAGTAGGCTCATTGGTTAAGTGCAGGTTAACTGTTTTTGTTAAACTAAACTGCATGGGTAATTTGTAGGTTCTCTTAATTAAAAGTTAAGTGCTTTAGGTGTAATAAGCTATCAAATTACTGAGAAAGGTGTTCTTATTTTCAGGTTTTAGGCCTAATGCATTTTTTGCTATCTCAGTTGTTATATACATTGATTGAAGCCGCGCAGGGGCCCGTTGTCGATCTTTACTATTTTAATTACAATGACTATTATAATTAAAAGGATTAAGGTGATAAGTAGCAGGATGATTATGTTTTTAGGTAAGTATATAGTACTGATTTGCGATATAGTGAAAACTGTAACTGGCTCTTGAGGACTATTTATTTTTATGCAGATTAATGGGATAAGTATAAAGTGGATGTTTCTTTTTAATATTATTGAGTCATTAGAGGTTAATCTTACAAAGTATGAGAATATTACTATTATTCCACCCACATAAATTAGAAACAGAATTATAGCATATCACGATGAAATGTTTATTCTAATCATAACGGTTAGTATGATCGATATTACTACAATAACTAATCTTAGGTTTATTGGGTTGTTTGAGGCTAGTATGGTTCAAGCGGCGGTTGTTAGTATTATTATTGTTACGGATGTTAATGTCATTAATATTAGGCTTTTCAGTTTAGTGACCCCTCAAATCATTCATAGATGACTCCGCTTGTTAAGGCTCCGGCAAATATTATTAGGAACGAGATTGTTGGGGAGGCCCAGGGCATGAGTATGGGGGTTGCCAGGATTAGAGCAATTTCGATGTCGAAAATAATAAATAAAATCATTAGTAGAAAAAATCGTAGGGAGAAGGGTTTTCGTGGTATAGAGTTTAAGTTTATTCCACACTCGAAAGATGAGTTTTTATTGGATCATTTTTTTATTGTGGAGGCAATAATTGTCGGGAGTAGGATAATTGTTGCTCTGATTGCCCTAATTATAAGTCAATAGGTAAGCATTGGGTACATTATGAGTGGTCGTTTCTGTATAGGGAGATTAGCAAACAGAAGATGTATGCTTGAATAAGGCAGATAGCTAGTTCAAATATAATGTATAGGTTAATTATAGTAGTTAGGGCCATAAATATCTTTAAGTTAGTCGTGATTGAGAAAGATGCCATCAGGGATAAAACAACATGACCAGCGGTTATATTTGCGGCGAGCCGGAAGCTTAGGGTAACTGGCCGTACCGAGATTCTTACTGACTCAATTATAACTAGAAATGGGTTTAACCATGTAGGTGCTCTGTCTGGTAGAAGATGCCTAATGGTTTTTTTAGGGGAGGCTGTTATTCTTCTTATCAGGAGGAGCAGTCACATAGGGAGTCCCATTGATAGTGTTGTAATGATGTGGCTGGTAGCACTGAACATGTAGGGGAGTATGCCTGCTATGTTGAAGTAGATGATAAACATAAATAGTGTGTTAATAACTAGTAAGGTATTTTTTAAGTTCATGGATTTAGTTCTTTTTAGTTGTGATGTTATAAGCATTATTGGGGATATTATCATTGTTACTGTTTTACTATGGCCATATCAGAGCCTTGATGTGATAAGTATAGGGATTATATATAATGTAGCAATGTCTTTATAGCATAAATTGAATCATATTGGGTCGAAGTTTGAGAAGATGTTTATTATCACTGGTACTGCAAAACTTGATAATATCAATGTTGGCTTTGAAGGCCAGTAGTTTATATAACTTAAAGTTTTATAGTACTAAGGGCTATTATAGACTAATAGATTCAAAGTCTATTGTGCATTGGACACTATACTATAAGGAGCCCCATCAGTATACACTGGTGTAGAGACAGATTCATACCACGTCTACGAAGTGTCAGTATCAGGCAGCTATTTCGAACCTTAGGTGGTGGTTATTTGAGAAATGTGCTTTAATATTACGCAGTATATTGATTAGTAAGAACAGAGTTCCAATGATTACATGGATGCCATGGAACCCTGTGGCAACGAAGAAGATTGATCCATAAACCCTATCTGCAATTGTAAAAGAGGATTCGATATATTCGGAGGCTTGTAAGAAAGTGAAGTATGTACCTAGAGTAATGGTTAGGGCCAAGGTGAGGGTGGTTTTTAATCGTTTTTTAGTTATTAAGCAGTGGTGTGATCATGTTACTGTAAATCCTGATGATAGCAGAATTATTGTGTTTAGCAGGGGTACCCTTAATGGGTTAATAGTAGTAATGCTTATTGGTGGTCAAGTACATCCGGCCTCTATTGAGGGTGTAAGTCTTCTATGGAAGAATGCTCAAAAGAAAGCGGAGAAGAAGCAGATTTCACTTGTAATAAATAGGAGCATTCCTAGTTTTAGCCCCCCTTGGACATGTGAGGTATGTTTTCCCATGTAAGTGGCTTCTCGGATAATATCTCGTCATCACTGGAATATTGATAATATCATGGTTGTTGTTCCCAGTAAAAGTAATATTGCATCATTAAAGTGTAGTCAGTTGATTAGTCCCAGGGCTATGAATATGGCCCTGATGGCCGAGGTTAAGGGCCATGGCCTTAGTTCTACTAAGTGGTAAGGTAATCGGTATACTTTCATTTTGTTTATGCCCCTTATTGTGTCTTTTTATTTGGAGGATAAATGTACGTTTGTATATACTAAGGGCATCAAGAGATTTAAGGTCGTTGGTAAATTTACAGTTTATCTTGTTATCTTGAGTATCATTTTCAGGTTATGTTGGCGCTTGTTTGGTTATTTTCATTAATCATTATTTGCTTGCTTTTGTAAAAGTAGAAATTAGCGGAGATTAAGGTCAGGGTTGCTCAGGATGAGAACAGTATATAGGTTCAGTATATAGGGGATATGTGAGGCATGTTTATAGTCCACGGGGCATGTAACTTATACTTGACAAGTATATATTATAAATTAACTAGAGCTACCTATATCGAAATTTTTGATCAGTTAATGAATGATTTCGTATTAATTGATTCTATTACGATAGGCATAAATGAGTGGTTAGCTCCACAGATTTCTGAGCACTGGCCGTAGAATACCCCGGCTCGGTTTAGTAGTAGCCTTAGCTGATTTAGCCGTCCTGGGATTGCGTCTGCCTTTAGTCCGATTGCGGGAATAGTTCATGCGTGAATCACGTCTGATGCTGTTACCAGTAATCGGATTTCTGTCAATATGGGAATTACTATTCGGTTATCTACTTCTAGAAGTCGAAATTCTCCCTTGTTTAGTGATGCGTCTTGTACTATGAATGAGTCAAACGTAATATGAGGAAAGTCACTATATTCATATCTTCAGTATCATTGGTGGCCAACAACCTTAATGGTCATGATGGGTTGATTTAGTTCATCTATCAGGTATAGTAGGTGCAGGGAGGGAATGGCTAAGGACACTAGAATTGTTCTCGGGATAATTGTTCAAATTAGTTCTGTTTTGTGGGCTTCTTTTGTGGTTCGGTCGTAGAATTTATTTTTCATCAGGAATAGTATTATATACCTGATGGTGCTTAGAACTATTGTTATAACTATTAAGATAAGGTCGTGGAAGGACACTAGTATGTTTATTATGGGGGAAGCTGAGTCTTGTAGTATAAGTTGTAATCAGGTTCTCATTTTCTAAGTGAATATTTTAGTTATTATATGTTTTCTAGTTAACAGGTAGATGCTCTAAGCTATCACTTATGTTATTTTGAGGTGATTGCTATTGTTTCATTGTGGCTGTGGTACCTTAGTGGCAGTGTTTGCTCTCATTCTATTGAGGATGGCATGTGGCTTCTACAGATTATGGCTCGTTGTCTAGATAGTGCTTCTCAGGCAATAAAGATAAATATTAACAGGGCGGTAAATGAGATTATAGCACCAACAGATGACATAACATTTCATGTAGTGTATGTGTCAGGGTAATCTACGTATCGTCGTGGTATGCCGCTTAGTCCCAGGAAGTGTTGCGGGAAGAAGGTTATATTTACCCCAATAAATATTACTGTAAATTGGGCCTTTATTCATCGTTGGTGTAGCATAATTCCAGTGAAAAGGTGGAATCAGTGTGATGTGGCGGCAAAAATTGCGAATACCGCTCCCATTCTCAGCACGTAATGGAAGTGGGCCACTACGTAGTATGTGTCGTGAAGAACGATATCTATTGAAGAGTTTGATAGGCAGACCCCAGTTAGGCCCCCAGTTGTAAATAGGAAGATAAACCCCATAGATCATAGCATGGATGGGGTTGATTTTATCTTTGACCCGTAAATTGTAGCTAATCACCTGAAGACCTTAATTCCTGTTGGAACTGCAATAATTATGGTTGCAGCAGTGAAGTATGCTCGTGTATCTACGTCTATTCCTACTGTAAATATGTGATGGGCTCACACAATAAATCCAATAATCGCAATTCTAATTATTGCATAAATTATCCCTAGGAGGCCGAATGGCTCGGACTTAAATGTATTGTGGGCGATGATGTGTGAGATTGCCCCAAATCCCGGAAGAATTAAAATATATACTTCTGGGTGGCCAAAAAATCAGAATAAGTGTTGGAATAGGACAGGGTCTCCACCTCCAGCGGGATCAAAGAAGGAGGTATTGATGTTACGGTCTGTTAATAGCATCGTAATTGCTCCGGCAAGAACTGGTAAAGATAATAATAGAAGAATTACTGTTAATAATACTGCCCACACAAATAGTGGAATTCGTTCTGGTTGAATGCCCTTTGAGCGTATGTTAGTGATTGTGGTAATAAAATTGATCGCCCCTAAGATTGATGAGGCTCCTGCTAGGTGTAAGGAGAGAATTGCTAAATCTACAGATGGCCCTCTGTGGGCAATGTTTCTTGCTAAAGGGGGGTATACGGTTCATCCTGTTCCCACTCCTCTTTCCACAAGCATTGATAATAGTAAAAGTGATAAAGAGGGGAGAAGTAGTCACAGACTAAGGTTATTTAGGCGGGGGAATGCTATATCAGGGATTCCTAGTATTAGGGGGAGTAATCAGTTTCCGAAGCCCCCGATAAATACTGGCATTACAAAGAAGAAGATCATTAAGAATGCGTGTGCAGTTACGATTGTGTTGTAAAGTTGACTATTATTTAGGAATAGTCCGGGCTGGGCTAATTCTATGCGGATAATTATTCTTATTATTGTTCCCACAGTTCCTGCTCAAATGCCCAGGATAAAGTATATTGTTCCGATGTCTTTGTGGTTTGATGAATATAATCAGCGCATATAGTATAAGCATATAAAGTGCTAGGAGATTTAGTGCAACTGTAGAGGTTAACCCCCATGGCTTAGGGAGAGAACTTGTTTTTATACGGGCACTGGGTTGTTGATTACTTGTTAATGTATTTAGTCTAACATTTATATAGAAAAATAAGTTTATTATCGAACCGGTAATTAGTATAATTAATGTAAGGGTTGAGTGTTTCGTAAGAGTGTTTATTACTATAAGTTTAGGGATAAACCCTGTAAGGGGTGGTAGGCCCATTATTGATAATATTATGTAATATGTCATCATTATTGTTGTCGTTGAAAATTTTTGTTTATTCCACAGGTCATTTACTTTATTGCTTCTTGTATTTCTGAACAAGAGAAATAGGGGGGCCCTAGTCATAGAATATAGAATCAGGTAAGTAATAGATATGTGTGGCATATTAGTAATAAGTCCCCTTAATATTCATCCAATGTGGGTAATGGATGAGTAAGCTATGATTTTTTTTAGGGATGTTTGTCTTATACCCATAATGCCCCCAATAATAGCGTTTAACGACGAGATAAGGCATATCATGTGTCTATGCTTTGTGTTGGGCAGGATAATGTATGTTGTAATAAACAATGGTGCTAGTTTTTGTCAAGTGGATAGGAGGAGGCAATTTATCCACCTAGCTATTTCTATTGTGAAGGGGTACCAGTAGTGACAGGGGGCGGCGCCTATCTTTAGAAGTATAATAAATACTAATGAGTCTACGGTTAATTTTATAAATCAGTGGATGTTAAACAGTATTGTTGTGCAGAGTAAGAATATGGTTGAGCCCAGGGTTTGAGCTAGGAAGTAATTGATTGATGCTTCTCTTTCGTTAGTAGTTATCTTGTTTAGTAAAATAGGGGTGAATGAGAATAGATTTAGCTCAAGGGATACTCATATTATTAGTGGGTTAGTAGATGAAATAACTATTGCTGTCGATAAGGTTAAGGTTCTATATATTATTAGTTTTGTAAGATTTGCTTGAGCCATGGTTGAGATCCTGGATTACACTCCTTTAGGTGATTAGAAGTCACAGTATAAGGACCTAGTGGAACAAGATGGTTGACAAGTAGGGCATGCCTATTTTATAATCCTAAATTATTTACATTTTTCTGTCAACTTGTTTATTTGGGCTTAGTAATATAATTATTATTTGATTTTGGTCCTTTCGTACTAAAAATTATTTATGTGTTGTAGATAGAATCTAACCTGGCTTGCGCCGGTCTGAACTCAGCTCATGTAATAAGTTACGGGTTGAACAAACCCCTGTTTTTAGTTTTTTCTCTAATCTTTATTATAGGCCAACATCGAGGTGCTAATCTTTCTTTTGAATATGGACTTTAGAAGAAAATTAGTCTGTTACCCCTAGAGTAGCTTTGTTCGTTGTTCGTGTTAATTGTACGGGTCGATTGTGTGTGATTTGTTTATCGGGGGGAGAAAAATTGTTTGGTACATATTTGTCGCCCCAGCAAAAGATTTGCGCGTTTATTTAGCGCGGTTAGATTAAGCTTCGTAGGGTCTTCTTGTCTTACAGTGGTATAGAGGCTTCTTCACTTCTATATAAGTTTATAGCTTATTCTATGAAACAGTAGAAATCTCATTTTTTCGTTCATGCTGGTCTATAATTAGTAGACAAATGATTATGCTACCTTAGCACAGTTAGGGTACTGCGGCAATTTATTAGACATTGAGCAGAAATTATTAAGGATTTTTTCCCTTAACTATGTTTTTGATAAACAGCTGGATTTCGAGTTTGCCGAGTTTTTTATAGAATGTTGGGATGATACTTGTTTACTCATAATAGGGCTGTTATTAGCTTGTTATAATAGGGTGTTTTGTTGGTAGCATGTGTATATAGATAGAAAAAATATAATAGTAATATTTTGTTAATGGATATTGTTGGGCCTATTTTTATTGGGGTTTTGGGAGTACTGGCAAGTTAAGTAAGGGCTTGTCCTCTTACCTGTGATAATTTATAAAGATAAATATTTTTTAATGGGCACAGAAACAACTAGATATTTCTTTATGCGATAGGTATGTAGCCCCTGAAAAGTTATTTTTTTTATAGTGAAACATATTTAATAGTTGGCGCTTAGCAGTTATTTTTCAGCTCATAAAGTTTCGAGTTTATGGATTGATTAGGGGGCTTGAATAACCATGATGCAAAAGGTACATGATTTAGTCATTTTTTTTAAGGGTTTAGGGGTTTTTTGCAGTAAAGGTAGGTTTAGTTTTGTGCGTTGTGTTTAATGGTCATTAAAACAGATAGTTGTTGTCTTTATTCTATAGTAAGTAGAAGGCATTTATTATATGCTATGTTTTATTGAACAGGCACAGCTTCCGCTGTGTCTACTTTGTTACGACTTATCTTATTTTTCAATGAGAGTGACGGGCGATATGTACATGTTTTTTTTTTATTTTTAATAAACTTATAGTTAAAGTTTATTACTAGCAAGTTCTGTTTTTGTTTTAAGGTGTGGTGTCAGGTGAATAAAGTGTAGCCCATAGGCCCCATACCATTGGCTGCATTATGACCTGGGGTTTGATTGGCCTTAATGTTTTGTTTAGGCTTTAAGTTTAAACTAGTGACGGCGATATACAGACTGAGGTCAAGATATGGTGAGATGTTTGCGGGTTATCATATTAAGCAACAGGCTCCCCTGCTTGTATAAAACACTGTCAATTTCTTTGGGTTTAGAACGGTTGTTTTTGTTAGCCGACTACATGTAGATGTTATAAATAGAAGGGTATCTAATCCTTGTTTTAGTTTATATTTTTTTAGGGGGAGGGGCTATATTTTCGGGTCGTTTATTTTATAGGTTTTACTCAGGATGTGGTTTATAGTATAAGGTTGTGGTCTATATTATTAACTCGGGCTTTCTGTATAACCGCAACTGCTGGCACAGATTTTGTTAGCCCGCTTGATATTTTCTAGGTCTTTAGGTATAAATTTGTTAATGTTGTTTACTGAAACTGATTGATTATTTTTTTATCATGTGAAAATTATCATAGCTAGTATTTTAGTTGGAATCAAACTATTGTGTGACAGAAGATAACTCATTTTTGGGTTATGGGCCCAATAGCTTTATTTAGCTTATTTTGTCAAATGCTACATTTGTTAATGTCCTTTAAACTTGCAATTTAATGTTGTTTCAACTATAGCATAAACATCACAGCATTGGTCTTGTTGGCACAGTCATTGTAATAGCCAGAGGCCAGACATGAGAAATAGAGGTGATCAAATTAATAGATGATATAGAGGGGGAAGGGTTGTTTAGTTTTATTTGATTACCGTGATTGATCATAGAGTATATATATAGTGAATAGGAAGCAGTTAATATGTTTGAGGCCATAAGCAGGATAATCATTGATGCTGAAACGAAAAATGATGATATTATGGCGGTAATTTCTCCCATTAAGTTTAATCTCGGGGGGAGGGCAATATTTATCGAGACTGCAAACATTCATATTAATGAGGCAACAGGGGTTGTTATTAACAGGCCGCTTGTTAATATAATGTTGCGGGTGTTGAATTTTTCATACAGCAGGTTTGTTAATATAAACATCAAAGATGATGTTAATCCATGGGCTACTATAATAGTTAGTCTAGCGTATTGCCCTAGCTTTGAATTTGAAAGACTTCTTATGATTATTAGGCCCATGTGTCCCACAGACGAGTAAGCGATTAAAGCTTTCAGGTCGGTTTGACGAATACATATAGTATTAGTGATAATGGCTCCAATGGTTGCTATTGATATAAATACATATGAAACTGGGGATATCCGATGTCTAATTAGCACGTTAATGCGAATTAGTCCGTACCCTCCTAATTTTAACAGGATTGCTGCAAGTACTATAGATCCTGCTACAGGTGCCTCAACATGGGCCTTTGGGAGCCATAAATGGAGGGAGAACAGGGGCACTTTAACCATGAATGCTATTGTTAATATAACTCATGAAATGTAAGGACTTATTATAGGGAGTATAAAGTTTGAGGCGTAAAGCTTTATGGAAAGATTTATGTGGAGTGTTTTTAATAAGATGACTAGTAAGGGGAGGGATGCTGAGACTGTGTAGATTATGATGTATAGGCTTGCTGTTTTTCGTTCTGGCTGGTACCCCCATATAATAATAAGTAGTACGGTCGGAATAAGAGATGCTTCAAATATGATGTAGAATATGAGAAGGTTATTTATTGAGAAGTATATAACTAAGACTGTAAAAAGTAGCATTGTATTTATTAGAAAAAGGTTGTTGTTTTTTTTTGGGTCGTGGCTTGCTAGGTTTATTATTGGAACGATTCATGTAGACAGTGTAATTATTATAATGGACAGAGAGTCTAGTATTATATTTTCTGAGAAGGTGTAAATAGAGCCTTTAAGCTGGTAATATCTCAAGGTAATTAAGGTTATAGCCGAGGTTCATATAGTGCTCGTTCTTCAGGAGTATTTAAGCTTTATTATGGGGACCGATAAGGTTGTAAGGGCGACTGTTGTTAACATGAATAGGTTGAATATCTTAGTGAGGAATCGTTGCCCTCTTTTCGGCTTATTGTTACTAGAAGTGTTAGCCCCAGTCTTGCCCTGGAGACGCTTATTGTTAGTATAATAACTATAGCCGGGCCTATAAGTATCTTGTGGCCAGTAATAAGTAGTACCAGAAATATTATGAGCAGTATTATTCCCTCTAAACATAGAAGAGTTGGCAGGATGTGTTGTTGGCGGGAAATTATTGTCAGGAAGATTATAATAAAAGATAACAGGGCCATAAAGGTTACTGGCTTATTCATTATAGAATTGAGGTATAAGTGCCTGTCTTTGACTTACAAGGTCATTGCTGTTATATAGTATTAGCTTTCAATTCCAGAGGGCATAGTAGAGCTTTAACTTCCAGGGTTAATGTTTTAATTAAACTACCCTCAGATTGACCTTATGGGGCTTTAACATGAAAAGTTAATGTATTATCTGGTATACTATCAATAAATATAGTTGAAGCAAGACGCCTTGGTTGGCCGGACCTGAGCCGAAATCAGGGTGCGTATGCAGATCTTGTTTTAACGTGGTGTTTATATTATATTTAATGCTAATTGCAGGCAGGAGGGTAAGGATAAATGTGTGTCATCTGTTAGGGGCCTTATCTGGTGTGTTGGGTTGTGCAGTGTAAGAATTTTTCTGATTTTAGTAACATTAAAAATAAATAGGATTTTATTAGTGGTTTAGGTTTTGCTGTTTTTAAAGGTTTTCAGCAGAACCCTGATAAGGTAAAGTTTATTAGGGTATTTTGTTATGAAGTTTTTGGTAGGGGGACCTAGATTTATGTCAGGTTTTATAGGGATATTACCTGAAAGTTGATTAATTTGTAGATTTATTGTTTTTAGGGGATAGGACACTTTTTCATGGATTTTTTGACGTTTTTCTTGGAGCGAGATTCGGGTTTCTCCTTATCATAGAAATGGGACATATCAGGCATAAAGATGTATAGTTGTGTGTCTGGTATAGAGTGTTGTGTTTTCATTATATGTGTATATATATACATGAATATATATGTGTATACACATATATGCATACGTATATATATGTATATATACACATACATGTGTATGTATACACCCTCAAACTCAAAATTCTTCCTGGTCTCCCCGGCTATAATAATTATCCTGGCCCTATTACTATGAATAATTTACCCACACTACAACCTGCTATTCTACATAAAATTCACTATTCTCTTCTTTATAGTTATTACCAGCATAAGAATCTATGCTACATTTATGGCGGGATGAAGCTCAAACTCTAAATGAGGAATGCTCGGAGCCCTTCGAGGCATCGCTCAAACTATCTCCTATGAGGTAAGAATGTCACTAATCCTGATTCTATTTATCATGCACCCGTCCTCAATAAACTTATTTGATATAGTACAAAATCAATACTCCTGATTAATTATTATTGCATCGCCCCTAATAGCAACATGAATAATTTCAATTCTCGCCGAAACTCACCGAACCCCATTCGACTTTGCCGAGGGCGAATCAGAGTTAGTATCGGGCTTCAACATCGAATACAGAAGCTCTCCCTTTGCCCTCATCTTCATAGCAGAATATATAAATATTCTAATAATAAGATTAATATCAGTATCCTTGGTAACAAAAAACTACTCTAACCTAGATCTTATCTTAAAAACAACCGCTATATCATTTATTTTTATTTGAGCACGAGGGGCACTCCCACGACTACGATATGACATTCTCATAAATGCCCTATGAAAAAAATTTCTCCCCCTCACCCTCCTATGATTACTATTTATTATCCCTCTAACAAGGCTAACAAAATAATATTGCGCCGGACGAACGGATAACCTTGATGAGGTTAATTAAGAGCCAAAATCCAATATTCTTAGGTATATAGTTTCGGAAACAGCAGTCCTTGAAAGACAACAAAGATGTTCGACTCATTCATATGCTCGTAATGAAGCCCCTACGAAAAACACACTCAATTATAAATATTATACCCCAAAGACTAATCGATCTTCCTGCACCAATCAATATTTCCTTGTGATGAAATTATGGATCCTTGCTCGGACTATTTCTAGTAGTACAAATTATTAGGGGCATTTTCTTGTCCATACACTACTGCCCAAACACAGAACTAGCATTTTTTTCTATGGTCCACATTGCACGAAATGTAAACTGAGGATGGATAATACATAACATTCACATAAATGGGGCATCTTTCTTCCTTATGTTAATATACCTTCATATGGCACGAGGAATATATTACTCATCCTTCTACCTAAAAGAAACATGAAACATCGGCGTCACAATCTTTATGGCATCTATAATAACCGCCTTCATAGGATACGTTCTCCCTTGAGGACAGATAAGCTTCTGGGGCGCAACCGTTATCACAAATATATTCTCGGCCACCCCTTATCTTGGTACCCATCTAGTACAATGACTATGAGGGGGCTTCGCTGTCACAAACCCGACACTAAACCGATTTTTTATTTTACATTTCTTAATACCCTTTATTATCCTCATATTAATAATACTACACCTATTAATACTCCACGAAATAGGATCAAGAAACCCGCTAGGAGTAAATTCTAACTCAGATCGCATCCCGTTTCACCTTTACTATACTGTAAAAGACACCATAGGATTTATCGTGTCTGTGCTCATATTTATTCTATTTTTCCTTTTTACCCCAAATATCCTAAACGACCCAGAAAACTTTATAGAGGCTAATCCACTATCCACCCCTAACCACATTCAACCAGAATGATATTTCCTCTGGTTATACGCAATCCTGCGCTCCATCCCAAATAAACTAGGCGGGGTAATTGCCTTATTAATGGCTATTTTAATTATATACTTGCCACCAATATATAACAGGCCCAAAGCAACAATAGCATTTTATCCTTTAAACCAATATATATTCTTTGTTATATTAATAACCTGATTTATCCTAAGATGAATTGGAAGATGCCCAGTGGAGTACCCATTCATCCAAATCGGTCAACTCTCAACAACAGTATACTTCCTATACTTCCTAATACACCCACAGCTCATACTTTTATGGAATACCTTAATACATAAATAATGTAGTAAGTTAAAAAAACTATTGAGCTGTGGACTCAAAATTATAATTCATCTACGCTCAAAACTAAATGGTCCACTTTACACCAACAATTTTATCGGGCATGTTTATAATCACTTCTACCCTGTCCATGCTTATAATATACTACAACAACATATTTATTATTGAGTGAGAGCTACTATCTATTATATCAAGAAGGATAAAGTTAGACCTAATGCTAGAATGAAGTAACATAACATACTCATCTATTGTTATTTTAATCTCGGCAAACGTGCTAAAATTTTCCAAAAACTACATAAAACAAGACCCAAATAAACTACGATTTACATATACTGTATTGCTATTTATTTTATCAATGAACACACTAATCTTTATTCCAAACATAATATGCCTACTGATCGGGTGGGATGGCCTAGGAATTACCTCATTTATGTTAATCATTTTCTATAATAATCAACGCTCCCTGAGCGCAGGAATACTGACCATATTAACCAACCGCTTAGGTGACACTTTTTTATTAATATCTATTATCACTACTATAAATATAGGAGACTGATTAACTATTAACTTAACACATCACCTAAGCCTCCAATGAGCAGGAATCTTGATAGCTGCCATAACCAAAAGAGCTCAAATTCCCTACTCCAGCTGACTCCCGGCCGCCATAGCTGCGCCAACACCAGTATCAGCATTAGTCCATTCTTCTACCTTAGTAACAGCAGGAATCTTTCTCTTGTACCGGTTTAACTTAATGATCTACAACTCAACACTTATGCAGGTAACCTTAATTACATGTGGCATCTTTACCTCACTAATGGCAAGAATAAGGGCAATATATGAAAACGACATAAAAAAAATCATTGCCCTGTCCACATTAAGACAGTTAGGGCTGATAGTAATATGCCTGGGCATAAAGATACCAAACTTGGCATTCTTCCACATATCCGCTCATGCAATATTCAAGTCTCTTCTATTTATTTCAGCAGGGTGTTTAATTCTTATAAATAGCCACAACCAAGACTTGCGAATATATGGTCAATTCTCGACCACATCCATTGTCACAAGGTCCTCCATAATAATCTCTAGAGCATCCCTTGCCGGAATCCCATTCATAGCTGGCTTCTACTCAAAACACACAATCATAGAATGGTCCAATTCTATATCCATTAATATAATAATCTACGCCTTAATATTTACAGCTATTATGCTCACATCGTTTTACTCTATCCGACTTATGATATTCATAGCCCTGGCGCCTCAGATACAACCAGCACTGCTCCCCCACCTCACATTAAAAAACAACGACACTCCGTTAGTAATTATATCAATAATGAGAATTATTAGGGGCTCAGGCCTACAATGACTCACACCTGACTCACTAATAGGGCCTCCTATTATAGAAAGCACACAATCCGCCCTACCTGGTTACCTAACCATATTGAGAATACTATATCTCGTCCTAATAATAAGTTACCGGGTGCCACAAAAACTAACTGCATTAAAGAATAAGTTTCTCTCCTCCATCAGATTTATTACCCCCCTATCAACACAACTGCCCCTCCCGCTATTTATAAGTGCTTCTCTAAAGCTATATAAGTGCCTAGACCAGGCATGGCTAGAAAAAATAACCAGTTCCGGCATACCTCTTATAGCCCTCAACTCTAGCCTATTTCTAAGTGTACCCCTATTACCCCACCCCCAAAAAACCCTCCTAGCCTCTTTCATAAGAAGAATTTTTTTAATAGTCATTTTTCTTAATACATAATAAAATAGTTTATATAAAGAACATATTGCTGAAGACAATAAAGAAGAACTTTTATTGGCATAAACTAAATTTTGTCTATCTAAATTAAATATAATGATATATATACATATATATATATATATATGTGTATATATGTATATACATATATATATACATATATATATATACATATATATATATACATATATATATATATATATAT
>Ga0209052_1000205_pt1 | contig 18905 bp, 8 predicted proteins | sample WorMetHEROISLAND_2_FD_187409 | JGI IMG/M metagenome (GOLD analysis project Ga0209052, IMG submission 187409) | Marine gutless worms symbiont microbial communities from Max Planck institute for Marine Microbiology, Germany - Olavius sp. 4 HERON... | ecosystem: Host-associated > Annelida >...
CAGATCCTGAAACTAGAGTCTTTGGGGCAGCCGATGGTGAAGATTTGATGATCCTAGCTTGCACTGTTTTTGCCTGATCCACCCGTGTGACAGACGGACAGACGGATGGACGGACAGACAGAATTGCGATGGCTAAGATGCACTACAGCAGTTCCTGCTGTCGCGCGTAAAAAAAGTAAAACTGCATACATATGAAAGAATCCGATGATGTGATGTTCTGAAGATAGAATGCAGTCTGTTGCAATGGCTTCAGGCATCAGTGGGGTCAGACAGTGAGAGCGTGAGTACGTTGACATCGGAGTCGTCATTGAGTGAGCAGACGTCTCGGGCACGCCAGGCTCTGCTGCACAAACGCCTGCGGGACAAAGACCGACTCATCTCAGACCGCGACGTGGAGCTTGTGCAGCTGCGAGCTCAGCTCGACGCCAAAGAGCGAGTTGTGCACGAACTCTCGGAGAATGTCGGTGAGCTCCAGCAAAAGCTTGCCAAGTCTGAGTCGGTGCCACAAGCTGCGGAGCTCCATACAGCTAATCAGTCTCAGGTTAGCATTAGTGTTACTACTTTCTGTTTTTGTATAACTGGCCTACTTTTTAGGTTGACTCCAACTGAGTTGACCTAATAAAAGCCAGTTGGCCTTCTGTACGTACGTACGTCCATCTATCCACAAAAAACTTTTTGTGGGTTGTGTGATTTGAATGAAATTTGATGCATAGGTAGAGGTCAATGAGTGCTACACAACAGTGTGCCATGTGACCTGATCCAAGGTCAAGGTCACGAGAACTTCAAAGTTAGAAATTCTTTCATTTTCAAAGTCTGTCTCCTCCACTGTTTACAATGGGAGCTGGCAAGTGACTACTGATTCTTAAAATATAGGACAATATCTAAATTTGGGCCGAATTTTTGATATTTGGCATAGTTTTGCATTGCATTGCATTGATTTGTTGTTTAGATGGACTTGTGATTTGTTGCTAAAATAATTCCATACAGTTATGCTACATTTTTGCACGGTCATCTGTTGTTGTGCAATGTGCATCAGCAGCCAGTGGAAGAAGTGTTATCACAGCTGGCTTACAAGGATGCTCGGATCATTGACCTCGACAGTGAAATTCAGCGTCTACACGAAACCATCATAGATTTGCGGGAAAATATCTCGGAGAAGAATGAAGTGATCAGTTCTCGCGATCGAGCGCTGCAGATAATGCAAGACATGCAGGCCGCGGCTGAAGCAGAAAGGAGAGATGAACATCGCGGACTATCTCAGCCTGACAGTACAGACGTGGTACAGCTGCAGAAACAGCTTGCGGAGACTGGTGAACAGCTGGCTGCACGAGAGAAGTCAACAGAGCTGCTCACGGAAGAGTTGAATACACGGAACCAGTACATCGCTGACCTGACGTCGTACCTCACAAACTATCAGAACAGCTACGCCGCTCTCCAGGAGTCATGCGCCGCACTGGAGATAGCACGCAATGCTGTGGTGACGAACTGTGGTGAGCTGGAGACAAGAATTGCCAGCGTGGAGACATCATACAACGAACTGCTGGCGAAACAGTTGGGTTTAGATGAGCACAGTGCGACGCTGGAGCAGTACTGTGCCTCTGTGCAGGCTTCACACACTGAGTTGAATCAAAGCTACGTGGCCCTGGACGAGAGCTACTCCACACTGCAGCAGAAGCACACGACACTCGAGACCAGCTTCATGCAGCTACAGGTGTCCGCTTTTGTAATAGATGATTATTGGTAAACATTTAAAAATTTTCTGTTAAAACACACGTTTTTAGCGTTTTTTTTCTCCAACGTTTTTGTGTATCTTATATTTAACAAACTTTGAATAGTCGGTGTGAAAATGGCGGTGATTCGAAATATTTAAGTACAAAATTTGAAGTTTTTCTCATGAGATAATAGCAGGTTTTGTATTTATATTTACTTTGTTATGTACGGTTACAAAAATATGAGTGCGACAAAGCGGTATCCTGCAGCAACGAATTTAGCCAGTTTGTTAATCGAGAAAGATCGCATGGTTTTGTTAAACTTTGCAAATGTTTTTTATGTAATAAGGCGTTTTTTACATTTTTCCATTTGTCCTCAACGTTTGTCACATTTCACATCTGTGCAGGTGACACATCTGGAGCTGGAGCAGGCCCATGCGGCACTGGTCCAGAGTCATTCTGAGACGAATGTGACCACAAGTGACAAGGAAACTGTTGCTGCTGCAGTAGGTGAGCAGAGATATTCTGGTAACTAAAACTAGAATGTAAACAACAATTCAATGATGGTCATTTCACAAGAACGTGAACTCGAATTTTTTGGGGGTTTAAGCACATGTTTCACATCCAGCTAAACGAAAATTACATCATGTCTCAAAAACCTGTGCAAAATTATTTTTGTCAGTCAAATTTCCACCAACGTTGATAATTTTTTGGCAAATAGGATAAAATATGTGTAAATAAAATAAAAATGACAGCAAGCAGAATGAACTATAATGAAAATTATTTATGGCAGAATGAACTCAAACGAGATCTCTGTGATGCAAGTCAATTAAAGCAATTTGTAAAACTTGTAAAACGGCAGTTTCCGATGTAAAATATTGAAACATTCGTGACACAAGACACATGGTTCAGTGCAACTCACCTGCTGGTTATTAGCAAGACCATTTTGCATGTCACACACCACAGAACAACACTGTGTCTGGGTTGCCAAGGGGCATATATAAAATGCCAAATAAGTCAAATTTACTATTTTTAAAGGTGTTTTGTCGAATGTCGAACTGAAATTGAGCTAGAACTGTATATAAATACAAAATTTTCTCCTGAAGAACTGTATAAAAACTAAAATTAAGTCTTTCTGAGATAACTGAAACTGTATAAAAGCTGTAATTGGCCACTGTATAAAACCAAAAATAGAATTTATTTGATGAGCTGAAATTAGTGGTGTGGCATAGCACTAACACATTGTGTCAAATCAACAATGTCACTCTATGGCAGGCCCGGTTAGTACTTGGATGGGTGACTGCCTACCAGGGTTCAAAAAACCCGGATTTTTTTTTAAAAGCCCAACCCAGTGGGTTTTATTGGGTTTTATTGGTTTTTTTGGACAAGCAGGAAAATATAGGTAAAATAATACAAAAACTCAGTAACTTAAAGCTTTAAAAGCTTTAAAACAATAAAATATTGCATTATTAGTGGCATATAAAGTAAAACTAAAATTAGGTTAAAGTAGAAGTGTGGGTTTTTTGGGTGGGTTTTTAGGTGGGTGTACCCAAAAAACCCACCTGGTTTTTTTTGGGTACGTACCCGGGTGTCTGAACCCTGCTGTCTATGGGCAGGTAAACCATCTTGGTACGAAGCCACCCAGCTAGGTGGACTCAGCCTTCTACCCTCCGTGGGATGGTAAACTGATTATCAGCTTTCGGGCTGAGTAGTAATAAATGGCGATGGTGAATGTAGTCACTATGTAGCGTGCCTATAGGTGGATCTATTGGCTCATGCTGATCGGCTTGGTCCAACAGTCGGCGGCCACCTGGCGCTGCGTGCTACATTCGTCAGATGAACCGGGTGAACTCTCGCAGTGGCAGTGCACTGCTACGATGACAGCACCATAAACACTGTCGTGGCTATTACTGTTACTGTCTCTGTAGGTGAGCCAGTGTCATGTCAACAGTGTGAAGACCTGAGAACGAGTCTGGCCAACTGTGAGTCCAGGTTCAGCAAGTTCAAGTCATTGGCTGGCTCGAAGATCAAGGCACTCGAGAACGAATTGGCAACTCTTCAAGAGGTTAGTGTTTTGGTTCATTGTCTTTCAAATAGTGTGAACGTTTTCTCTTGTATGAGAATGAATCGACGGCAGCGATGCTGGCTGTTCTGAAGACAAGACAGGATGTCTACGTGAGACTAGCAGATATGCAGTTGATGTTTAGGTTTGGTCGGACGAAGTACGATTTCGTCGGAAATGATAAATGTGGTTGTTCTGGTGACACCAACATTATCCAAATTCCTTGACTGAAAACAGTGCTATTCTGTTGTTCTTGGCATCCGTCATCAATTATTACCGGTCGGTTGTTGTGTGTATCAGAGCTCGGATGTTATTGTGACACTGAGGAATCAGATTGTGGAGCTGGAAGAAGAGAAAGGCAACCTGCAGCTGCATCTGCTTGATATGGACGAATCTAAGGCGGGTCAGTGCTGCTCTGTACTACTGTCATTACTACTGTTTGCATTACGATGCAACTTTTTTTATTTGTTTTCAACCCGGTTGGTTCTCAAATGAACCAGCTTCTCTGTTGTCCTTAGATATTTTGTAACATTCCTATTAGATTTAGGTCTGCATGATATATCTGTGCAGATTCTGTAACAAAACAAGCAAAGGTGTCCGCACAGTGGCGACATATTATGCGGCCGTCCGCCTAGCTATACATACTCGCCCACTGCACTGTGCAACCCTAACCGTAACATTTGACCTTTCAAACTGAAAATTGACACACGTCTGACGAACATTTACACCAGTTTTGGTTTTTCTACGCCCCTATTGTTTTTGAGTTAGGAACCCACATGGGAGAGACATGTAGATGGGCGGGGAAGACCCGTAATGCAGCATATTAGAACGGCCGTGTAATAAATGTTTATGTGGTTTCTCAGACTGAACTGAGTGTTAAGTTGCGGTGCTGTGTGCGTAGCTGCGAAGGTGGATGAATTGAAGCAGGTAGAACTGCAGCTGGCCACGGAGCAGCAGCAGCGCCGTGAACTGGTCGAGGGCAGCGAGCTGCTTCAGAGAAAACTCACACACTCCGAGCAGACCGTTGCTCGTCTGGAAGAAGAAATCAGAACCAAAGACCGTGCGTTGGCAGAAATTCGAACGGGTGCTGAAGAAAGAGAGAGTCAGGTTGAGAGTCTGAGGGCGGAGTGTGAAGCCCGGCGGCTGGCTGCTTCGCAGACTTCACAGGAGCTGGAAGCTGCTAAGCAAACGGTGAAAGCGTTGGAAGTCGAGATTGGCCGCAGAGACATGACGATGCAAAATATGCGTCGAGATATTGAATACAAGGAGCAGAAGTTGTCAGAAGTAACAGCAGACTCCACTCAGAGTCGGCAACTTGTCAGCGATATGGAACGCAGGCTTTCGGCTCAGGGTGACGAAGTGGAACGATTGAAGCGTGAACTGGAAACTTGTCATCGGGAAATGCAAGAGATGCGAGCTGAATTGGAAGCATTTCGTGGCGCCGGTTTCACTGTTGGTGACTATCAGCGGGTGAAGGAACAGAATGAATTACTTGAGTCTTCGGTAGCTGATGTCAAAGCAGAGATGGTGAAGCTGGTAATGTCTCTTGACCAGTCGCAGGCTGAGTGCCAGCAGTTGAGGGCTAGTCTACAGCTGACGCGTTCCAGTGACAGTGACCAGAAGGCTGCAATCTTATCATTAGAAGCACAGCTGGAGGAGATTCGCACACAGTCACGGGAGGAAATTTCAGAGTGGAAAGTGAAAGAGTTGTCCATCTCGGACCAGCTCAGCTCTTGTACGTCAGAACTTGAGCAGTGCCAGAGGATAGCCGCAGAAGAGAAAGAGTCACTGCAGGCCGCACTGTCTGGCAGAGACGACCAGCTGAGAACTGTGAGTCTGCAGCTGGAAGCGAGTGAGGAGACTGTTCAACGGGTCAGAGTGGAGCTCGAGGCGGCTCAGAGCGCTTACCAGGCGACAGCCGGAACACTTCAGAGGCAGCTGGTTGAGAGCGAACAGCATGTTAGGGAGATTGAGCAATCACTGCAGGGCAAGGACAGCCTTCTCAGTGACACAAAGACTGAATTAGAAGATGTCAAGAAACGTCTGGAGGATGTGTCGGGGCACGAGGCCGAGCAGCAGCAGATGTTCGTAGATCGTGAAACTCTTCTCTCAAACACTGTGGCCACTCTTCACCAGCAGCTGGAGCAGTCAGCCGCCAGGGTCGAGTATCTGAGTGTGAGATGTGGTGAGCAGGAGGCTGAGGTTGTTGCGCTGATGAAGAAGTTGGACGACCGTGACGCGAAGATCGCGTCTCTCTCGGAGAACTTCAGGGAAGAAGAACTCCAGCTAGTTGCACTTACAGAAGAGCTGGAAGCATGCAAGGCACAAGCTGCCAGTGACAAGGTCTCGGCCGACACTGAATGGCAGAAGATCATCGACTCAAAGGATGCAGAGATAACCGTGTTCACCGAGAGTGCCCGCAGCCTGGAAACACAGACAAAGAAGTACGTTGCTGCGATTAAGAAACTGAAGCAACAGCTGCAAGAGGAGAAATCAAAACGACAAGATATCGAAGAGCAGTTTAGTTCATCTCTCGGCGAATCTGTTGCAGAGCAATCTCCTGCCACTAGCGAAAGGCTGTCGGTAACTGATGAGACAGAGAAACCGGCAGAACCTGTAGTTGCATTACAGCTGTCTCTAGACAACAGTGTTTCTGCTACCTCCAAAACGTATTGCCACCAGCCGTCTAATGCAGAAGCTATTAAATCAGCTGCCGAACAGGAAATATGTGATTTGAAAGAAATGAATGAGCAACTTCGATTTGAGGTTTCACAACTTGAGGGTAAGTGCAGCGAAAGTGAAACTGCCGTGACACGTCTTAATGGAGTTGTTGCTGGACTGAGGGGAGAAAATGAAACGTTAAAAGCCGGTGCAGATAATATGTCGATCGAAATGAGGAAGGCGTCCGATATTAGCTGTGCTCAAATACAGGAAATGTCGGCAGAAGTTAGTCACTGGAAAGGCATTGCTTCTGATGTTGAACAAACGAGGAAAGAAGTTGCCAGATTGGAGTCGGAGAAGTCAGAAGTCATTGCCAAAGCTGGCGTTGTGACGTCGGAAATGACGGAGCTCAGAGGTGACTTGGATGCAAGATTGGAAGATATCGAGCGGATGTCGACCCAACTGTCGGATGTGATTGCACAGAACTATTCTGTGAAGCACGAACTGGTCCGCTGTCAGGAGATCAATGCAAAAATACAGAGCGAGTTAACAAGTACAAGTCATGATAGAACTGAGCTTGAACATCAGTTGGCGGTGACTCGTGACACATTACAGCAGTCATCCAATGACAACGAGCAGCTGAGAATGAGCTGTGAAACAATGAGAGAAGAACTGCAGATGCTGAGGACCGAAACTGAAGCAGCCAAAGCCATGGAAACAACTAACAACAGAGTTGAAGCAGAATGCATAGAAAAGGAAGAGGTGATGAAAGACGTACAGATTGAGGTGGAAAGACCTCGCCAAGCTCTTGATGATAGCAACTGTAAAAGTTTGGAGCAATATTCTGTACTGGAAACCGAGAACGTTCGGCTTACAGAGCAGTGTAGTAGTCTAGTAAAACGTCTGGAAGAGGACCAACACAAATATGAAGCATGTGTTAAAAGTGCTGCGGAGAAAGAACGGCATTTGGCAGAAGAGTCGGAGAAATTGTTACAAAAATTGAAACTTGCTGAAGAAGACAATGCTGCTTTGGAACAGCGTTTGAAAGAAGTTGAGTCTGACTATGCCAAGAGCACGGACTCATTTAAGCAGGTTCAAAGTGAATTGGAAGCTGAAAAGAAGAGATCGGAAATGGAGCTGGAGAGGCTGACGGATATGGTGCTGAAATCCGAGGGCACGATCCAACAGCTGGTGGCTGAGTTGGGTGCAGAGAGAGAAGAGTTTTCTCTCCGTGAGAGTGAACTGGAAGGTAGCTCGGAAGAACTGCAGCTGGAAGTCGCTAGACTTGCTCAGAAAGTTGAAACCGACGTCGAGGAGCTGGAGGGCTGGAGAAGCAGACATAAGGCGATCGAAGTACAGTTGAAGAATTTAGTTACTGATAAAGATTCCGTGGAAAGAGAGAGAAATGAGTACCGCGAACAGAGTAGAAAACTTGCTGAAGAAAGTGAGTTATTGAAAACGGAGTGTGAGGAATTGCGCCAAGAAAGAAATCAGTTGGCCAGCGAATGTGAGTTAAGTAAGGACGTGGCAGAGCGAAAGTATGCAGCGTTGTCAGGTCAGTATGACATGTTGTCTACTGATATCAGCAACTATCAGGAGCTTGTCGAGTCTTTGCGCTCTAAAAACTCTCAACTGGAACAGCATTTACAGAAGACTTCTGCCGATGATGCAGCCCAGATGGCAGTCAACAGAGAACTGGAAGTGGAAAGAAAAAGAATGGAAAATGAAAGACAAGCGCACAGTGAGGAACTGGGTTCGGTCCGTTCACGTGAGTCGGAGTTATTGTCTGAAATCGAGAGACTGCAGTTGCAGATCAAGGACTACAGCAATACTGATGAAGATCTCTCGGAGTCACGGAGCCGTGTATTTACTTTGCAGACCGAGAATGACTCCCTGCGAAGCAACGTTGGAGAGTTGGAACAAAGAGTGCAGGAGCTTGGAATGATCGAAGAGGAACAGGCGGCGTTGCAGGAGCGCTATTTGTCGGTGCTGCAAGACAACAATTCGTTGATCAGACAGTCGAAGGAGATGTATGAGAAGCTGCGCAGCTGCAGTGAGCTGGCAGAGAACTCTGGCGATCAGAGTACTGCCGAAGTTGTCGCACTCCGGGCTGAAGTGGAAACACTTCGTAGCGAGCATGAGAATGCGTCGCGAAGAGATCGTGAGTTTGAACAACTTCATGCGGAACTCGTGGCACTGAAAACTGCCAACAGTCAACAGACTTCAGAACTGCAGGCACTTCGCGCTTCCACATCTCGGCAGAGTTCTGCAGGTGAAAGATCCGAGAGCCCTGAACGCGTGCATTATGAATCGTCAGCCAAGACCAACGAGCATTACCATACTGCCGAACGCCGGCCAGAGGTCGAGCTGAACGACGAAGCTGCAAGAGTTCATGTTGTACCTCTGCATTCCTCAACTCCACACAAGCCAACGTCCGATGATAGAGTAAATGAAATCCGTCATCTGAAGGTTGAGGTAATTATTGCATCCGAGTGGTTATTTTCTGTCGTATTTTGTACATAACTGTCCCTACATACATAGGTCTAGTGTGCAGTGCACTGCATAGGTTCAGTGGGTTATAATTTCATTTACTGTTGATTTTCATCCTGCACGTTTCAGTCAGTAACAGTCGATGGCTATAGCAGTTCTGTGGGTTTTGGCCTTACCTTAGACCTTAGTCCTTCCTGTGCTTGGAGCACATCGGGCAGTCCATTCTTTCCATTCTCTTCTGTCGGTTGCCTCGTGGCAGACGTCCTCCCATGTCATGTTCATGCATTCAACATCCCTCCAAACTGTGTCTCTCCAAGTGATGCGACCTGCCTCGCTTCTTCTTTTCGTCGGGAATCCATTCCAAGGCTTGTTTTGCTCTTCTGGAGTCTTCCATCCATTGTACGTGTCCAAACCAGCGCGATCGTCTCTTCCTTACAATGACCTCCAGCATGTCTTGTCCTGTGTTGTCCCTTATAGTTTCGTTTTGGGCACTGTTGTTAATTAAAATCTCTGCAGTTGTGTAACACTGAAGTCATTCATTCATTCATATTCATCTGAGATACAGTTGAACAATTGTAACTATGACAATAATACATTGATATGTACATATATACATAAACAAGCTAAGAACAGTGATAAAAGTCCACATCTCAGACAGCGTGAAGTGCATAGCAGTTGTCTTCCATTGCAGACAAGGCTTTGTTTCTTGTTGTATGATACAGCCGTTAATGTTGTTCTCTCCTTCGTGTTAGCGCTACAACATTTTTGCCATATCGCCTTTCTGATAATACTCATAGCTGAGTAATAGTCAAACCCAGCTGTTCTCTTTTGATGTGTGTTGCAGTAGACAAGATTTGTTGGTGATGCTGCTAGTGTACAGCTGAGTATTGTTATCTTTGAATGCACTCATACGTTGATAACTGCAGCATTCAACAAATTACAACCTTTATTTAGTCATATATTGACATTTCGGCCTGCATTCCTGGAAACAATTGTTTGCCACTAGATGTTGCTGCGGCTAACAATTCTTTATAGATATGAAGAAGTTGGTAGGATCCCTCGTCTCGGTTCATCGACTTATCTTGTTCTTTTCTGATGTGTATCACTTTTTTGCTCTATCGGTCCATTTTAAATGCCAGTAGATGAACGTTGTGATCTGATGAGTCTTGTAGTTGATGAGCAGTGTTGATATTATGCTGTTGATTGTACGTTCACAGCTGGCTGAGCTGAGAAAGGAGCGCAGCAGCCTGGCCAAGCGACTGCACACAGCCGAGAAGACGTCAGCGCTACAACAGCAAGAACTGCAGAGTCAACTGCACAGCGTCGAACAGAGCGTGCAGCTGAGAGAGCGTGATCTAATGCATGTCCATCAACAGTATCAGATGCTCTATCAGCAGTTTATACTGCTGCAACAGCAGGCTGCTTCATCCACTGTAAGATTTCACAGTATTTACGTCTGAATTTGCTGACGTGATAGCTGTGAAGTGCATAAATTTTTTTGTCATTTGTGGGTGGCTTTCAAAGATGCAACATCATTCTGATGTGCAGTTGCTGCTGCAGTTTTTCAAACTGGTGAATTTTTATTAAGTTGCTTTTTAGTTTGACCAGTTACTCCAAAAGTGAACTTTCGGTAATTGTTGCAGCACAACATTTTACAGATTGGATGCTGTTTTTGTCATCCAGTTGAATAGGTCAGAGCAGTGAAGGATTATGATACATTACCTTACCTTACCTTGCCTTACCTTACCTTTAGGGCGGGCACTGGGCAGGTTATTACACCTGCCCAGCGCTGAGGCCGTATCAGTTCAGCCCAGTGCGCAACCCTGATGTAACTAAAGGTGACAGTAAATGGCTGTGAAACCAAAGTCGGAGTTGATACCGAAAATTCACCAGTCACTTATCACTGGTGATGCATGGTATGGTTGTTCTTACCATATGGTCTGCTCTTAGTAAACTCCTCTCCGTCAGATTACAAATCATTTGGGTCCTTGGAGTAAAGCCCCACCACCACGTCAATGTGGCAGACCTCAGTGGGGATTATGATACATTATCTGAAGTATAATCGGGTTTTGTGCACTGTTTTGATCATTTTCATTATTGGTTAAAATGTATTTCCAGCAAGTTATAGCTGAATTTTAACTCTTCCAGGCATATTGTGTTGCTCTGATGATGAAGATGAGGTGATTTCTTGGTATGTGATCTACATGAAAATGTTTGCTTTTTTACCAACGTTTCATAGATCCCCAAGCTGAATTCGATGTCAAATTTTTGTGGGCCGAAAATCCTCCGAAAAATTAACGGCTTGTCGAATCCGCCACCGAACTTTTTCTTTTTTACTTAGAGAAAATCACATCCATGACAACTTCTGTTCCATTCTTTAGCTAAAACAAGAAATCTGAGCTAATGCTCATGAGACGCACCACAGCATCAGTTTAATTTCATACGCAGGTTGTCTTGGTCTATCTCCAGTATATTTCAGCGAATATTCACTCTAAGTGTGTGTCGCAGCCTAACATAGCAAAAAAAATCATCTAAACCCCATATTTTGGGGGTTCAAGGTCGTTCAAGGTCATCGATGTCGGTACCGCCGGAAAGCTCGTCAGCAGTGCTTGTTATGACACCCAGCAAGTCTGTGTCTATCTGCAACCATTCTTCTGCTAGATTAGTCGACAGTAGCAGAAATCGCACGTTGTCAAGGGGGTACCCAAATTTGATGCGCTCATACGGAGGACTCCTTGAACCTAGGGAGTCAAACCTTACACCGTTGAAATCAACGTTTAATGCCGAACATTTCATGTGCAGGTTGTCCTGGTCTATCTTGAATGGTTTCCACGCAATTCATTCTTAAAATGTGTATTGCAGCCTAAAATCGCTGAAAATTCACTAAAAACCCTATTTTTGGGGTTCAAGGTCGTTCAAGGTCATCGATGTTGGTACCACTGGAAAGCCCGTCGGCAGTGCTTGTTATGATATGCAGCAAGTCTGTGTCTATCTGCAATCGTTTTCACGCTAGATGAGCCAATAGTGGTAAAATAACGATTTCTAACGGGGGGTACCCCTCTTCGATGCCCTCGTTCGAGGGGAATCTCTTCACCCAGTGTCACCAAATTACCTCATAAGAAACTAGAGACTCTAGGCTATCATATGGTGAAGACCCGGAGTCTCTTATCTCACCTGGGCTTGGTATACCACCGGGTCGTGACGGACAGACAGACGGACAGACAGAATTCCCATAGCTAGTACGCGCTCTCAGCAGTACCTGCCGGTACAGCTGTGGCGCGTAACCAGGCGCAGAAACTACACAATAGTGCTTTTGTTTGTGAGTGAGTAACAGTTTTAACCTGGAAACAGTTATGACTTGGTTTGAACAGTTTGCTGCATGCTTTTTTTCACCAGAATTACGGACGGTTCTGTCGTGCAATAATTTCTCTAATCTAGATATCAGCCGAAAACGTTGGTATTGAGCCGAATATTAGCCGTTTTTTTTACTTTTTGCGATAATTTAGCTAATCCAGATTCCAGATATCAGCTGAAATTTCTTTCCATCGATCTGGATATTTGAAAAAATTCGAATTGTTGGTCTAGTTTTGTGGTCATGTAATCAGCAGGGGTCCCAGCAGTCCTGAAATTCCTGAAATTGCAAAGTTGTCCTGAAATTTGAAATTCTCCTGAAATTGCAAAGTTGTCCTGAAATTGTCCTGACATTTTAAATTGTCCTGAAATCTCAGTCATTTAGTTCAAATGTCCTGATATTGGCCATTGTTGTCCGTGCTTGGTGACAGTTTAATGTTTTACTTGCAGCATTGTTTATCTTCGTATGTGGATCGAGTTTAATGTTTTGTTTCTCTTTGAGACTGTGACAATCATGGTTTTTGTGCAACATTGCCTTGGTAATTGTAATGGCTTTTTTGATGTTTATGAGTGATTTGTGGTACATAAAACGTAATGATTTTCTACGTTGTGAGACCTTAAAATGTCGTGAAATTTACTATAAACTTTGTCCTGAAATTTCACTACTTCCTGCAGGGACCCCTGAATAGGGAAGACTGACGGTGGCGTGATATTGAAGTATGTTGTGTTAACAGCCGCCTGCACTTGGTCCTACAACCGACAAGCAACAAGCTAACAACACTGTTCAACAGTAGGTTCTACTTACCACTTTGTTATATACTTTGATATAAAAATGGCTTGTAATAAAATTAAAAGTTTTTGTAAGATGCATAGTGGATCAGTATTATCGTGTTGTTGCATTTATCTGGTCATTTGCATTTCTGATGTCTTTCGGGTTTCAGTATGCTAGTATTATTATTTTATTACCTTCACACACACACACACTTTACTGAAGTAATTCAGTTCAGTTCCATTCAGTTTATTAATTTCATTTGAACAGAAATTCTTCTGACAAAGGCAACAGTGGTTGCTGAAGCATTAACAAATCAGTAAATGAGGGTTGTAATGTGATGAATGTTTATTCATTACGATATCACCGCTGCGTGGCGTGTATGTTTAGTGCTGAGCTGGAGCAGAGATGTCAGTTGCTGAGTACAGAGCTCACTGAACTGAGACAAAGTCTTACAACTGAGCGACAGCAACGTTCATTGGCCGAGGACTTGTTACGACAGGCACACGAACAGCTGCAACTACAACAACAGTTGACCACTTCACGCAGCACCTCCGAACTGGTACTACTACTACTACTACTACTACTACTATTACTACTACTACTACTACTACTACTACTACTACTACTACTACTACTGGTGCTCATCATGTTTATTATATTTATTCGGCTGGATTGCTCTTGCAGTGCTAGCGATTCCGACTACTCCTACACATTTCTCCATAGGGTGGTCTGTCTGTCCATTGTCTGTCCGTTCGTTCACCCTGGTTTAACTGTTCAACAGATTTAGATGCCATTTGGCAGTACACTTGTGGGGTCCAATGACGCATTGTGTGAGATGGGGGAAGGGGAGATTTGGGGGTCAAATGTCAATCGAAAACATACAAATTGTAGTCAGACCATTAGTCTTATGCTGCCACCTGGCAAAGTAGCGATTCTGCTTTTTGCCAAATTACTTTGGTACTCGTTGTTATCATCGTTATCTGCTTCTACTATTTACATCTAATTTTTGTTTTACAAGTTAATGCAGTTAGTTTAATTAGTTAATTTTTCCCGAAACTCTGAGTTAGGCTAGGTCCCCCAAAATAACTTGTAATTGTTGAAGCAGAATCTGGTGCAGGTTTGATGCCTGATCAGTAATGTTAAAGCAATGACTTGAGCTCGTCTTTATGTGTGTCACTGTTGTTAAACTCTTATCTGCTGATGTTTTTCTAATGCGGCCATCAATAGGCTGCATTACGGGCTTTGCCCACCCGTCCGTCCATTTGTCCCGTAAGGGCTGTTAACTTAAAAACAAAAAAAGACATAGAAAAACCACAGTTGATGTGAATGTGTGAACGTTTCCAGTGCAGGAGTAACCAGTGTGCCAATTTTCAGCTCAGAATAGTCAAAGGCTTATGATGAGGGTTGCCGAGGTATAGGAGGATGGCTCCATAGCATGTCGACACCGGGCCAACATATTTGTCTAGTTGCTGCATCTAGTCTAGTCAACTGCTGCGTTGTTTGTGTGATAGCGAGCTCTAAGTGCTGGTGATGATACAGCAGATGTTGACATTCCACCAATAACAGCTTTGACAAGTCAGTGAATCTTCTTTCCTTATACTTTTCACTGTAATAACTAGTTATATCTGTGGTAAGGACAGAAGTTTTACAAGCATATGTAACTGTTGACTGCTTTTTGAAATTTTTGCCTAGCGTTTTCCAGCTAAGTGTGATGATTCTTGCTGTCCACTGTGCACATACACAACGTTGTAACAACGTGTCTTACAAAAGTTTTTTTATCATTTCTTATTAACACATAAGTTAAATGCTGTTAGCCATTTGTGGCACTGAATGGCTTATATTGTGCTGATGTGCCATTAAGAAAGGACTCACTCACACATTGTAACAACCATTTTCCCGGACCAAAATGGGTTAACCTCTTGCCCGTAAATTTCTGCAGTTGCTCTTAACGTCTGCATCCTCTGCCCAGACTATGCAAGTCGTTGTCTTTAATTCAGTGAGCCACGTTGCGGGGAAAAGTGTGAATGCAACTGTATTTTATGTTGCTGTAATTATTAGTATTTTTTGTTTTGTTGCTAGATTATCGTGATTTTCGACAGATGTACAGACACGTAAGCCATTGCTTGCAGAATACCAGGTGAATTACAGTTATCAATATTGAATTGATGTTTTTGAGGTCTTAATTTGAAAAGTCACTGTGCAGTTGCTGAGTTAGTGCTGAGTAGATTTAATGTCACTCTTGCTATTTAGTGAGCAATTGAATGAATTATATTGATGAAACAGAATTGACTGAAATAATGCATGTTTTTGTTCTTGTTATACATTTAAATTTCTGTACTACTGCTAGTTGCTGCTATTATTTTGCTTCTCAGCATGTGAAAGCCAGTGGCATTTTCTTGCTTTTTTAGCCGTTTGGTCATTTTTTTCGACAACTCTTTGTTGCTGATTTTGATCTAATTTGTCTATATGTTAAACTAAAAAGTCCCTGCAGTTGTTTGATGCTGTTGGCTGGGTGACAGGAAGATTGTCTGTCCTGTTTTAAACGGAATCTGTTTCAATGGTTAGCAAACTTTACTCTTGGGGAGTGGCCTAACCTTAAGTAACACGGAAAACTGTGCTGGTAAAACAAAAGCAGAGTAATACATACGTTTGTATGTCATTATGGCAGTTGGTGCTTTGTAGTCACACTAATGTGGGAGAAAGGAAAAATGTGAATGTTTGTGCTGTACAATTATAGCTGTCTGACGTCCATGTGTTGCTAATTTGTGGTGTGCAAATGATGCAGCAAATCTCTGTATCGTATATTGTGTCTGTATTGTAGCGTTATGTTGGGTCGAACTTTACGAGGACATCCAAGACTTCGCAGATCATTCCTTGCCTATGTTTTGCTGCTTCATATCTATGTAGTTGTTTCCTGTCTGCTGGGCTGGGTATGATCGTGTTATGCCACTCGGGAAAGACTAACTGTCACTGATTTCTGTATGTGTGTCACTTTTCTTAATGTTGCCGGATAATTGTAGCGCAAGAGTAGCTATACATATAGTTTTGAGTAAGTTATTGCAATACGAATACTGGCGCACACCAACTGTAACTAGCCTCATAATAGGCATTCCAACAATTTGATGGAGTCCTAATGGTTGATTTGTTAGGATGAAATAATTGTTTTTGTGGCTGTTTAAAGCAAGCAGAATCGTTTCTCTTTCCATTATGGCATATTATGTTATCTGTGTATGCGAAGGTTTTGCAATTGTCTATAAGCTTTGAAGTTTTCTGTGCTTCGGTTATTTTCTTTTTTTTCCACGAAAATGCTTCTGTATCTTGCTAATTTTTCACCTGTCCAGGTGTAAAGATAGGATTTTGGTGTCATTTTTGTTGCAGCTATGACTCTGAATAATTTTCCGTTGTTGTTAAATGTAATAATACGTTTTTGCAGATTTTTGTAAAGCTTTTGTAGATATTTGAGGGTGATCCTTATTTGTGATAACGCCACCTCTTGTTGCTTAGTATATTGTCTGTGATTTTTACGTGCGACGGCATGTAATGCTAAGCGCATCTTCGCTACGGCAGAGGCGTCCTTCCGTCTGTCCGTCACACTGCTGTATTGTGTCAAAACGACGCAACTTAGGATCATGAAATCTTCACTGTGTGATAGCCTAGAGTCTCTAGTTTCTAATGAGGTAATTTTGGTGCCGCTGGGTGAGGAGATTCCCCTCAAACGAGGGCATCAAAGAGGGGTACCCCCCTTAGAAATCATTATTTTACCACTATTGGCTCATCTAGCTGCTTATCATAACAAGCACTGCCAACAAGCTTTCCAGTGGTACCAACATTGATGACCTTGAACCCCAAAAATAGGGGTTTTTAGTGAATCTTTTAGCGATTTTAGGCTGCAATACACATTTTAAGAGTGAATTGCGCCAAAACCATTCAGGATAATTAAGATAGACCAGGACAGCCTGTGTATGAAATGTTCGGCATTAAACGTAGATTTCAATGGTGTAAGGTTTGACCCCCTAGGTTCAAGGAGTCCTCCATACGAGTGCATCAGATTTGCAGAGTGCATTAGATTTGCGTACCCCCTTCAAAATGTGCGATTTCTGCTACTGTCGACTAATCTAGCACGAGAATGGTTGCACAGACTGGATAGACACAGACGTGCTGCACATCATAGCAAGCACTGCTGACGAGCTTTTCGGGGGTACCAACATCGATGACCTTGAACCCCTAAAATATGGGTTTTAAGTGAATTTTTCGCTATTTTAGGCTGTGATGCACACTTATACCAAGACAACCTGCATACGAAATTAAACTGATGCTGTCGCGCGTCCCATGAGCATTAGCTCAGATTTCTTGTTATACCTGCTGTTGTTATTCCCATTAGGCTCGTATCAACAATGTTAATGTGGTCTTATGGCATGTGTCGTTTGTGATTATAGACAAATTGTATTTTGACATGCTGGCAGGCGTGCACTGGGGAGGGCATGTGGGGGACGTCTTTCCTCACTTTTCCCACGTAAGGAACACGTTCCCTTACAATTTTGCTGAAATTCATGTGAAAGAAGAATTTTATTTACAATATTTTTCGTTGCTGAGAAGATCAGAAAGTTGCATTGTTTATTTGTTTGTGCTGTTAGTTTTAGAAGAGCGCAAAACATACAAAAATTCCCGCAAGATTTCGCCCTATGCCAGTTTGTTCCAGGACTAAATCTCAAAACAAAAGTGCCAACAGTGACAGCAGGCGTGTGCTCTCTGGTGCTGGTTTCGTCACTGCTGATGTTCTATTCAGTTATCTGCATCACAAACAGCTGTTAACAGTATGGATACAGTGTGTTTCACTGGCGATAGGCTTGGCAATTCGACCAGTGTGCGACAATTGTTTCATCATAGGGGTTGACCGAATTTCGGTTTCGGTGCCAAGCGTGGAACAATAATCACTTTCAGTCGGCATTCAGTTTCGGCTGAAAGTAGTTGAACTGTACTTGATGCACTGCTGGAGTATTGGTTTCGGTCGGATGTGCATGGTTCTTACATTCGGTGGTCACCAGAACAAGGTCAGAGAGCTTGAGTTGATGAAGCTAGATGAATGCTGACACGGTTTGTGAGCTGACGAGCGAAGTTGGCTGCTCCTACATCTGTTACTGTAGTCCTGGCGGTAGTTAACCGTGCTCGGATGCACAGCCTATTGGGCAAAGAACACTGGCTGGCTGGCTTGCTGGTAACTGAGTCGCTGTTGGTTGAGATGTAAACATGTGAAATGTGCCAGCGACTGCAGTTACAGTGCATTGTTAATGCATCGACAAATTGGAACGTTTTTGCACGCATCTAGTAGATGCAGTGACAGCAGGCGTGTGCATGTCGTCCCGTGCGGCGACTGTGTTGCAAGCAAGCAGTCTAGTGTGCGATTACTGACGACAGGAGACCAGACACTTGATCCAAGCACGGCACTTTGTTTTGAGTGTCACAGTGTGGTCTCGCTTTGATAAGCCACTAGGTCACACTGATTGTTCATGCTCTCCAGCGGAACGTCGAACACTATTCACTTTCACTTTCGGCCTGTCTTGGGCTACTTTCAGTTTCAGCAGAAAGTGAAGTTTCGTTTTCGGTCGACCTCTGTCATAGTATGCAACACTCCAGCTACGAGGCGGCATGGCACGTCACAAAGTTGTCCCTTTGCAGTTGAAGTGAAAGTCGTCGTAATTTCAGATTTCTTCATTACATTCCGTGTAGTAGGTTAGTAGTTTAGGTCGGAGGGTCAATTGGCATCAAAGTGTAGCCGTGAACTCTTGACATAAATGAAGAATGGCTATATCTAGGTTCTGTCTTCCTATTTCGGAGTAAAGAAGGTGCACAGATGCTAGAT
>Ga0209052_1000206_pt1 | contig 18857 bp, 5 predicted proteins | sample WorMetHEROISLAND_2_FD_187409 | JGI IMG/M metagenome (GOLD analysis project Ga0209052, IMG submission 187409) | Marine gutless worms symbiont microbial communities from Max Planck institute for Marine Microbiology, Germany - Olavius sp. 4 HERON... | ecosystem: Host-associated > Annelida >...
GAACCCAGTGAGATGAAGCAAAATCTGGTAGACTAAACCTGTGAGCTGCTCCAATGATCGTGCAACTATAGGAAGCTACACAATACTACTACTACAGAGCAGTTCTAGCAATATTCCCTCTCACTCGTGACCAAATCAGAGCTCAGATATGGCCAAATGGAGTTCGAGGGGGATGAACAAAAGAACACAGTATTTATTAACATATGTGACAAATACAGACAAAGCAGGGGAAACTCAAAGAATGTAAAGGAAGGATGGGTAGAAAGAAAAGTAGACCTATATAACACTCACCAAGGCACCTCTCTACTGTAACAGATACAACAGATTATCAGATAACGATCTTAACATACTGCACCAGTCACTGTACTGCATGTGGTTACACTAAACTTAACAATATCTCTGATTAAGTTACCAACATGCATATTATTAATTACAACCACTTAACATATTTCAACATCATAAGTGAAAGACACATTACTTCCAGTCAGCCTATCCTACCACATATTGGTCCTAGTGCTGAGCTCTCTGCCAAACACACCCTGATTCTGTCTGTGACGGCTTTTGTGCCAGACAAATCAACTTACTTACTTACTTACTCGCTTAGTTACTTACTTATTTACTTACTTACTCACTCACTCACTTAAGAATTTCCAAGCACAGAGGGCCAACAAAAGGCAGACTAGTAGCAAGGACACATCAACGTAAAACGTAATGTCCGTCCTGAACCACAAGGCCCATACAGTGGCACTGATTACTGTTTCCTTAGCCCTGAGCCAGACACCAGTTTACACTGCAAGACCATGCATTGCACGGTGTGTCTGTTTATGTCCTAGCTGTTGCTTTCATTGCGCCTACTATGGAGGGATGGCCAGGCTGAGTTGTATTGCACTGAATTGAACAGCAATTTCACGAGCCATGATTTTGTCACAGACTTTTGCTGTCTAATGCAGCTGATATCGCCTCTGTCTCCTAAATCACAATCAGAGATATAGCCAGAGATAAAAATGAGACAGATACACAGATAGACAGACACAGACAAATGTTAATGTAAATGTAATAGACTTTAGTACAGACCCTCTTCAGAACAGTAAAAAAACTCAACAGTGTGCAACCGGTGATTGGCTGCATTAGAAATCCATCACTGAGTCGTTATGATTCAGTCCTTATCAACCATCTTCGAATTGGTCATACGAGACTCACCAACTCGTATATTTTAAAAAAACAGAATCAACCAGAATGTAAAATTTGCCATTCTCCTCTCACTGTCAAGCACATTTTGATAGACTGCACCTGTTTTGGTGCAGCACGTCAGAGATATCTTGGAGTTGATACACTCAAAGGACTTTCTGAAAATGTCAAATCTCGAAACATCGTTGCTTTTATTAAAGATACAAACTTTTAGCGATGTATAAAACGTTTTTATATTAGCTTAATAGCCTCGATCTTAGCAAGTTTTTATCTTCTCTTTTATCACACAAATTAAAGGCTTTTAACCATTTATGGCACTGAATGGCCTATTTTGTGCTGATGTGCCGTTAAGAAACTACTCACTCACTCCCTTCAGAACAGACAAACAGATGGACTTGCTAAGATCGAGGCTATTAAGCTAATATAAAAACGTTTTATACATCGCTAAAAGTTTGTATCTTTAATAAGTGTGTGAGCATCTCACTGGAGAGAAGTCCGGTGAGTAGCTGATAAATATCCAATCCTTTCCAGCCTCACTCTGACTGTCCAGTCGATATAGTAAGTAACACGGCTGTTGGTCCTCCAGACGAGGCAGTATCAAGTCATCCCAATGTTTTCCACGTCAAAGCATAACAATGAACAGTGAAAACCAGCGTACTAATTGCGAGTACATTAACTCATGTTAGTCTGTATGCTGAATACATGTATGATCTAGCACGCATATTTCTGTACTAAAGAAGAAAATTAAGGGTTAATCATCAGGGGTGTGCAGTTTGCAAAATACGACTTCGGTTCGGTTTTTGGTTCGGTTATGCAAATAACGCAGTTTGCAGTTCGGGTTTCGGTTTTGCAAAAACCTGCGGTTTTTGGTTCGATTTTCAGTTTTTACTGTTTGAAGGCCAAATCCTGCTAATAAGTACGATTCATCTACTTGACTGCAAAGCTACAAATCTCAGTTACAGGAAAGGCAAGCAGACAACTTTACGTGTTTGCATATACCATTGTGATCTAACTAGCCTATGCATGATACACCAGGCCTACATCGGCAAACAGACAAGAACTTTTCATAGTGTATGATGGTAGACATGCTAACAAAATCATGCCGAGCACACCTTTGATTTCGACCGATATAAGGACATTCGATGATTCGACGGTGTTTCAATGTGTAATCTGGAGGATATTGTTAGTTGCTAGTATGTAGGCAATCTTCTTCTTCTATCACGAGCAAGTCACGGACGTTGCCGTAGGCTAGACTATACACACGCATAATTTGGTGCTGAAAGGTCTGTTCATTTTCATTATGCTAGGGCTATACTGGTGCCATACCGGAGTTTAGTATGCGCTAGTGCAAGCCATCATTTGAAAAATTTTACTTTAGACTTCCGATGGCCAGAAAATGCCTCTCTCCAGGTAGACCCACAACACACCTAAAGTACTTTGAGTGACATTGAAAAACGTGAAAACCGTCCAAAAACTGAAAATTTGGTTCTTTAAGAACCGAACCTCAGAAACCAACTTTTGAGTTTTCAAAATCTGAGATCGGTTCAGTTTTTAGAAAACCGAAGTTTTCATTGGATTTTGCACACCCCTAGTTATCAATCAGCAAAACAGCCATAACAGACATTGGTTGTTATTGTCATACGTAATTCATATGTATATGTACATACAATACATATGTATATATAACAGGCATTTGTTGTTGTCGTCATCATCTTCATCATCACTGTGGCTATTGTTTTCTGTTGATGCTGTTATTATTATTTTCAGTGACTGTAAGCACAAAGAGCACAGACTAACACAATAAATACAATCAATGTAGTTGGAATGGCATGTATACATTTTTGTCATTATTTTCACTTTCAGTATTATTTAAGCAGAAAGATTATTCCAATTTTGTCTTACATAGATCAGTACTGCACACTGATACATACACAGGCGTAGCCAGAAATTTGTCTTGGGAGGGGCACTCCTGCAGACTTGGAGTTGGAGTTGCATGTTGGAGTCCCCAGCGGGGTCTAGGGCCTGAGCCCCGGTAGGGAGTCTGGAGACAAAGTCTTTTCTGGTGAAAAAAATTTCATGCAAATTTTACTAATTTTTTGTTATAATTTTATGTCATAAAGTATCGAAGAAATTATATGCAATTAAAACATTTTAGTACAATCTACAAGCATCTTGCAAGTTAATAAAAGACAACCTGATGCTTGATGGAGCATTCGCTATAGCAATCTTGGATTCTTGGCTGCAATCTTGGGGGGGGGGGCTATTGCCCCTCAGTGCCCCCCCTTGGCTACGCCTATGGATACATATGAAACAATACCATCTAGTGGCAACTACATTAACATTTACTAACTATAACTACGATAATTAAGACAAAAAAGTTGATAATCATGCTAAAAAATAAAATGCAAAAGATATCATCTTCCCAGGAGCCTGAGGGTGGTGCGCTGTCCTGCAGAACAAGCTGTTCTGTCAACATAAAACACAGACACGACTACAATCCACGGAAAACTAAAATAAACTGTAGCAGTAATGACTTCCATTTTAAAATTATTTCTAAATGTGAAACTGGGGAGAATGCTGCAACAGCTCACACAGATGGTCAAATCCAGGAGGAAAATCTGAGGCTCTGTAAACCGAGTCCACTTCAATCAATCAATCAATCAAAAAATGTGTATAGCACCTCCTACACAGGCTTGAATGGCAGCACTTAACAATTAAACACACTAGGCCTAACAGTGTCAGACATGGATAATAAAACCTAGAAAACTGTATGATAAAATCTAAAGTCCACAAGCGACGCTCAATAAAATTGATTTAAGATGATATTTAAAAGTCGAGTATGTGGCAGTGTTGCGAATGTCAGCAGGTAGTTAGTTGATTCCAGGCTTGTGGTGCAGCGATGGAGAAAGCTCTCGAACCAAAAAACATCCGTGATCGTGGTACGTCAAAAAGGCCGTCTTGCACAGAATGTAGGTGACATCTTCCACATGATGTCCAGTTATAAGTACAAACATGTAACCATTTAGTCGTGACAAATCAGTACACGATATACATGTATGAGCACAAACCATCTATAATTCCGATCTTCATGAGCCGCACACTTCCATCTCTGCAACTGGCAAAGAAATCCCGCAATTCTCCACATGCTGTCAACATGCAATAAACAGGAACAAATCACTTAAATACAAATAATAATAATAATAATAATAACAATTATAATAATAATGTGAAAATGACAAGAACACAAAAGCATGCAAGATAAGAAGGTTCATAATGACAAATTAATACTGCACTGAGTCCTTGGACAAAAACAGCCTCAAAACTAACCGCTCACAGCTTAACTATAAACCTAAACTTTAAATCATGTCGACTTAGTACTGTATAATTGCTTCGGTTGAGTCAGTGGTTCCGACTGGTCACGTTCATTTCCGGATCGAAAATCAGCAAAACAAGTGCAACAAAGTAATCAAAATAACAGTAATACTGACCAACGATCCCGGTCTGATGCGTCATATCTTAAGACAACGAAAAAGCGTGCAGTTAACTTGGGTAAACTAAAATAATAATAACGCAAAATTTAGCAATAGAAAACCGGTAGTAAACAGCACAACGTCACTGCCACGCCCCTTCGTACTCTCAATTTTCTTGCTCGAAAGTAAGCAATGATTCTGAGTCACGGCATCATTCAGATAAAAAGAGCAGACTGTAGAAAAGGTATATCCACTCTCCACTGTTCCTTTTAATTGTATCAAGCTCTGGACCATGAACAGAAAAAAGAAGAGTGGTTCTAGTTAAGAACATTAAGATGTTCAAGTCAACACGGACTCTCTCCAATGCATCTGTATAGCTGCGTTGGTGTTTACAACGGTGGTGTCAGCGAACGATTATATTAAGCAGACAAAATTTCAAAACGCGGAGAACTTTTATCGGATTTGCGTTAAAAACGTGAAATGTATGTATGCACGTGTAAAATAATAGCACATGCAGTAACTAAGCAAATCTAAAATAAAAATTTAACGTGGCGTAGGCCTACGAGCGTCTTGTCTTCTAACCATGGTGCAAACACTTGACTTGAGTGACGGTCGATTAATGGTGACGCATGCCCGTGAACTCCCATCGAACTCAAACAAAAAAAACTTTTCTCCTGTAAGATATTGGGAAGCTATGTTCCAAATTTCGTGACGATTGGACAAACGGCCGCATCAATTTGATCAAGTCCTGATTGCCGCGATTCGATAACGGGGCTTACAGTCGATTGCAATTTCTTTTGTTCGTATTCATTCGTGTGTGATGACGTTTGACAAATCGCAAATATTAACCGTAGTAGGCCTACGCCTACATACACAAGCGAGTTAAAACAACGGTAAAAGAGTCGATTAATATCTCAGACAGCAGTGTATAAAGTCAAACATCTTAATAAATGTTGAGAATAGCGAATAGCAGAAAGAACGAGTAAACTAAAACATGTCTCAACAACACAACACCCGCTGTCGGTGACCAATCAATCAATTCTGGATTTTTAAAGTGGCCCAAGTAATACAAACTACTGCTAGGTCCACTGAGAGAGAGAGAGAGAGGGGTTAAGTAAAGTTCAGTTGGGGAATAATCAGAAAAAACGGCTTGGTAAACAGCCGAGTTTTAAACTGCTGACGGAAGGTGGATAACGATACGGCTAAGTCACGTCGTCTGGTAGATCGTTCCATGTCCGTGGGTCGACAACCTGGAAAGCCCGGTTGGTTGGCGACGGTTGTCAACTTAATCGGTTAGTGCCGGCAGAACGTACTGAAGGTACTAGAAATAATGATGTATTGTTGCAGATCAGACTGAGTCCATGCAGCCGCGCGTCGACAGCAGCAGCAGCGGCGGCAAGGACGAGACGAGGACGTTCGAGCCTCGAGGCCAGTCGCAGTCAGACGCCAGCAGCGAGGACGTCAGCGGCGTCGGAATCAGCAACGGCGGCGCCGGCATCAACCTCTGACGACTGCTGCCGAGTCTGCCTCGTGGCGCCACGTGCTGGCTTCGCACTGCACTACAAGTGCCGTGCCGACATGCACCGCTTCTGTGAAGTCTGTGCTCTGCCAGTTTCAGATTCAGCAGCGGGATGCCCCGTTTGCCGTGTAGACATAAGTAAGTAAGTAAGTAAGTAAGTGAGTAGTCCTTTATTTCTCAACGGTCAAATGTCATAAACAGAAAATTACAACACACCGAATTGCAAAATTGCAAGTTAATACAATGAAGAGAAATTGAAAAATAACGGGGAAAAAAACAAAAAAAGTTACATTACCAATGTTGTGGTGCAGCCACAATTATTTAATAAGCATCATCGGATAAATAAAATTTCGCAGTCCAAAGCATGGTTCTGCTTCTGCGTATATCTTCATACATGACTGTGGCAACAATTCGCATAATTGCTGGGTGTTACCTTCTGCTTTGGGGATGTTATTTCTGTAAATGTAATAGAAATAATAATGGAAGTATGATGGAAGCGTGTAATTATGCATTTTCATAGACCACTACAAAACATTTTTATTTTTTGCTTTTATTGTAGTCCAGATATCTTCAATCTGGTGCCGCGTTTTCAGGTCTCGCGTTTTCCGTCGCCCCTGCGAGACGTCGGATACGGGGCTAGTGCATCGCGCGGTCTGCCGGTTTATTCACTGCGCCTACCCACGGAGGGATGGCCAGGCTGAGTTGCCCTGGGTGGCTGGTAACATGCCGAGATGGTTTGCCCGTCTGCCGACGGTCACCCATCCAAGTACTAACCGGGCCCGGCGTCGATTAACTTCGTTGATGCCCACCAACGTGCTAATTATCCACTGCGTACACTATAAGCCGCCTGCACGCAAATCCATTATAATACCATGGATTATTTAGACTGTGCGCGTTGTAAATTAATATACAGTAGAAGGTCCGATTAGGCCTAGAGACAAAACGAATTTTCCTTTTTCTTACGACATATAGAAGATCGGTAAATTCTGTGAATGGCTCCGCCGCTGTCGTGTCTGTTCGACGATCGTGATATCGAGACGATTGACTTCCTTAACAGATGCATCGTCAAGCAGTAACAGTGTGTTCTTCTCAGCTGCAGAAACGGTGTAGGCCCTACATCAGGCTTAACTTCTCATAGATGACGTCACAAATATCGCTTACTTAGGCGCAATTTTGGACTACTTTTGACTACGATCGCAAATATTTCCGGAACGAATCGGGATATCGACAAGCGGACAACGGCGTTTTCAACTACTATCCCTCCCACGTCTGACCAAAAAAATCGCATGAACTTTGGTCCATTAACCGACGAGTTTATTTGTCTAATTTCGACCCACCCAAGGTCAACTTTGTTGGATACCGTATTTCGGCCCCTAGGGGGCGCTGCCGGCTCCAATTTTTACACGCGCTAGAGAATGACCAAGGCTTGCTAGCGCACCCCACTGAGCAGCGCGGAATTGAGCCGCGCGGAAACGTGCAGCGCGGGATCGTGACCAAACCCCGGGGACGGGGGTCCCCCCAACAATTTTTAACAAGGAACATTCAAAAATTGGCTTAAAATTCGGGGTATGCTCGCCTATAACTTTGGGGATAGGGGGAGCAACCCCACCAAACTTTACCAGCGGACTTATCGCGAGGCAGGCATGATAACGTGGGTACAATTTTTTGGGGGGGACTGCCGCCCTTAAAATTTGGGAGGGCAAAACCCGTCAAAAATTTGGTGCGATTTTGCGTAACTTCACACTTTGATAGCAAATATCTCCGGAATGGGTGAAGCGGAAAACGGCGTTATCTACATAAATCCTTCCCACGTTGACAAAAAAAAATGTGGTAAAGTTTGGTTCACAAAGAAAAAAGTTATAGGCGCGCATGTTGACCCACCCAAAGTCAAATTCTTCGAAAGACTACATACGCGATTACTGCCGTGAGGGGGATTGGAGAATTGCTGAAATCACTGTTAACATATCCGGTAGTGCACGTACGTCCAGGCGGGTGTTTAATAATCCAGTGATCCGCTACAGCGTAGGTTACGGGTTCAACGAGCTGTGACTGACAGACCGCTACATGCGGCGTTAGTGATGCGCAGTTCCGCTGATTCGTATCGAATGATTACTGCAATTCCTGGCTTTGATACTGTTGGCCATTAATGTCTGTTTTATTGTTTTACTGTTCTATGGGCAGTAGACGCAAATGCAAATAAAAATGAGTCTTTGATTGATTGATACTTTCTGACAAAAACGGTGAAAACGGTAAAATTGTACGAAACATACTCACAATCAAATGGCCTTGGCCACAGGAAACTGTTAGATTTCAGGTAACTTTATTTTATATTATTTTCTTATAGTTCGTTCGCTGATTGCGTCGAACATTTCTCGGCATTTCTCGGCCGTGACTCGTACGAGTGTATTTTCATTTTGTTTTGTTTCTGCGCGTTTTCGCTGTCAAGTTCTGGCCACGCGTGCGTAGTGTGTTAAAACACGGTCCTAGGTCGGATACGTGAGCGTTCAACGAACCCAATACACTCCAGACACTGATTTAACTGACACTTATTCCGCAATCGTCGACGGTCGGTCGAGTAGCCGACGCTGACGTTTTTACTCACGCTTGACTGCACCGATGGGCTATCGACGCATTATCCCACTGCAGACAGTATGTTAGACATAATATGGAGGACGAGTGCCGGCGTGCAGACTAATACAGACGATCCAGTAATCGAATCTAGATCGCATTCGACAGACGGCCCAGCTCTAAAGGCGTGGAGATGAGATGACACGCTATGGATGGCGTCGGTTGGTGGTGGTCATTTCGTGACAGTCGCACTGCCGTGCAGCGTAGCATATAGCAGCGTGAGAGCGTGTTTGCGTGCATGCGTTGACACGCGACCGCACGCTGGCACACGACATCAGCGCCGCGTCGCAATCGCCCCGCTAGTAGGCTATAATACACGCCAAACGAACCTACATCACTGCAGCTATAGGCGTCAAACGGTCAGTCACCGGGGCCCGGGCAAGCAGTGCGCCGTCACCGTGTACACGAAGGCGGCGTGGTGCTGCGCCGCCGCTGCTGCTGGGGTCCTCATCATTGCTGTTATAACGTGCCAGACAGACAGACAGACAGACGGACGCAGCTCAGACGCTAATGAACGCAGTCATCAGTCGCCAATCAGCTGTACAGACCTAGCCGCCTAGCTGTCACGCTGTCAAGCTGTCTGCTACTTCACCGCTAGTCGCTGCTCGTATATAAACCCGACCAACTCAGCGCGATTTACCTTCCAGTCAAGTTTTCTGTAGGCATACCTCGTATATATACTTACGTTAAATCGGCTGGCTATTGACTAATCGTATCGTCGTAATTCGTGCGTGTCGTTGCGTCTGAAGGTTCCGAAGACATTACGTTCGCACGGAAGCCGTGCGCGCGGACGTTGCAGAGGCGACGCGACGATCTCGTTCTCAGAACGTCACTGATTGAGACTATAGAACCGTTCACTGTTCAGAGATAACGCGTACTACGGTCTCGGCAGCGCGGACGTCGTAGAGGCGACTCAGTCGTTCTCACGCTCCGGGCCCGCACACGTCGCTCGGCGCAGTCGCTATGCCGAAGACGTTCATGGTCAAGAAGCGGCGCCGACTTCCGGCCGCTTCTACGCCGATCACGACTTCCGGTTCCGGTGACGTGACGTCATACTGGTCGCCGTGGTCACCGATCGACTGTGTTTCTGGTGGTCACGTGGTGCAGCAAACCGGAAGAACACCGGTCCTCACTGTTGTGCCGCCATCGCTCGGCGTGACGTCATTTCCGGTTATTGGTCGTCAGCAGAGTGCGTTGTGGTCGCCTTATCTCAACGTGAATATCGGTGAGTCATCACAGTTCACTATTTCGCCAATTTGATTAAATATGTTTTACATGATGAAAATGAATAAATTCAGAACGCAGTATGGCAGACAACTACAGTGTTTAGCCTAGTTGTAGGAAGGGAAATGCTTATCTAATCTGACTGTACTGCCCTGTATTACGGCTTGATTAATAATATAAAATGTGCTTTTAGTACTTAATCTTAAATGATCGCAGTCACGAGTAAGATTTCTGGTGCCTGGGTATTTCTTCAGCCAGTTTTTGCACCGTTCTGCGTGTAGTGTCTTAAATATGATCTTTGAGAGACATGACACGGCATTAAAGCCGTTAGTGTTTCAAGACAACAAAGATGTGCTGACGGAAACCACCGTCCAGTTATAAAATAATCGCGATGAACCCACGGTTTCGTGTTAAAGTCGGGTGTTTCTTTAACTGTTATCGGGTTTCACTTTGTTCTGTGCTGCTTTGCATAAAGGTAAAGGTAAAGGTCGGGTACTTGCTATAGCGCTTCTTATATGAGTCAGACTCGCGACCAGAAGCGCTTTACAATCTCGGATGTGGCAGCTGATTGGCATGAGCTAATGATATCGCAGCGCACTATGCGGCCATCCATTGCCCGCGTCAGCGAACAGTTGGACCCGCGGTTTGCAGATGGCAGACATACCACCGCCCCAATCAGCCACACTAGGCTTTCACCCCCTAGCCCGTAAGCCACCATTCATTTCCCATCCCGCTGAGGGTAGGAGGCTGAGTTGACGTGATTTCGATCATGTTAAATTTCAGCTGTTAACATGGTTATTTAAACGATATTCTGGCGCCGAGAAGACTGGCCAAAGACGAACCATTTAAGACTTTGCATCAGATGTCGAAGTGACAAGCGGCCACTGGAGACTGTCAGCATGCATGCAGCCATGCAGGTGGGTCGGGTTTGTACTACAGGTAATGTAGCACCTTGCCGACGTCACACTGCGCGGAATACCTACCCGTATAGACAGACAGACAGACAGTGAAGTGTGCCAGGCGCCGTCCTGGCCCCCGGGGGAGTTGTAGAGCGGTTTAGGCGCTGATTTGAGACAAATTGTCGCCTCCTGCGTTGCATCGCTCGGTCTGTCTGTCTGTCCGAGGCTTGCCAGTGTTCAATGCGGTGCTGCTGACACCCACCGGCGCTGGTGGCAATTGTCGCCGACGGCCTATACGCTGCATGCTATTCTTCTATGACTGATCGACTAGGACTGTATCGGCACCGGCGCATCCAACCACAGCCACCTCACTCAAAATCCACTCACTTCTTCCAATTTTTTTTATTTCTTTGGAGATATGACTAAGTAAGTAAGCAGACAAGCAAGTACGTCAAGCAGATCGCCTATAATCGGACGTAATTAAAATAGAGCAACGCATCAGACAAAATGTGTATAATTGTTCCAATTTCAACACATGACTACAACAGAAATTGATGACTTTCTCTGCAAATGTTGCATTTTCCACTCTTTTGTTTCTGTCTGCGATAGTGTGCATGCTTAGGCTAACGCAGATTGGTTATTTTCTGCAGCAGTCGTTTGGCTGTATGGAAGATCATCGTGAAATCGCTGTATGTCAGTTTAAAAATAAGTATTATGGCCGGGTCTTTTTGTTCTGCGATATACTATTTAACCAGATTTAGTATGCGCGGTGTTGCCACTTTTTCGCCACCTGTTAAAGACAGTACTGTTGTGCTTTGTGGAGGTTTGAATGACTGACATTTTCTGATGCACGTCTCCGCGCTGTATAGTCCAATCCAATCGTCTGGAGCGATAGAGTCGCCACTGTAGCAGTTAAGGCGTTCATTTTGTCGCCTCCGGTCACGTGCTCCCGTGACGTCATCAGGCCGTCCCCGTGGTTATGTAACGCACCGGCTGGCGGCTTATATCGGCTAAACTGTCGGCTTAGCCAGCGGCTTACGCGGGCCCGCGGTGAAGATTGTGCCGACGTAACGTAACGTAACGCTGTCAACGCCTATAGGTACGGCGGAGACACTTATCACTCGGCTTAGTATAACACCTAGGCTCTGTGTACACCTACGCCCGACAAGCCGGCAAACTACTTATCACTTCCATCACTCTTAGACACCTCGGCATAGTAAGTAAGTAAATCTGTAGGTCATTAATAATTACAACGTCTGGTCACAAAATATAGCAGTGTTCATTCATTCATTTATTCATTCGTTTAATTTGGCAAATGTGATGCTGATAACGCGGTAAGGTGGCGGGAACAACCAGGCAAATTGCACTTACGGTTGCCCTAAATGAAACCTAAATAATACCCAATGCATTGCATGACACAACATTAAAGCACAATGTGAGAAAAAGGGGATACACTGACACAAATACAAAAGGAAAAAATCACTAAAAACACTTCATATCACATGAAGTATACGTAATATAAGTAACTGAATAAACGTCAGGGAGTTGTTTTGATAATGAATGCTCGAATTGAACTCATTTTAATACGTTGTATAGAGAAGTAAGCATTGATGTAAGTTAAATGGCATAATGTTAAATTGTCGAGAATTTGAGTACATGGCACCGCTCACGCGAGCGCCGTTGTCTTAAGATCACGAATGAATGATGCTTGTAAACAACATAAATACGGCTGATTATAGCAGCGCACGTATTTGCTGACAGAGAAAAAGACAGTCAACGGACGCACATGCACGCATACATACAGTGTATTTGTTCTGAATTTTAACAGATGCAAGTACAGTGAATAAGCACGACAGCAAAGCAGTCTAGCTGCGTGGGGTTATGATAGAATAATAAGGTTCTCGATTTCTGATCCGTGCGACAGACTAACCCTACCTAGACACATAGGTAAACAGACAGACAAACATACAGCGTGAGCGTGTGTGTGTCTGCACTGTCTGGATGTGTGCATGAGATAACTTAGTATTTCTGTTGGTCTGGAGTGGACTATCGTGCCATATGTCACAATCTCGGTCGTCGGACGCAGGTTGGCAGTCGATCCGGCAGCCACGGACCATCTCTCACGGCTGTCCAGCGCAGGACAACTCACCTAGCTCCAACCAGCGAGCCGGTGCCCGCAGGGTCATTAGAGACTGCAGGGTAAAGGCGCCGCCCGGCTATTGACACGTCTTCAATGCTCGGGCACCTGTTCAATGTTCACTGCTATAGCCTAGTAGCGCTGTGCAGTACGAGTAAATTACTACTCGAGTACTCGACGAGTAGCTTAGCGAATACGCGAGTACACGTTCAACAAATAACTAAATAAGTAAATTGTTATAAACCTCCACTAATACATCGACAGAGTCAGTGTGGCTCTGCAGCCATAAATACTAATACAGTAAACGAGTAAACTGTTTCTGCACTAACTACATTTCTACATGTTGACTTTAGACTTAAAAATTAATTATCACAAACACGCATTATCTGCTCTTTTGTAACGTTCTGTACTGGAATTTTGTCACTAAATATGTTTTCCAGAAACTAAATATCCTATGCTATAGTACTCCAGTGTAAAAATATAACTACTCGAGTCCAATTTCGGACTCCAGTAACTCGAAACTGGAGCACTCGGCACAGCCCTATAGCGTAACGTCGTACGGTCACTCAGCTCGTCGCTGTCTCTGGTAACTGTTCACGGCGACGCGGAATGCCGTTGCTATACAGTTCGCCCTGCGTCGACCTCCCGTGCCCCCGTCTCTCCATTCGATTGCGTGACGGTGTCTGTATCGCATTACGCGGCCTTTAATGCCCCCGTTGATAATTTGCGCATATATACGCGACGGAGGAGTGGATAGCCGCTCTAAATCAGAATTATTGGAGGCCGCTGCTGGAGAAGGCAGAACAGTGAATCGTGATTGGTCCAATAAGCATCGTGGGAGATTTAGCTCCGGTAAAATACTGCTGGTTTTGGTTGTAGTATAATCAGTCAATCGTTTTATAAAACTGAAAATGAAAAACCAGCGGGCATACGTTATTTCACAAGTGGAACATTGCATGGGGCTGATACAGTACTAGACTGTACTAAAATACCCTCCCAATCCACCCCCAATCCACCCGCATGTACGTAGAACGTATTAGTACAGGCGCGTATGAAGTGTAGGAATCGTCGGACTACCCTACATTCAGTCGTCGAACGGTTTCACTCGAGTGGACGCTTTGGCACGCCGGCGCACTAACGGTTTTCAAGGGCCGCGGGTCTGACGGACGGACATTGTGCGCCGCGGAATGACATTAACATTGTCAACGGCGTAGAGTGTAAGGCGGGTGAACGTGGCACACGACCATGCACTCAATGATGACCCCAGCGCACAGGCAATTCTCTCATACGTTACTAGTGAAGGGCCTGATGCTATAGTATTGTACATTTTACGTTGGCAACGGAGAAATTAATATGCATGGAATGACTGTGCGGTAACTGACACATCATTTTAATGCCGTTCAAGTCGCCGATCTGTTTCAAATTCAGTCAGCATTCATCGAGCCATCTCAGCCATCGGTAGGTGCAATAACCACGCCGACAGCTGCCGGGAAGAAACGGCGTATATGTACTAGAATGATATTACACTTTGCATTGCTGCAGTGGATAAGTAGGTACGCAGTACGAGCTTATACCACTGCAGACAGTGCAGTATCGTACTTACACTACGCTCGGATCGCATAGACTATACACCGTCGTTTGCTATAATTATGACGCACGACTGCACCCGTTAGTTGTGAAAACAGTACCACTGCGAGTCGAGTGCGGTTTTATGAGTGTTCTTTAACACACAGCAAGACTAGGACTCCGTCACGTGCAAGGAACGGGAACTACAAAGATCAAAAGACAAGAAAAGAAACGAACTCTTCCGGGCATTGTGATAATTCTTCTTATTCCTCGTCGTCCTCTTTTTCTATGGTAATAAGCGGCTGGGCTAGAAATTGACAAAGAAAAACATAACGATGCCATTGCAAATGTTTGGTGCCGGATAGACATCGTATACTTGCAACTGTCAGTAATTATTTTCGGGGTGGTGACAACCAGTCCTCGGCCCAAACTGCACTATCCCGACTTGACATCGATTTGCTGCACGCAACAAGTCCTTGATAAATTGAAGTAGTGGAGCTTGGGCGAAGTGATCTATCTTTACCAATTACTGCAGGCAGCCATATCGCGAGGATTTTTTTTCACGCGTTCTTCGGCTGCACGTCGTGCATGGGAGCAGAACTGCGTGTCGCCGGCGACGACTGACGATGCATTGTGCATTTTGGCGCTATGTTACGTATTACACGCATGCACCTCAGCTGTCTGCGACCGACAAGCCTTGACTGAAGCGCCCATTACGTGACTAATTATTGCTTCTCACTCCAACCTATTTCCTCGCTGACTCGTATATACCGATCACTTTCAAATTTCTGCAGCTTTTAAGTCCAAAATTAAGCGTGGTTTGATAACCTTTTGCGTTTCAATATATTTTTTTTGAAATATTCGAATGCTGTAAAAATGCGCAGTGGTATTTTGAAGTCTCACTAGCTAGTCTTCCCGTGTGAATAATTTAATTATACTATACGGTGTTAACTGAGATATCGCAGATATTGCAGATGGTTTCTCGATATCTGTCGTTATAGCTTCGTACGCAAAGTGGCAAAAATACAACAACAGTTTTTTTATTGCTATTGTTTTGCATAGCCGATACATGCTTTCTTATCTGTTTGCGGTCCACGGTGTAAATCAACTGCAACACATCGTTTTCTCTTTGTACGTGTCGTTTACCGGACGAAATAACATAATTCGACAAACTGTTATACTGCGCGATGAGCGAATGTGATTCGAAGCAGCGGAATTTACAAGTTGGGCGCTGCAGACAGACAGACAGACAGACAGACCGAGTAGGCTAATATTCGTGCATGCTCGAGGCCGGTGGGGGTCGACTACCGATGTACAACGGCACGCGACCAACGGCGCGACCGTTAAGCTATACAATCGACTTGAATGGGGTTCTTCTGTTATTTTTAAGTCGCCGCACGCGCCTCGTGATGGCGGCCTTGGATTCAAACGGTTTGGCGCCAACGTACAACGGAACGCGCTGCGTGTATTTAGGGCTCGCACCTGTCGTGCCGCTACGTGAACCCGCTGCCGACCGGCCGGGTTCTCTGTATGCATCTGTCGTCGCTAAAGCCTCTCTCTATATATCTCTCTGTCTCTCTCTCTCTGTCTCTATGTATGTCCTGTGATGCTGTTATGCTCGACCTCCGGGCGAACAGGTGCACGCGAATAGAATGCGGGACGGAATGACCGGCGGCCGAGCGGCACGCAGGCGGGCGACGTCGGCGATTAGTTGCAGCGCGTCTCAAGTGTCCGAGGTGATGTGAGGGTGGCGCGCCGAATCCCGCGGACAACATCCCCCCAGGACGGAACCCCCATGAAGATATTCCGATCTGCTGTGGGACAACCTCTCACCCGACGAAATCTCCGCCGTGTTACGGACGGACGATAAAGAACGCCTGAATGTGACGGCAACGGAGACGTTCTTCAGCAAAGTATCGTTGTATACGACGTTGAATTAATGTTGGTCCGTCCGTCTGATATATGGAGAAAATCTTGCGCATGATGTAGACTACTTGTCGCAGGCCTGAGATATGGGCTACGAAAAATTTCGGCGAGATATGTAAAATAGGCATATCTGCAGTCGCAACAACAATCTCCCGTACCGGGGAGGGGGATTTTGTCGTAGACGAGATCTAAAGAGGGGGATTTTGTCCGTTTTGCGGCGTGCCGACGCGGTTGGGTCGGTCGCGGTTCGTCGAGTGATCACACGGGCACGCCGATGACCTCGGTAAATTATACGTTGAACCTGTCGTGCAGCTGCGACCTCCATAGCTGACCAGTGACTGACCACTGCCACGTTGTCACGTCAGACTTTACTTCTGGCTGGCATGCGGAAATGTTGCACTGACGCGTCGCAGAGACACAGATTAATGGCACAGTGAAACACGAGTCACGACCATGGTGGTATTTTCAGCATGCCGCCACCAGAGTAACCTAAACTATAGGCCTATCACTGAGGCGCTCGTCCACTGGCCAGTGTTTTGTGGAGTTCGCTGTCGAAGTTGCATTTTTCCGACAAGAAAATATCTGACAGAGGAGATACGGCTGCGCAAAATTTCAGTTTTACCTTAATTACCCCAAAAATTAAGCATTTTCGGCCCCAAATTTTCCGACAAGAAAAACATTTTCCGACAGGGCAAAATTTAGAGAAAGGGCAACTGCCCCCACCCTTCCTGCCCCCCATACCTCGACGCTACTGCATGCAGTAACGCAAATGTTGCAGAGATACAGTAGGCCTATATCCTTGATCCTTGATTCATCCAGCATCCTCGATGCATAGGGCCACACGTTGACGCCATGTCTGTCTGTCTTGAGCCGATGCTTCAACCTCTTCCCAGGTTAATCCCATTCTTTGTAGATCCTTGTTCACTGTATCTCTCCAGTTTATCCTTGGTCTACCAGGTCTTCTCTTGAATCCTGCAACTTCCCATTGTAGGGCTACAAGCCCTACAATATATACACCACATTATTTATGGTATTTATTTTTCCCTCCCTGCAGGTGCGATGATGAACAACCCGAAATAATTGAGTAGCCTACATCCCGAGCTATGGATCTGTACTGATGGCTATATTTAATGCTGTAATATTGTTATGATGATTTGTGGGCAGTAATTAGTTGTTTGCTGCAATTTCGACTCGCTGCTTGGGAGAAGTTTAAGGACCAAACATGTCATACATTGTCATTCGTGATACATACGGTATAAATCAGAAAATAAATGTGTTCCCTCTACAAAGTTTATGACATCTACGTGAACTTTGAGCAGAACAACGCCAGCTATCCCATAAATTCATCAAATTACGTTAGTTAGTTTGTTGACGTTTCGGCAACCGCTGCTGCCTTAAGCGGGGTTTCCATCCAACGCAACGCACGCAACGCAATGAACGCAACTAATGTAAGAATCGCAAGCTCCAGCCAATAGGAACCGAGCTGTCCTCTTTCCAGCTAAACTCGTTTACGGTTTAAAATTTAAAAAAAAATTAAAATAAAAAATCAATCGTCCAAATTTTAGCATTTGCACTTGTCGTGCAATTTATTATGCGAATGTAATTTAATTTCAATAATTTCATATTTTGTGGCATGTCTGCCACATCTTGGCAGCGTGCCAGCGGCATACGCCGTCGTCGCTGGCGGCTGTGATTGGCCTATCCAATAATGACGTCACTTCGTTACGTTCCTTACTTTGCGTGGTTGCGTTGGATGGAAACCCTGCTTTACTTGGAACGATTTCCGTTCGGTGCCAGATGTCGCAAGGAGATGATTTTGTGTTGCAGGAGACGACAACAGCGCGAAGGAGAACAGAAGTCCAACAACAACAACAACGACGACATCCCCTAGCTACTATGACTACGACAACGACGACGACAGAGTGTCCAGTACCGTGTCACCGGCACTACTACTACTGCACCACAGGCGTCCTGGTCCCCTGGCCACGGCAGGGTGCCAGCAGTCAGTCCAACATCAGACCACACCCGGCTCCACTGACGCGCCGCGTTCAGTCGCCAAGAGAAAGTCGCCGTCAATCTTCAGCAGTGTGGAGGAACTGGCCCGCGGTAGCACCGCCGATACACAGCCGTCACCGGAAATGACGTCACCCAGCTTCTGTCCCGGTCACGTGTCCTCGACCCAGCAGCTGCGGTCACCGGGGCTCATGCTCGACCTGTCCTCGGACACCGGATACGGAGACAGCGCTCTTCTGTGTGACGACGTCATCACTTCCGGTCGTGACGTCACACTGGGGCTGGAC
>Ga0209052_1000207_pt1 | contig 18741 bp, 16 predicted proteins | sample WorMetHEROISLAND_2_FD_187409 | JGI IMG/M metagenome (GOLD analysis project Ga0209052, IMG submission 187409) | Marine gutless worms symbiont microbial communities from Max Planck institute for Marine Microbiology, Germany - Olavius sp. 4 HERON... | ecosystem: Host-associated > Annelida >...
AATGAACCCTGGCTGATGAACGAAAACGACAAGGGACTTGACAATGCTCTAAATTCATGGCAGGTTAAACGCATATAACATATTAATATTAATAGAAAAATTAGAATTTGTTACGTTTTACTGCTATATATCTAAAAAAAGGGCACAAATGATAACCAAGAGATATACGAGTCATTTATGACATACTTCGATTAAAGCTGATGGAAGCGTATTCGGTTAACAGTATACGGTCTCTTTATATATAGGAGGTAATCGTTATGGAACTTGGACTCAATGGTAAGGTCGCTTTGATAACCGGGGCAAGCCGTGGGATCGGGGCGGCTTCGGCAAAGGCCCTGGCGCATCATGGCGCTGCGGTGGTAATCAACTACATTAAAAGCGAAGACAAGGCCAAGGCGCTGCTTGAAGAGATTGAAGAAGCCGGCGGCAGCGGGATGGTGTTTCAGGCTGACGTTAGAGATCCGGATGCGGTAGGTGGTTTGGTGGAGGCTGCCCTCGGAAAATTCGGCCAAATCGATGTGCTTGTCAATAATGCAAACATAAATTTTCCCATAATGCCTTTTGTCGAGCTTGAATGGGATCAGATAGAGGCGAAAATTCTGGGCGAAATGAAAGCCCTGTATAACTGCTGCCGGGCCGTGCTTACGGATATGATTGCCAGGAAGTCGGGGAAACTGATATTGGTCAGCAGTTCCCTGTCCCGGTTTCCAGGATATGGTTTTTCGGCTCATGCCGCTGCAAAATCGGCAATGGACAGCATTGCGAAGGTTATGGCGATGGAACTGGGACCCTCGGGCATAACCGTCAACGTGGTCGGTCCGGGGTTGACCCTGACGGATGCTACCGCCGGACAACCCCAGGAGGTGCGTGACCAAGTGGCTGCCATAACCCCGTTGAGGCGCCTTGGAATACCGGAGGACATCGCCGGTGTAATCCTGTTTTTGGCCTCGTCTTTATCCGATTACCTCAGCGGGGAGTATATACCTGTGACCGGCGGAAGTTTTATGGTTTAGCCGGCAAAAAATACTATATTGTAAAATTGTAAACATACACCTTCGTGCCGGTTAGTAATCCCGCCGCCGGGGATCAGGAAAAATCGTTGTACCGTGACTCCACAAGGCGGCCTGACGGCGCAGGGGAATGTTGGGATAATGGTTTGCACACAGTGGGATTTGATTATCTATGGATTTTGAACCCATTTAATTTCTGTGCTATCTGTTATATTTCAGGTGATCATGTGCTGTGCGGGATTAAAATCAACGGTGATTGAGCTAAATGGTCAAGCATAAATTATTGCCGGACAATTCGGGGTTTACGTTGATAGAGATTATCGCGGTCCTGGTCATTATAGGAGTTTTGGCCGCTTTTGCCATTCCGAGATATATCGATCTTGAAGAACGTGCCAGGCTGAGGGCCGTCGATGCGGCAGTAGCTGAAATTAATGCCCGGGAAAGCCTGACCTGGGCCAATCAGAAAATCTCCGCATCTAACTATATCAGTGACGCACATATCTTTGGAAACCTAGATTTCAACCTCGAACCCGACTACACCTGGAATCCCGGCGACCCAAAAATTTCGGGTGGAACGTTGGTTTTCAGGGGAGAATCCTTTTCACTCAGTCGGACAGCCTCGTCCCAAATGACCCCGGCGGTTTGGAGGATGCGATAAATAGAGACGCATAGGGTTAGAATGCAGAAAACCGGCCTCTCAACTTTTGGTGAAGTCATTTGACTTTTTATAAAATTCGGTTTAGATAGAGCGAAAATCTTTCTAAATATTCTTTGCTAATTACTAGACAATGCATACTCATCGAGGGGAAGGTGGCGAATGCATGCTGTCTGTACCTGACTAATAGCCGTGTTGCCGATAATGGCGGCGCGGCTTTTTGTATTTCGGCCGGGAGAGTGCAAAGTTCAAAGAAACCGAAGTGGAGTTTTCCGACTCAGCCAGTCTTTATAAGAAGGGCCGGGTTTAACCGGCTGATCCATTGATATGACTTGGCATTTGACAACTTTTCCACAACAACCAACTCAAATTGGAGGTAAAACCATGGGTGTAAGGAAGTCTTTCAAAGCTCTGCGGTCGCTAAGGTCATGTTGGGAATTCAACAAACATCGAAAAATCAAGGTGAACTCATTGGCGTTGCTGCTGGCTGCCTTCGCCGTATGCACCTATGCGACAACTGCGCAATGTGTGGAAGTTGCTGCGACCGAAGTTGAAGACTGTTTGGAGAATGAGCTGGGAATCACCTGTGAAAAAAGGGTTGTCGCATCGACGCTTGTCTCTTACGGCGTGCAGACGAATTTAGAAGCGGTGCAGGTGACAACCATTCAGAAGGACGGCGAGCCGACCGCTTTGGAAGAAACGGTGGATATCGAGATCGAAAAGAGCCAGCCGGTGATAAGCTACCCCTTGAAGCTCATGCACACGGTTCCATACTATCCCTACGAAGAGGTCATCAAGGTCAATAGCACCAGGCGGGGGCGCCACGAGTGTGAAGACTCGCCGCTCGCACTAAGTCCGACCTGCGGCTGGACCTACCAGGGAAGCGAAAGAATCGAAGACTCACAGGGATTTTGCTGCGAAAAGGGCATCCGGGAACTGGTGAGAAGTAAGTGGAATGATGCTTTGTGGCGGGGAGAAAAAGAATTGGGCGAGTCGCCCAGTTTCAGGAACTCCTTTTCCACCGCCCACTGCATGAGATTGGGAGATTTGTATTTTCACGGCTACGAAATCGGTCGGGCGAGTGAGTATTATGAGATCAAATTCAAGCTAAAAAAAGGTGAAGATAACCTCGAGTTTACCCTGACACCAACCGATCCGATTTTTGCCATCGATCAAGCCGACGGCTTTCGGCTCCAGGCAGAGCATGATGGCGAAGCAGATAAACACAGGCCCACTCCGGATCTTTCCAATTACATTCTCTATGTTCCTACAAGCCCGGACACTCATCCATACGTTCAGGACTACCAACACAATATGTTGCTGGTTCCAAGAGAAGAGGTGTCACTGGACGGGAGCGAGTGCAACAAGGTCGGCGTCAGCTTCGGCACCTTCCGGTCGCAGGCAAACGCCTGCGGGACATCGGAGGCGGGAGACTGCCTGCACAACCAGCTCTTTCACAAACATAACGCGGATTTACAAAAGCTGATCACCAATCCCGACGCAGAAACGACTTACCTGGTGCATGGAAAGGGGATATTCAAAGGCTCAATGGATTTTAAGGCCGGGATGGAAAAAGTGCTTCAATACAAAATTCCGGATATCGACTATTCCAGGGTTTCTCTGACCATGGATTTGGACACGCTCAAAGTGGTGCGAACAGAATCACTGGGTATTATTGGGGAAGCTTATGTTAAGGCCTTTGAATCTATGTCCAGCAACGGGACAATGGTTGTCCATATCCAGAACTACGGCGATATCAAAGCAGACTACGTTGCCACGGTTACCAATTGCAACATGAACATCGTGGAGGCAATATCGGCGCAATCAAGGATATTGGAACCATCTGAGCAGGCTGTCCTCAATTTCGATATCCACACGGCCTACAACCTGGATACGACAAATGAATGTCTGGTGCAATTGAAGTCGCCCACCGGCAGACTGTATGATGAAGTTTTGGTTAAATTTGATACTTTTAAACATCACTCCAAGTATTCCTGGGATCTGCAGGAAAAGAACACGGGCACCAAGGTGACAAAATGAATCCGATTGCCAAAATGATCAGCTTGGGCTATGACAGATCGATAGGTGCAAGTTTTCAACCTATTATTTGGGGAAAATAATAGGAGCAATCAAATTTGAAAATATCTTGGAAACTGTTTCTCAGCGTTATTTTTCCAACCGGCCTGCTGTTTATGGCGACGGCATTGGAAGCGGATGCCGGTCGAGGCGTTCGACTCCAGATCAGAGCCAGTGAGCAAAAAAATGCTCCGATTGTCGCTGAGGTCCAGCTATACGGCTCGAGCTATGCGCTGGTTATCGGCATCGATAACTACAGCCGGGGGTGGCCCAGACTTTCCTATGCCATCCGCGATGCCGAACTGGTGGCGGAGGAGCTTCGCAAAAAGGGGTTTGAAGTTGCGCTCAAAAAAAATCTCGATTCGGATGACCTGGAACTGGCTTTAAGGGAATTTTTTGTCCTCAAAGGTGACGACCCCCAGGCCAGGCTTTTCGTCTGGTTTGCCGGACACGGCTATACCCAAAGCGGTGAGGGTTATTTGATTCCGGCGGATACCCCTTCGCCGGAGGCCGGTGCCGGCTTTCGACTCAAAGCACTGTCCATGCGGCGATTTGGAGAATATGTGCGGCAGGCGCGAGCAAAACACGCTTTGGCGGTGTTTGATTCCTGCTTTTCAGGCACGATTTTCACCTCTCAACGGTCTAAGCCGCCTGCCGCAGTGACGCGGGCCACCACCTTCCCCGTACGCCAGTTCCTTTCCTCGGGCGACGAGAACCAGGAGGTCTCCGACGACGGTAGATTTCGCAAGCTGTTCATCCGGGCCCTGCGCGGTGAGACAAGGGCCGATGCCAACAGCGACGGGTATCTTACCGGCAGCGAGTTGGGCATGTTTCTCACCGACCAGGTGACCAATCTCACCGAAGAGCAGCAGACGCCCCGCTACGGCAAACTTCGGGATGAGGACTATAATCGCGGTGACTTTGTATTCTCTGTGGCAAGTTCCGGTGCAGTAGTTGAGACGCCCCCAAAACCCGATGCCCGGGCAATTTTGTCCGTAGAATCCAACGTAACCGGCGCCCGGGTGTTCGTGGATGACCGGCTTGTGGGGTCGACCAATCTCGCAGACACGGAAATCCCAGGCGGCGAACACCGGATCAGGGTTGAAAAAGAGGGGTACGAGTCCTACAGCAGAGAGGTCCGATTTGCCAGGGGCGGAACCGTGACCCTTTATGTGGATTTGCGGCCAAAAGAACCGTCAAAGGCCAGGCTTTTTGTGGATACGGAACCTGAAGCGGCAACCATAAGAATTCTGAACATTAAACCGAGATTTGTTCAGGGAATGGCGCTTGAGCCGGGCCGCTACCGGGTCGAAGTATCTGCCAGAGGCCACCAGACGATTTCAAAGTGGATAGAACTCGATGATGGAGAAGAAAGATATCTCAGCTTCAAGCTCGAGAAGATTTCGATTCTATACCCCTCCGGACCTGATAAAATTGTGATCGGTATCAACGCACCGATCAGCGGTGACATTCCCAAAGTGGGGGAGGCTACCAGGTTTGCCGCGCAAATGTGGCTCAAAGATATCAATGCCGCCGGCGGCATTGAAGTCGGCGGAAAGAAATACAAGGTCGAGCTGGTCATCGAAGACAATGAGGCCAGACCGGAGTCTGCCGTTCGGGCCAACCACAAGCTGATCGCTGAAGACGGGGTCCTGGCCATTGTCGGACCCCAGTCATCCAGGCAGGCGGTGCCGGCCGGTGAAACGGCCAACAAACTGGGTACGCCCATGATCAGCCCCTGGTCGACCAACCCCAACACCACCAGGGACCGGCCCTTTGTATTCCGCGGTGGTTTTCTGGATCCCATTCAGGGTCCGGTTGTCGCCAAGTTCGCCATTGAGGAATTCGGGTTTACCAGGGCGGCCGTGCTTTACGATTCGGCCGGCGACTATCCCAGGGGCCTGGCGGAATTCTTCAAAGCCGCCTGGGAAGATCTGAACGGTCCCGGCTCGGTGGTGGCCTATGAAAGCTTTACCACCAGAGATACCGACTTCAGTTCCCAGCTTGTGAAAATTATAGCCTCGGGAGCCGAGTTCCTTTTTGCCCCCCAGTATTACGATGAGGTCGCCCTGATCGTCCAACAGGCCCACCAGCTGGGTTGGGACAAGCCCATCCTGGGCAGCGACAGCTGGGGGTCGTCCGCAACCGTCGAACTGTGCGGCAAGGACTGCTACGGCCTGTTCTTCAGCACCCACTATGCGGCCGCCGGCGCCAAAGGTGCAGCCAAGGAATTCATTGACCGTTACAGGGCTGCCCACGGCTACGTGCCGGACGATGTGGCTGCCTTGACCTGGGATGCCATGCGTATCGTACAGAAGGCCATCGAAGGGGCCGGCGAACTTACCGGCGACATCAAAAAGGACCGCCGGTCGGTTCGAAATGCCCTGGCGTCCATCAAGGACTTTGACGGCATTACCGGCGGCATGACGTTCACCGAGGAAGGCGATCCGATCAAATGCGCGGTCATCGTGCGCATCAGCAATGCCGGTGAGTTTGAATTTTACAAATCCGTGTGTCCATAGGATCGGCAATGTTTTTGTCATTGGAGTTTGTTTTGTTTTTCGTGCGTCGTATTTCGGATTTAAATCGTTATGTCAGTGGTTTTGCGCCCTTCCAGGGAGCTTCCTGAGGCCTCCCGCTCAGCTGAAAGAGCGCTCCCTATACCCCTTATCCAAAACATTTTCGAATAGACCTCTTTCAGGTCAATCGCTTCTGCCCATATTTTTTGACCTAACCCCCGAATAATTCTCATGTATTCCCCCCAGTGACCGATAATAAATTTAGTGATTTTTTCAAAATCAATAACAATCCAACGCGTCAATTTGTAACTATCTAAAATCATTAATTATGAGATGAAATCAGACCTGCCAAGCGCCAGGAAAGGATTCACCCTGTTAGAGCTGATGATCGGGGTAGCCATCATCGGTATCCTTGCCTCCATTGCCACGCCGAATTATCTCAAATTCAGAGATCGGGCACGGGGCGAAATGGCCTTGACGGGAATTAAACTGATTGAAAAAAAATCAACCAGTATTTTCTGGAAAACGGTAAATACCCGGACGATCTCAGCGTGATCGGCATGGACGGGGTGCTCGATCCCTGGGGCAGGCCGTTTATTTATCAAAAGATAGCCGGGTGCGAGGACGACAAGAAAAACAACGGCAAGAAAAAAAGCAACCTGGACAACAGCAGCGGTTTTGAAACCTATTTGGCCTGTCTGCGTTTGATGTCCCTGGAATCGAAGTTCTTAGTCCCCGGGATCAATGCGGCGTTGATGCGTCTGGTTGAATCCGAGATGATCTTCCGGCACGATGGGAGGCCCGCCTTAGTGGCAAAAAACGACAGAATATTATTGGCCAAAAAGGATAAAGAGGGCAAAGGCAAAAAAGACAAAGAGGACAAAGACAAAGAGGACAAAGGCAAGGAAGGCAAAGGCAAGGAAGACAAAGAAGACAAGGACAAGAAGGACCAGGACGATAAAGAAAAGAAAGATAAAAAAGACAAAGACGATAAAGACAAAAACGACAAAGACGATCCATGCAAGAATGTCAAAACCCGCAAAGATCATTCACTGCATCCGATAAACTCGGACTACGATCTATACAGTATGGGCAAAGACGGTAAAAGCTCGGCACCGCTGACCGCCAAAATAAGCCAGGACGATATTATCCGCGCCAACAACGGCGGCTACATAGGGGTGGTGTCCGACTATTAGAATGCTGGCAACATGAAATTTAGTATACATCCACATATTTTCACCAGTCGGTTGGCACGCAGGATTTTTATCATCTTCTTCCTGTGCGCTTTGATACCGGTTGGCGGGTTGGCCGTTATCGCCTATCACCACGTCAGCCAGCAGCTCGAGGAGCAGTCCCGCGCCCGTTTGAAACGCTCGGTCAAAAGCTACAGCCTCTTTCTGTTCGAACGATTCCTGATTCTTGAAACCGAGATGACCCTTGCCGGAACCCATATACGCGGAAGCAGCCAAGATCTGTCGAAATCTTTAGATTATAGCTATTTAAAGCGTTTGCAGAATAGATTTTCCGCCATGGCACTAATCGAACCAAGCGGGATTTCGCGCAGTCTTTTCGGACAGTTTGGAAAAACCAAATCCCTGACTGAAGAAGAGCGCAGCCACCTGAATTCCGGCCGGCACCTGGTAAAAATCCTGACCCGTTCCGGAAGGCATCCGGACATATTGATGATATCGCCAATGGATTCCGGAAAACCCCAATCCGGCTTTCTGGCAGGAAAAGTCAATCCGGTTTATCTTCTGGCCCTAAACGAGGAATACCACCTTCCGGCGGGCACCCACCTGGTACTGCGGGACGAATCCCAGAACATTATCCACAGTTCTCTGCCCCAGGACCTGCCCATAACCCGCAAATTTCCCCCCAGAGCCCAGGGGAAAACCACCGGCTTTTTCGAATTCGACTGGGACAGTGAAAGCTATTTGGCCGGCTTTCGGTGGCTGTTCATGGAACCGCAGTTTTTGGTTGCCGGTTTTAATATCACCTTTGTGCAATCCAGGACGAATGCCTTTTTGGATATTATCGAGTTCAGGATGATCTTTCCGCAGGTTATTATCCTTTCGCTGCTGGTGGTTATGGCCTTGAGTATTCACTTTATCCACATGAGCCTGCAGCCGTTGGAAAGGTTAAGGGAGGGAACCCGTCAAATTGCCGGCAGCAACTTCAATCACCGTGTGGAAATAGACAGCCGGGACGAGTTCGAAAAACTGGGTGCATCGTTTAATCAGATGGCCGATCAATTGAAGGATCAGTTCAACGAGCTGGAAACCAACGCTCTAATTACGCGTTCAGTCCTGTCTTCGCTGGAAACACCGAAAATTCTCGAAACGGTGATCTCGGGCATGAGGGAGTGCTTTTCCTGTGAGGCCGTCGCCATCGGGCTGATCGACACTGAGCAGACCGATAGAATTCATTGCTTCGTTGCCGACGGGCAGGCTGCAGAAAGGATTCGCAGCCTTGAGTGCCAGCTGCTGCCCTCTGAAAAGACACGCTTGGACAACAGTTCCGAATTTTTGATCATACGGTCGAATCAACATCGACCTGAATACCTGTCCGCGGTTGTCGGCGACGGACTCGGCGATTATCTCGTGTTGCCGATTTTTCTGGATGCCAGGCTGTCGGCGATTATCACGATGGCTTATCGCGATCCGGCCGCGTTGGACAGCGATCGTCTCAGGGCGCGCCAAATGGCCAATCAAGTTGCGGTAGCGTTGTCGAATTCCCAGCTGATGGAGCAGTTGGACCAACTCAACTGGGGAACCCTGAGGGCTTTGGCCCGGGCGGTAGATGCCAAGTCGCCCTGGACAGCCGGTCATTCGGGGCGTGTAACCCGGCTGGCCTTGCAGCTGGCGGAAACATTGATGCCCGATCCCAAGGAACGGCCGGGCCGGCCTGCTGCATGACATCGGGAAACTGGGCGTTCCGGTTGACATTCTCGACAAACCCGGCAGGCTCAGCGACCCGGAATATGAAATAATGAAGTCCCATCCCCAGACAGGCGCACGCATCCTCGAGCCCATCAAGGAGTATAAAATCGTCATTCCCATGGTGTTGCAGCACCATGAGCGCTTTGATGGTAACGGTTATCCGGAAGGATTGTCTGGGGAGTCTATCAGCTTTGGGGCCCGCATTCTGGCTGTTGCGGACTGTTTTGATGCGATGATATCCGACAGACCCTATCGAAAGGGATTGCCCCTTGAACGGGTTGTCGAAATAATGAAGGCCGAAAGCGGCAGGCAGTTTGATCCTATCGTTGTGGAAGCGCTCTTAGATGAAATTGATAAAAAAGCGCCCAAGGCCGCTTAGATCACTTTTGGCGGATGATGCAGGTCGGCGACATGCTTGCAGAAAGACGGATCGATACCAGAAAGGGAATACCGTGAAACTAAAAGTTATACCGAAAACAGGGGTAGAACCGGCACCGACAGGTCTGGCTGTTGTTCTATGCTTTGTTATGCTGGCCGGTTATATATCGGGCTGCCGCCAGAAACCGCAGTTTATCCCGGAAAAGCTTAGCGGAAGGTATAAATCGACCCATCCAGGATATGAGAACCAGTATTTCGAACTCGACCCCGGATTCATTACCATGGGCTTCGCTGACGGACTGCTGAAGTTCTATGATGTCAAAACCGTCGAAAGAAAAATGGTCAAAGGCCGGATACAATATACGGTTTTGTGCGTTAACGAGGATGAAGGCGAGGAGTTCAACTTCGTATTCCTTACGAATCCCGGAAACAATGGCAAAATTCATTTCAGGAATAAACCCAAGGTTTCCTGGCAACGAGTAGAAAATTTAAAATACATCACTGACGGTTCGGGTACCTTAAAAAGGCGTTAAACGTAACACCTATCTGAATGCCAATGGAGTGTTGAAGATGAAATCAAAGGTCAATAACAGAAAACTGAAAAATTATTTTATCTCAAAGGAAATCCAGCTGCCCATAGCCATCGCTCATCTGGCCTATCTTGTATTGATAGCGGTCATGCTCATTGCAACCGTACTGTCTCCTTTCTATACCGATATATTCGGGCCCGGCGACCTGACGGCCAAGCATTTTAGCGCGAAAATGTTTGTCGTCATGCTGGAGCGACTATCCATGGCCAGCATGCTTATCATACTGATATCCTTTCTTCACTTCATCGTGTTTACCCACAAATTCTGCGGTCCTCTGGTTAGAATCGGAAGAACAATTGCACAGATAGCCAAAGGAGATTTCACCCAAAGAATTACCCTGCGAAAAGGCGATTTTCTAAAACCCGAAGCCCAGCAGATAAATGACATGGTGAGAATGCTGTCCGATTCGGTGGCAACCGTTAAAAAGGAAAACGCCTTGCTTCTGGATGATCTGGACAATAGCATCCAGGCTCACGGCCGGCAGGCGGAAATTGAGGCCGAATTGAAAGGCCTGCGGGAAAGAGCCGAGCGCTGTCAAGCGCAGTTGGATAATTTCCGGCTGCATGGCGAGAACACGGCCGCGGCTGGTGACGGTCAGGAAAAGCAGCTGATGGGAGACAGCTCGCTTTCTGTGAATAAATGCGCCTAGACAGGATGGTCACATCTAAAAAGGGATCGATATCGATGAGACGGAATAAGCGCTTTGCAATCCTTCGAAGAATGCAATGTATTGCTGTTGGTTTGGGCACCTTTTTTGCTATGGTGAGTTATTCTTTTGCAGTTGATTCATCGCTGTTTGTGAAAAAAGTGATGCAAAACCAAACCGCGGAGATTGAACAGTTGATCAACGACGGTGCCGACATCAATTCGATAGACGACGACGGAAACACCGGCCTTCACTGGGCAGCCACATTTGGTTATACCGCGATGGCGGAACTTCTCATCACCAAAGGTGCGGATGTCAATCCGATAAACCTCGAGGGCAACACTCCCCTTCACTGGGCGGCCGGTCAGGGGAACACAGAAATTGTCAAGCTTCTCGTGGCCAACGGTGCGGATGTTAATGCCATAGGAAAATTAAGCTACACCCCCCTTCGTTGGGCTGAAGCAATGAACAGAAAAGCCATTGCGGAATTTTTGCGACAATCCGGTGCTGAGTTGTAATCTGAAGTGATCCGTCAACTCCCGCCTACGGTGGCCCGGATCACCTTGAAGCCTTCCTTTTCCATGGCGGATGCCACCTTGTCCTGCAGTTCCTTCCCGGGTGTGAGTGCATTCATGTAGCCGCCGCGGCCGCCGCCGGTGACCTTGGCTCCCAGGGCGCCCAGCTCGAGGGCCTTGTCGCACAGGTAGATCAGGGTTTCATGGGAAAGATCCATGTCGATTAAAATCTTGTGGTTTTCCGTCATCAAACGGCCCACCGTCGCGAGATCATCGGCTTCCAGGGCCGCTTTCATTTCAAAGGCCTGGTCGGTAATTTTCTGCAGCCGGCTTTTGAACAGCGCCGGGTCTTTTTCCCGCTGCGCGTCGACATGATCATCCAGTTTGGATGTGTCGGCCGTCACACCGCTGTTGCCCAGCACCACCTCTATGGGCTTTTCCAAATTGATGCGTTCCCAGGTCTTTTCGCCCTTTTTGATGTGATATAAGAGCAGACCGCCGTAGGTGGAGGCCGTGTTGTCCACGCCGCTGGGGGTGCCGTGATAGGCGAATTCACCCTCCCATCCAAAGTGGTTGATTTCATCGATGGAAAGCCCCAGATCGAACTCGTCATTTAAGGCGCGGGCCAGGGACACGGCGTGGGCGGCGCTGGCGCCGACACCGCTGCCGGCCAGCAATGAGCCGCCGAAAGTGATTTTCAACGGGTACTTCTTGACGTCGATGTTCATCACTTTCAGCTGGTGGTTGATCGACTCGACCTGCTGGTGTTTCTTTTTGTCTTTGTATCCCGGCACCTCGGTGCGATTGTCCTCCAGAATCCACCCCTCGCCTTCGGTCAAGCGTTCGACTTCACAGACGGTCTCGAAAGGGATCGACGACACAATGGCCGGAACTTCCTCCAAAACGAATTGATCACCGATTAATATCGATTTGCCAAATGCGGTTCCAACGCCCATGATTTTATCCTTTCTGCCTGAAAATTTTTTATGTCAAATAAAAGCATCCCAGCATCTCCAAAGCTCACGGTTAAACATGAACGGATAAAATCATATATTTCTCCGGACAATGAATCGTGAGCCTGACTTGTTTCCGCCTTCCGCATTCCAAATTCCGACTTTTTTGAGCGAACATTTATTCGCTCAAAATACTTTCCATCTCTTCTATCAACCGCTTTTCCTTGCCGACGGCCACCGTTGTGGCGGCTGTCAGGGTGTGACAGGCGTCCGAGAACCCTCCGAGTCTGCCGGTGGCTTCGGGCAGCAGCACATCCAGGCCCATGGCCTTGCCGGCTCTGATCTCGCTTTCCATCTTGGACGAAACGCGCATGGATATCTTTACATCCTGCATGCCGATAGGCCCGAAACCCGGGATATCATCGGCAATGATCTGAAAGCCGGCGACGTATTTGTCGGCATCGACGTGCGGCGAATTTTTGATGGCATCACAGAAGACACCGATCATTTTTACACCCATGGGCTGGAAACGATTCTCGACTTCAAACCACTGGATGTGCTCGGTTTTTTTCAGGGCGCCTGACTGGATTCGTTCAAGCTCCGCTGCAAATGCCGTGGCCTGAACTGATTTTAGCTGCTCGAGCATCCGGTCGGACTCCTCGCCGGCGCCCTCGAGGCAGACCGCAATGCCCATGTCCGGTCCGCTCTGATAATAGCCGGCGGCTCCCAAAGTGTCCAGGTAGGCGCCGAACTCGTCGCAGGGCACCTGACCGCGGGTGGTGTTGAGATAGTAACGTTCCCCGGTTTCCTGGGCTCTGATCTCCATTTTGCCCTGCCGGACGGCTTCCAGGGCAACATCGCGATTTTCGCTGACCAGGCAGCCGTCCACAAAAAATTCATCGCCCACCGCCCCGACGGCGGCATGGTGGGCAAGATCCGTGTTGGCCGGATCCAGGGCAGTGGCGAACAGGTAACAAGTGGTAGAACCCGATATGTCGCGGTCGCCTTTCAGACCATAGAGGCATGGATCCAGATTGTGAACCTTGGGATCGGTGGACGCTGCGGCCACGTGGTGATCCAGGATCAGTGTCAGGTTGCGTTCGCGATTCAGATCGGACAACATCGGGGCGATTCGGCCGGCGAAATCGGCAAAGACGATAATGGCGCCCTCCTGCTCATAGACCCTTTGCAGCAGCGCCGGGTAGGGTTTCTCCAGGCAATAGCGCCTGATCGCAAAACCGGCTCTTTCAAAGGTCCTGGTCAGGATCGCGCCTGAGCTGAGCCCGTCGGAATCGTTGTGGTGAAATATCTGGACTTCCTTTTGGGGCCATCGCCTGAGGTCCCGGATGGCCTTTTGCATATCTTCGATTAGTTGTTGCCGCACTGGTCAGCTCCTCTTTTTTTAAATTTCGTATTCGCGCAGCCTCCGTAACAAGGACAACCGGTATTAACGGAGAATAAGCTAATGAACATTGAACATCGAACGTCCAACATCGAATAATGTATTCTGTCAATTTAAAAAAAGCCTGAGCGGCTTGTCTGGTCGTAGTCAAGCTCCAAGGGTGACGAGGCCCGAAGCGATGCCATCCTTCGAAACTTGTCCGCCGGAGGAGGATTCTGCAAACTTTAGATCACCTTGCCAGCGTGGTTCGCTTGTAATGAAGCTTCGTATCAGCATGGCCGAACCGCTGCCTACTTCCTATATCCAGCGGAACACCGGCGCGCTGCCGGACTAACCGCTCTTTGGCCCTCATTAGCGAAGTAAACCCTCCAAGTCAACAATTTTAGGATAAACTTGATAATTGCATAAGTTTGTGTAATAAGAGTCGAAATCTTTCTACGAATTCATCAAACCTGGACCCAGACCTTTGAACCCGGAACCCGGTTGATATGAAACCGTTCGAACAGTTCCCGGCTGCCGCAAAAAAAAGCATCGCCTACGTCCTGACGGACATCGACGATACGCTGACGAACCACGGCCGTCTGCCGGCGGTTGTCTTTGCAGCCATGGAACGCCTGCAAAGCGCCGGCATCGCAACCATCCCCGTCACCGGCCGGCCGGCCGGCTGGTGCGACCATATTGCGCGCATGTGGCCGGTCACCGGTCTGGTCGGTGAGAACGGCGCCTTTTACTTCCGCTACGATGAGCGCGGGCGCAAAATGCAGCGGCGCTACTTCAAATCTGAAACCCAGCGGTTGGCTGACCGGCGGCGACTTGAAGAATTGAAAGCAGAAATCCTGCATGAAGTTCCGGGGTGCCGGGTATCGGCGGATCAGGCCTATCGCGAGGCCGACCTGGCCATTGATTTCTGCGAAGACATCGAACGGCTGCCGGATCGTGATATCAATAAGATCGTAAGGTTATTTGAAAGCGCCGGCGCACAAGCCAAAATCAGCTCCATTCATGTAAACGGCTGGTTCGGTGACTACGATAAACTGGCCATGGCAGCGATGATGTTTGAAGAAGTATATGACCGCCGGCTGAAGGAGGTGGCGCAGCAGGTGATATACATCGGGGACTCACCCAACGATGCCCCCATGTTCGCTTATTTCCCTCATTCGGTCGGGGTGGCCAATGTGGTTGAGTTCGGGGGGCAGTTGGAACACTCTCCGGCCTGGATAACCGCGAAGGAGGGCGGTTACGGATTTGCGGAGATGGTGGAGATACTGCTGACCTAAACCCCCTGTTTATATATACGGCAAGGTATTTCAGGATTATTTTTTACCGCTGGGGCTCGCCGGATTGTTATCTCGTTCGTCGGGACCTGTGCGTGAAGATACCATGCAGATCGCCTGAAACCGGCGGTATAATATACCCAAACGAAAGATAGGTGAAATGTACAAAAACATGGAGCGCCGTCAAAGTGAACGGATAGAACACCAATCGGCCATTCTGCACAGTACGCAGCCGCCTGATTTTTTTTACCGTGGTACCATGTACAACTACAGCAAGGGCGGCTTGTATTTCGAATCCGATGAAGACCTATTAGCAGGAAACGAAATATCCATATCCATTAAAGAGCCTCCGGCCGAATTTGCCCAACGATCCGATCAATATTATAATGTCCGGATTATGTGGTGCAAGGTTTTGCAGGGATCGGCCAATCAGGTCGGCTACGGCGCCATGCTGATCTGAACGAAACTATGGCCGGACTCGAACCGTTCGCCCCTCAAACTTTTTTCTGATAATCTCCGCTGCCATTTCCTTGTCGCAGGCACCGAATTCCTGGCTGGCGCCGTAAACCGTGATTACACCATCCGGTTCGAAGCGGACCAGGGCCCCGCCGAGCTCGTGCACGCGCACATTTTCAAATCCGAGGTTTTTGATTTCGAGCTCGGTGTTGCGCAGAATTTCTCTGTGCCAGAGGTCGCCCGAGCGCAGCAGGACGGTTTTGCCGATTCCCTCTCCACTGAGCGACACCAGCAGAATCTTGCCGTCATAGCCCTCCGGCAATTGAATCGGGCGGATTCGCCTCCCCGGTTCACGGCTTTGCCCGGTCAGGTCGTTCAACGCCTGGAGCGGCGGCAGCCCTTTCGATACGCGGGTAATGTTGGCTGCAAAAAATTGAAAGCGTTCTTTATGCAAAAACAGGCCATCCGGCTCACCGGCCGTGTGGGGCGACAGGATCACATTGTCCAGTTTTCGCAATGGACTTTCATCAGGCAGAGGTTCGGTTTGAAAAACATCCAGGCCGGCGCCGCCGATCCGGTTTTGACGCAGGACCTCGATCAGGGCGGATTCGTCGACGACCGCCCCACGGCAGGTGTTGATCAGAAACGCGTCCGGTTTCATGATTTCGAATTGCGGTTTTGCGATCATGCGGCGGGTCCTGCTGTTGGATGCCACATGCAGGCTGATGACATCGGACTCTTTCAAAAGGACGGGCAGCCCCACCATTGTAACTCCTTTCGGGGGCCGGATCCGGCGGTAGTGGTATGCAAGCGTCTGCATATCAAAAGCCTGCGCCAGACGGGCGACCTCTGCGCCGATGTTGCCCAGACCGACAATGCCGATCACCTTGCCGGAAACTACCGCTCCGCGGTAGTCCTCATGGAAACCGCCGCGTCTCAGGCGGCGGTCGAGCAATGCAAGGCTTTTGTACCAGCAGAGGATAAAGGCAAACACATGCTCGGCCACCGCCCGGGCATTGATACCGGCGGCGTTGGCCACCCATACCCCCCGTTCGGTGCATGCTTCGATATCGACGTTGTCATAGCCGGCCCCGGTTTGGACTATCTTCAGCGTCTCAGCCTGCGCTAACAGCCGGCGATCGATAGCGGCACCTTCGGGTATGATCACCTCTGCATCCCTGACGACATCGATCAAGTTCCCGGCGGCCACGGTGATAACCTGCCATTGTTCGGGAAATTGTGACGCCATCAATTTTCTGGTTTTTTCGGAAGCATCCCTGGCGATGACGACTTTCAACCTGAACCTCCTTGATTATCCCAATTCTCATAAATTTTCATGCCCTTACATACCCAAAGGTGCATGAAAATAGAATATTTATTTAAATGTCATAACTATCCTCCACAACATATATGAGATGAAAATTTATGACAACCGGGATAAATAAAAGATTGACAATTGATGGAAGGAGGCTCATTAAAAGCAGGTTGTTTACCCAATAAAGGCTGGTGAAGATGTCAATCAATATTCCAACCCAAAACCAGTGCTATCTGATGATGGGTGCCATGCAAATGATGGATCATATCGTGATTCACTCGATGCGGGTGTGTCAGGTGGCAACCTTTTTGACGAAGAATTTGAGCACCGCCCAAGATCGGTTCAACCATGATTTGATCAGGGCGGCCGCCCTTCTGCATGACATCACCAAGACCCGCAGTTTTAAAACCGGAGAAAACCATGCCCAGACGGGCGGTCAATTCCTGGCCGAACGGGGCTATCCTGAAGTCGGCGAACTGGTGCGGCAGCATGTCCGGCTGGATGCGTACCCCGATCCGGTGAGTATTGGCGAAGCTGAGATAATCAACTATTCCGACAAGCGGGTACTTCATGACCGCATAGTCGGGCTGGATGAACGCTTGGACTACATTCTGAAAAGGTACGGCAAGGCCCCGGAACACCGCGAGCGAATTCACTGGCTGTGGGATAAAACCCTGGCCATCGAAGATGAAATATTCAGCGGTCTGTCGCTCGTCCCCCAAGACCTCAACCGGCTGCTGAATGCCGAGGACCGGTCCAAAGAATTTCTGGCATATCAGAAGCTGTGTAATCTAGATTCCGATGTAAAATAACTTTTGGTTCGGATCATCTCAATTCCGGTCCGGGTCCGTGGCGGAGGGGAAGGTTGAACCGCGAGGCCAATAAGTCGTTTTAGTCCAAAAGGAGCAGTGTATGAGTAAAATAAGCATGGTCATGTTCGATCTGTCCGGAACGACAGTTTACGACGACACGGGGGTGCGGGACTGCCTCTACAAAGCCGCCCGGGAATATGAACTCGACACCACCCCGGACGAAATTCTATTGCACATGGGAACCAATAAAATCCACCTGTACCAGTTTTTGATCGCCCGATCCCAGGGTCAGGATATCGATTTCAAGGACTTTGAAAAAATTCAAGACCCCAAAACCTATGATCTAGCCAAGCAGATATTTGACCGCTATGAAGAGATTATGATCGCCCATTACCGGTCCAGCGTCAAGGAAGTGCCCGGCGCCGCCGACACATTTCGCTGGTGCCATGACCATGGCATCAAAGTGGCGACCGACACCGGATTTCATGCAAAAATTACCGAAGCCATTATGGACGGTTTGGGCTGGGTGCGCGATGGACTGGTGGATTGCTCGGTGCATGTCGAAAGTATTTCGGGCCAAAGGGGCCGTCCGGCGCCTTATATGATTTTTCATGCCATGGAAAAGCTCGACGTCCAGAGCGTGCATGAGGTTATCAAGATCGGCGACACCCCGGCCGACATGCTCGAAGGCCGCAATGCCGGCTGCCGCGGCGTGGTGGGAGTGCTCAGCGGGCCCCGTCCGGTGACCGCCTGGGGCAAATACTGGCATACCCATGTGATCGAGAGTGTCAAGGATTTACCCGAGCTAATTGAATCGGAATTTTAGTTTCTCTTAATTTTTCCGCCCTTTAAATAATATTTTAGTGCTTGTAAATTGTTCTTGGGATATCGAAAATCTATAGCTTTATAGAAATTGCGGCGGATAAATTAATTATTGCTTCGCATTTTATTTAGTTAAAATTTTAGTGGCGTTGGCATAAATTGTGGCGTGCGGCATCCGTCATTATGGTCGTCTATTTTGATTTTGTAGTGGCGGGGTTTACAGTTTGTCCCGCAGCCACCAGGGTTTTATATTTTAGATTTACGATCCAAATGAGTCGATTTGATCGCCAGTTCTTTGAAAAATTATCTAAACCGGCACAGTCTGATGTATTTGTCAGCGTTGTGGCCTAAATTAACTGCGCTTTGGGCCAACGCTATG
>Ga0209052_1000209_pt1 | contig 18671 bp, 24 predicted proteins | sample WorMetHEROISLAND_2_FD_187409 | JGI IMG/M metagenome (GOLD analysis project Ga0209052, IMG submission 187409) | Marine gutless worms symbiont microbial communities from Max Planck institute for Marine Microbiology, Germany - Olavius sp. 4 HERON... | ecosystem: Host-associated > Annelida >...
ACAACCCAGCCAGTGCCGATACGCCTAAATCCACACCGACCGCGCCAATGACCTCGAAGGTCCAGCCCTGCCAGGCGCGGCACAGCTCCAAAACCTATTTCTTCCGATCCGGGTCATCCTTAGATACGGGTGTAGGTATCCTTGCTTAAACTGACCTTAATGAACAGAAATCGATGTATTTGTCCGTTGGTTAGACATAGCTCCCCGTTGAGGAAAAGGAAAATGCTTTCGAATTTTAATAATTATGTCTTCTTCCGAATCAGTCTCGAAAACCTCGACAAGTGCGACCCCGGCTTTTTTTAGAGCTATAGATTTAACTGCATCCCGTTCTGCCGCGTTGGATTTATAATGTCCTCTGCCCTGATATTCCACGGCAAGAATGGGTACTCCATTAAAAGCGGTTACGATAAAATCAACCCTCTTTGAGTTGACTGACTTACGGGCATTATCGTTATCACTTTTCATATACTCGCCCATCGAAACCTTCGGATAAAGCAATCCTTTTCCCTTCACTTCATCTCTAAGTATTGTATAGACCTTGTATTCAGACTTATTCATTACCGCCTTGAGGGAGAAAGATGCCCTAGTGACGTACTCCATCTGGTTTTCGATGTTGAAGGTAGAGTCTTCTTCCTGAAGTTTGGTTTCAGGAAAGATGGTTTCCGGGTCTTCTTCCGGCAGGCTATCCTCAGTAGCTTTATCTTCGAAACGGCGCTGTGTCTGAAAATACTTTGAATCTTCGATATGCTTCGAGTTATCGGAGCGCTTGATGCGGACAAGTATTCCTATTACCCCGATGATTATTATAGCGATAACGATTAATTCGAGTGAATCTGAGATAAACATATCCACCTTTACAGTCCTCACAGAGAATGGCTGTCTGATCCCCTGAGAGGATCAGACAGCTAAACGCAACGGGCCGCAGTATCATCCTGTAGACGCAAGCCCAAATCCGATGACCGCAAGCAGGGCGGGAGATGTGAACAGGCCAACAAGCGTTAAAACCCAAGCTAACACATTGACTCCAATACCACCCCAGTGCGCGTTCTTGGCGGCGATGATCGTCCCGACCAACGTAACAATCGCAGCCAACGGCACAAACACCATCCCGATGGTGAAAATTCCGAGGACTGCAAGGACGCAGGCGATAATCCCAGGCACCACGCCGGTTTTGGAGTTTCCTTGATCGAATTTGTTACTCATGATTTTTCCTTCTTTTCCCGTTGTTGCTTTTCATGTTTCTCCCGCATCTCCTGGACAGATGGCAGATCGACCGTGTTTAGCCTGCAATTCTTGATCTGCGCAATGCGGGAGAGGTGGTTATACCGTTTGCGGTAGGCTTCATACTCTTGCGCTTCCGCGTTTTTGAAGTCCATGAAGAACAACGGCACAAGCAAAAACCAACCAGCAACACCAAGGGCTACATTTTTTTCTGTTTTATCTTTCTCGGGTAACAAACGCTGAATTTCACCTTGGATATCCGTCATTTCGAGTCCAAGCGCTTTACATGATTTTTGTTCATCGCCGTACTGGGAAATCAGGACTGGATTAGGTGTCCGGCCAGCGCACGCGGCGAGAAAGCAAACAGCCGTTAAGGCGGCGATTAGTCTCATGGTTTTTCCTTGTTGTTTCTCCGGCGGACGCCAAACGCTCCGTTTTAGGAGCCTTAGAGGATAGGTAGGGGGGGTAGGATAGGTAACCGCAGGGAATGGCTTCCTAGGGCCGCTGAGAGGCTTCTAAGGCCAGAGTTTCAGGGTCGCCACGACGAGACTGCCGACGGCCAAGGTTGTGGCGAACGACCACGCCATGAAACGGTCGATCCGCCGCGTCAATTCCTCGAAGCGTCGATCCATGCTCTCGAATCGCTTGTCCATGTTCTGTTGCATGGCCTCAAATCGCTTCTCGGTGGCCCCGAAGTGCTTATCCATCTGCTCCAGAACGGTCTTGATTAGCTCGCGCTGGTTCTTCAGCTCTTCCTCGATGCGCACCATGCGTTCGCGCAGCTCGATCTCGTAGACCGCTGGCGGCTTTCCCAAGGACTGCTCGGCGAGCCACTCCCCGAGATTCTCTTTAGATGTACGCGATGTCTTCCGCAGCGAGGTTCAGGGTGGTCATTGGCGTTTCCTTGTGGAAAAGCTTTGGGGCTTGAGCACATCACATCGCAAGCTGCTTGGCGATCTCAAGCGCACGGCGCTTGCCGACGTTGAGATAGGCCGAGGTTGCTGAGATTGGGCTTTGCCCCAGGAGCTCGCGTACGGCCTCCACATTGCGTGTCTGCTCGTAGATGTACGCGGCTTTCGTTCGGCGCAGGCTGTGTGAACTGTAAACCGCAGGGTCCAGGCGGGCGTAGCTCACCCACTTTTTCACGAGCAGCCCAAAGCGGTTTTCAGGGTTGCTCTAAAAACCGCTTTGGAGGCTTACTCGGAAGCCCTGCTGGAAGAAGACCACCGGGGTCTGATCCTGTACCACAGTATACCGCCGGTCTCATCGTGCTCAGGCACGTAATCCACTCCTGATCGTTTCCGATCCGTCCAAATCTGACGAGAAATCCTTTAATCCAAGGGATTTCGTGGTGGATCATTACCATTCTTTCTAGTCGTACATCAACGACCATGTTGGTAAACAAACCGATAGTTTGTCATTGGGTTAGTTAGAATATAGATGTCAAGTTCCATTTTCGGGATCACATATATTGTGATCTGTGAAGAACTTTTCCCAAAAGTCCATTATTTCATGCAGAATTTTGTTTACGGACAAGTATCGATTTTCGTTTTTCACGTCTTCTCCCAAGTCAATAAGTAGATAATCTTTTCCGTATGGTCCTATACCATAGGGTCCTTTACCATATCCAGATATATGCTCCGTATTTGGATGTGTCTCCCTAGTAAGTCTACAGTGTTTTGTTCCGTTCGCTAATTTTCTGAGGAGATCAAAATGTAATCGTTGTTTGTTGATATTATTGAGATACTTCTCAAACTGTTTACACCCTTCTAACCCTTTTTTACCTTCAATTTTGAATTCCTTTTGAGCACTAATGTTACCTTCTAGCCATTTATACCATACCCATTCATAAAGATGGTATAGAGAAATAATGCAATTCATTGCAGCGCAAGAATTGGCTATGTTATCAGAAAAATAGTGATAGTCTTTTTTTACCTTCTTGAAGAATGATGAAGCTGTTGTGATCTCGAACATTCCTTCTTTTTGGTGGTTATCTGACATGGCTAATTCTTCCTCTGTTAGGGGAAAATAATTATTTATAATGAGTTGCCAGAGCCTCTGTGGGCAAGGGGAGGAAACCCATTAGCAACCGGTGTGGAACAGCTTGCCTGTTCCGCATGGGTTGCTAATGGGTTTTCCCCCGGTCCGAGCGTAGCGAGGATGTCCACAGCAAGGCGATAGGCTAAAAAAATCCCTCAGTATCAGCGCGATCATTGCGTTCTGCTGCCTTTGGGTTCTCTAAGCCCCTCAGAGGCCCAGTAAGCCGCTCCCTGCGGCTACCCATGCCCTCTAACTACCCTTGCCCTTCAGGGTGCCTTAGACGGGCGCTTAGAGCCTCTCCTGCGTGGTTTCGGTTTGGGACCACTAGGCGTCCAGGCCGCGCCGCTCCGTCGGATGTTATCCACAGTTTGGGGCTGCTAACTATCGGGGACTATTAGGTATAACTATAGGATTGCCTACCAAAGTACACGTGGATTGCCTACCAAAGTACACGTGGATTGCCTACCAAAGTACACGTGGATAACTTCACCGATTCCCAGGTTTTTACACAACGATCACCCGCGCCGAAACCGGCGGTGGGCTGCGTCTTAGGGTCAGGCCCTTGTGGCCTACCTCAATCTTGGCCGATGGGTAGTAAGCAACGACTTGGCGGAGTGCAACATTGAAGTTTTGCCTGAACTTGTACATCTCTCTAACTTCTTCTCCGAACTGCCCCTTGACGGCTGCCCACGTGATGGACTGCGGTTTCCCGTGAGGGATGCGGTGCAGGCGTTGAGCCAGCCAGGCGTAGATGTCCAGAGCCATAGCCGAGTGCGACAGCGCAGCTAAGGCCCGCTCGTCGAGCGGTACCGCGTGCTTCTGTAGGCTATCGAAATACTTCTGATTCAGGTGAAGGGTCGGACTCCAACGAACTCGGTTGTTCTCATCTTTCGTTAGCCACAATTCGATCATGTCCACGAACTGATTGTTGATTTGCACAGCGTGTTCGTTAGCCATCATGGCCATGCGGATGGTGGCAACGGATAGGCGCGCGAGCTGTTCCTTGAACGCCCGAATGCAAGGGCCGTTCGGTCCCGATTTTCCCCGTTTGGTCGGGTCTTGCAGGCGTCGAACGAAAGCGGTCAAGCTGCGTTCGACTTCGATTTCGGGAGAGCCGGTCCTGAGCGCCTCGGCGTTCAGGTGAGCTAGGATCAAGCGCGCCTTGGGTCCGAACGGGAGGCCAAACTTTACCCACCGGTTGGTTTCAGTGTGACGAGCTGTTCCTGCCTCGATCAGCAGCGCAACATTGCCTTGTTCCCGCTCCCAAGCCCTCACAGCGTCTCCTGGGTTCCGATAGGGAAGACAGGTTTGGCAGAGCACGGTGTGCTGGTAAGCGATTTGCTCCAGCATCTCGGACGCGATGGATGCGCTGGCCTCTAGGCTGCGTTTCTCTACCAGAGTTAAATGTGATGGTTTTTTGTCTTTCATCGTTTCCTCTCTGTGGAGAGTTACGGACCCCATTTTGGGTTTGAAATCTTTATCCTGAAAAGAAAAAGAAAAAATCTGCTGTTTGTAGCCATCGCCTCTGTGGGCAAGGGGAGGAAACCGGTTAGCAACCGGTGTGGAACAGCTTGCCTGTTCCGCATGGGTTGCTAATGGGTTTTCACCCGGTCCGAGCGTAGCGAGGATGTCCACAGCAAGGCGATAGGCTAAAAAAATCCTTCAGTATCAGCGCGATCATTGCGTTCTGCTGCCGTTGACCCTCTAAGCCCCTCAGAGGCTCAGGAAGCCGCTCCCCGCGGCTACCCATGCCCCCACTACCCTTGCCCTTCAGGACGCCTTAGACGGGCGCTACTACCAGGCCCTCGCATCGGAACCTCCACCTGCTCAGAACAGCGAAGCGCAGTGGGGTAACTACCAGGCTCTCGCATCAAAGCCTCCGCCTGCCCAGGACAGCGAAGCGCAGTGGGATAACTACCAGGCTCTCGCATCGAAACCTCTACCTACTCAGGGCAGCGAAGCGCAGTCGGACGGCTACCAGGCTCTCGCATCGGAGCCTCCGCCTGCCCAGGGCAACGATGCGCAGTGGGACGCAGAGCCGGCGCTCGAAAAGTCGATGCACCGGGACGCGAAGAAAAACAGCCAAAGAAGCCGAAAGCGGGAAGGCTCGCAACATGGACACGCTCTCTAAACGCCTTGCGCTTGCGGGAGCCGTGGTGCTCGCGATCGAGATCGTCATGAGCATCCTCACGACGCAATACCTGGCGGCGCAGTTCAACCGGCACGCGGCGCTTGGGGAGCCGCTTTGGGAAACCTTTTACCCGCCCTGGAAATGGGCGGTATGGAGTAACGACTGGTATGGCGCGTACCCGCAAACGATCAAACAGGCGATCAGCCTGTTCAGCGCCGGGAGCGCCGCGCTGTTGAGCGTCTTTGGATTCGGTGCGCTGCTCATCCGTAGAAAACTCAGCTCGGACGACAGCCTCCACGGAACCGCGCATTGGGCGACCAAGCAGGAGATCGAGGACAGCGGGCTACTGCCAAACGAGCAAGCCAAAGAGATCAACGGCGTGTACGTCGGCGGTTGGTACGACGAAAAGGCGCGGCAGACCCGATACCTGATCCACAACGGACCGGAACACCTATTGGCGTTCGCGCCGACCCGCTCCGGGAAGGGCGTGGGCCTGATTTTGCCTACCTTGCTGGCCTGGAAGGGCAGCGTCCTCTGCTATGACATTAAAGGCGAGAACTGGGCGCTCTCCGCCGGATGGCGAAAGCAAACGGGCAGCAAGGTCATGAAATTCGACCCGACAACCACCGATGGGAGCGGCGTTGCGTTCAATCCATTGTCCGAAATCCGGCTCGGAGAATTCCAGGAAGTCGCCGACGCGCAAAACATCGCCTCGATTCTGGCCGATCCGCAGGGGAAGGGGCTGGAATCACACTGGGAAAAAACCGGATTTTCCCTCCTGACCGCTTGCATTTTGCACTGCTGCTACACCAAGCCCAACGCCTCCCTGTCGGATGTCGATGCGCTGCTTGCGAACCCCGACAAGGACCTGGAGGAAGTCCTCAACGAGATGCTGGAGCATCCGCACAAGGAGGGAAGGCCGCACCCACTCATCGCGCAGGAAGCCCGCGCCATGCTCAACAAGGCGGAAAACGAGCTAGCTAGCGTGGTCTCAACGGCGCTCAGTTTCCTCTCGCTCTACCGCGACCCCGTGGTGATGCAAAATACCAACCATTCCGATTTCCGTATCACCGATCTCATGAACGATACGGACCCAGTGAGCCTCTATCTCGTTGTCCGGCCCTCCGATAGCGACCGCTTGCGCCCGCTCATCCGCCTAATGGTTACTCAAATCGTGCGCGTGCTGACCGAACGGATTGAATTCGAGGGTGGCCGCAGCGTCGCTCACTACAAACACCGGCTCCTATTGCTATTAGACGAATTCGCCAGCCTGAAACAACTCTCCGTCATCGAGGAAGCACTCGCTTTCATGGCCGGGTACGGCCTCAAAGGCTACCTGATCGTACAGGACCTCCAACAGCTCACGAAAAGGCTTTCTATAACGTCTCCGCCGTTATCGACCTCGAAAAGGGTTTCACGGTCCACGCGAAATACGCCCCGGCGGATCAGGACCCCACCGATGCGGAGGGCCGCCTAAGCGATCAGGAATTCGCCGCTAAATTGACCGCCTCCCTGGCCGGTCTCCCGGTTCACGTCGCTTCGGTGAATACCAAGGAGCATGAAAAAGCCCCGCCGCTCCCCTATAACCTGCTCGCGCTGCAAGCCGACGCAAGCGGACTCTGGCATTACGGACCGGAAAAAGTACTCGAAATTACCCAAAAGCTGAGGGATGACCATCAGGCGATCACCTACAACCGTAGCGATTGCCGCTATCTGTACGATGAGCGCCACGCCGAAGCATCGGTATTGATGGCGCTGATCGAGAAACAACTCCCCGACCTGACAGCCGGCGATCCGGCCCGTAAAAGCAAGGCGTTCAATTCTAAAAAAGTCGGCGCCCACCACGGAATTATCCCGACACTGGAAGTGCCCAATAGAAGGGCCCTATCCAAAGAGGAAATGAACGTTTACACCCTGATTGCACGGGCCTACGTTGCGCAGTTCCATCCCCCTGAGAAATACCGATCAACGACGGTAACGTTCCAGGCTTCAGATCACAAACTAACCGCCACGGGGCGGGTCGATGTCGATCCCGGTTGGCGCGTGCTGTATCGGAATGAAACGAAAGCGGACGAAGCGCGTCTGAACCTGGAACCACTGGCCGTCGATGATAAAGGCTCAATCAAAAGTGCCGAATCGACCGAGGCGTTTACCAAGCCTCAGCCCCGCTACGCGATGAAAACCTTGCTCAAGGATTTAGCGCGGGTTTCCAAGTATGTGGGCGATGAAAAAATCCGCAAATTACTCATGGAAAAAGACGCCGATAAGCCCGATGAAATGGGCGGAATCGGAACCCCGGCGACACGGGCTACTCATATCGATACGCTGTTCAATCGGAAATACATCATCGAGAAATCCAAGCAAATCGTCAGCACCGAGCTTGGGCGATCTCTCTACGATGCGCTGCCACCGATCGCCACGAAACCGGATATGACCGCGCTCTGGCACGAAAAGCAAAGTCAGATCGAGAATGGGGAACTCGAATATTCCGATCTTATCAAAGATGTGGACGCCGTTGTAGCCGGTGAAATCGAGCGGATTAAAACCGAAGGAATGAACATGACCGCGCAAACGAACGGTACGCAATGCCCAGTATGCGAAAAGGGAGTCCTGAGAAAACGGAAGGGGAAAAACGGGGACTTTTGGGGTTGCTCGCTGTACCCGGAATGCAAGACGACGTTCCCTGACAAAAAAGGGAAACCGGATGTGGAAGGCAAACCGGCGTTCAAGCCGTCGGATAAATTTACCTGCCCGAAGTGCTCCAAAGGACTGGTCAGAAGACCCGCGAGAAAAAAGGGCGTCTTTTGGTGGGGATGCAGCGGATTTCCCACGTGCGATTTCCGCTCTTTCGATAACGATGGAATCCCGGAAGAACGGAGACGACAATGACCGTCCCGAACCTCGCTACGGAAGACATCACGCGCATCAAAGATCATCTCGTCGAGAGGTCAAGTTCTCCAGTGGAAGTCATCCAGGAAACCGAAGCATTGCAGATTACCGAAATTTCAATGCAGACCATTGCCACCTTGTTGAACCTGTCGATGTGGGTACTCGGCCTACTCGCCGTATTGCTCGCGATCATTTCTGTGTTCGGATGGGTCACCATAAGGTCTGCGGCTGTGAATACCGTGAAGAACATAGCTAAGAAGTATTTGGATAACTACACCAAAAGTGAAAAATTCAAGCAGATGATAGAGGACAAGCTTTCGGAGGTGATCGAAAAAAGGTGGCAAAACACTGTAGTTATTAAGCAGTTTGAAGCTCCTAAACGAAAGCAGGAGAAGTCCGAGTTCCTTCCCAAACCAGGAGACGATGATGATAACCACCGAGCAGCAGACGATTCTCGATAAGCATACAAAGTCCGCTCCAGTCAATGTGGCAACGGTTGCGTCTAAATTTGGGTTGGCGGTTTATGAGGCTAATTTGCCACCTGGAGTGTCTGGCATGCTGGTGCATGATGAGAAGTATAAGACGGCATCTGGCTTTGTTTGTTTCGTTGATAAAAACGAGCCTGTTACGCGCCAGCGGTTTACAGCTGCTCATGAAATTGGGCACTTTTTGCTTCATCGTGAGCAAATCGGAGATCATCATGAAGATAATTATCTTCTACGATCTGAAGGATTTAGCAGTCGGCAGGAAATCGATGCCAATCAGTTTGCAGCCGATTTGCTAATGCCGCGAGATCTTATTGCCAAGCATATGAGTGAAGGGGAATGTACTGTCGAAGAACTGTCAAATCGCTTTAATGTGTCTCGAATAGCAATGGGGATACGTTTAGGTCTTCCGACATGAACGATGGCCTTCCTAAACAACGTCGAGCCGCAGGCGAGTAAGTATTCGTGGTTCGGGTCGCCGCCGCTTGCGGCGGTGGACCGAACACCTATCCTGCTTAAAGCATCCTATAAAATATATAAAATTAAGTAAAGTTAAGGAAAATTTATAATTTTTTTGATATTATATAAGTAGTTTAACCATGTCCTTCCAATATTGAAGTAAAAATTAGGAGAGTTTAAGGTAATGCAGTCGTTCGATTTAATAGCTAACTTAAATCAAAAAAGACTTGATAATCAGAAATCCGAAAAGAAATTCGGGCGCGTTTCTTTCCTAGAATGGAAAGATCAGATTCAAGCCGCTTTAGATAAAGGTTATACCGCGAAAGATATTTGGACGGAATTAAAAAACAGCGGAAAAATTAAGATAAGTTATGTAATGTTCTCCGTATATGTGCAAGAATACATAGGAAGTAAAAAAGAAAAAACAAAGAGGGATTATTTTCGTAAAATGAAGAAAAAACAAGACACTAAAAATGCTGATCAAGCCAGGGAAACGATTGATAAAAAGCAAGACTTTCACCACGACGTAGAAACAGCTAAAAGGTGGATATAAATGGCAAGAGTACATCTCGTATTGCAAAATAAAGGCGGTGTTGGAAAATCGTTAGTCGCGGCGTTGCTTTCCCAATATCTTCAAGATCGTAAGACTCCCCTGATCTGCATTGATACCGATTCGGAGAACGCTACCCTGGCAAGTTACCGGGCATTACCGAGTCGTAAGATTCCTCTCATGGAGGGGGGTGTAATAAATGAAAAGGCATTCGATTCCATTATGGATATGATTCCAGAAAACCCCGACGCCGAGATTGTAATCGACAACGTTACTTCGGCGTTCGGCCCTCTCATGAATTATCTGCTAGAAAAGAGAATCTTTGAGTTGTTAGAAGATAAAGGATATGAATTATTGACCCACACTATTGTTACTGGAGGTCAAGCGTTTCTGAATACGATTGACGGTTTAGGCGTCCTCATTACGCGATTTCCTGGGAGCGCAAGGTTCGTCGTCTGGTTGAACGAATACTTTGGACGGATTGAACAAGATGGAAAAGCATTCAAGGAAATGAAGATTTATCGAGAGCACGAAGAAAGAATAAAGAAGGTGATTGCGATCCCGAAACGGAGCGAACTATTTGAACAGGATATGCAAGAAATGTTAAAAGCGCATGTAACATTCGATGAAACGATGAGGTTAGCAGATTTTCAATTAATGACTAAACACCGTCTTCAAAGGATTAAAAAGGAATTGTTTGCGCAGATGGAAGGACTGTGATCTACGCCTTTACATTCCTACAATCGCTTGCTGTTCACGATTCTTGAATAGGTACTAGAGGTATTCATCATGGGTAAAATAATTGTCTTTTACAACCATAAGGGCGGTGTAGGTAAAACGACTCTCGTCCATAATCTTTCATTTGCTCTCGCAGATATGGGGAAAAGGGTATTAGTTGTTGACGCAGACCCACAGATGAATCTAACTGCAGCTATGTATGGGCTATCAACTGCAATGGAATATTCTTTAGATGAAGACTCAAAATGGATGGATCATGTTGATAAGTATATCTCCATTGGAGAGCACATTAATACATACTTGAAATCAAACAAGTGTGAAAAATGCTTTTTTAAAAAAGAAATCCCAGACAATGAAGGGGTTATTGATTGTATTTCAGGATCAATAAATCTTACAGAAATGGAATCCGACTTATATAGCATTATAAAAAACAAAAACACATATACGGAAGAAATTCCGCATATGTTTGAACTCTCAATAAGAGAGCCAGCCAACGAATATGATTTCGTTCTTATTGATACATCCCCTAGCTCTAGCAGCATTGTTAACGGAATGTACATCATGTCATGCGATTATTTCATAACGCCAGTATCTCCGACATTCTTTTCCTTACAGGCCATTGATAATCTGAGCTCAGTTTTACAAAATTGGATCAATATATTAGGTGAATATCAATCAACTCGCGGAAAGAGAGGACTAAGCTTTAATCCACAGTTTTTAGGAATTGCTGTACAACTAGCAAAGAGGTTTAATAGTGGAGCAGTAAACGCAACCGGTTATTCAAAATCTGCGGAAAGCTGGATTAACGATGTTAACGAAAGCGTGAAAAGATTTCTTCAATTCGCTAATAAGCGTAATATGGCTATCAGCAAAGAAGAGTTCTCTAATATTTTTCCAGGAAGCGTTCCTTTTGTAATCGAGAAATGTTGTGATTTCACACCAAAATTGAGAGACATCGCAGAGAAAGAAGGAGTCCCGATAATACTTTTAACACAGGAAATATGTAAAGCATATAAGAATGTCGATATTGAGAAGAAAAGCAGTCAATATTGTCGCGCATTCAAAAGCATAAGCAAGTCTTATAGGGAGATGGCAAAGAATTTAACCAATTTGACATAACAGATATAAGGATTGTGATCCAAAATGATAGACCAAGAAGAAATCATCCGAATCGTTGCAAAAGAATATGATCTTTTGCTCGATAAAAAAGACCCTGTATTATCCTTTCTAGCCGTCCACGATACGTTACTGAAAGAACGCATGTCAGAATTTGTATCTGACCTGCAAGACAGCATGCGTAGGATAACGGATGAGTATCAAGAACGGGCGAAGGAGCTAGCAGAGAAAATCGTTGGCGATGCAGTACGGAAAATCGCCGCTGAGAGGCAGGAGATTCAAAATGGAATGTTACTCTTGCAGAAACAGGAACAAACCGAAAACCGAGAATTGATGAAAAAGATGAAACTGGTTGCTGGTATCGTATTTGCAGCATCCTTCATTTCATCTGTGGCGCTGATGACAGCCTTTTTTATCATGACATAATCTAGAACTCCTAATTCTGATTAATCATCGTCGTTCAGAATTTACGAAGTCCCCACCAGACCGAGGCGGGAATCGAACAGAACCATTAGAGGTAGTATGATGAGTTCGTCTCGTGTGAAGCCAATCCGAACCGAACAGGACTACGCCAACGCTCTTGCTCGCATTGATGAGTTCATGGATAAGAAGCGTTCGCCGGATGAGGATGACGAGTTTAAAGATCTCACAACCCTCGTTGAAGCCTATGAGAACTGGCATTTCTCTGTGGATGACCCTGATCCTATCGAGACAACCGAATTCCGCATAGGGAAACAATAGGAGAAGCCATGCTTCGGAGATCACAGAAATTAAACAACTGAAAAGACATGGAACCGCAACGTAAGCCTACCCTATACGAGTACCTGGAAGGTCTACCCGAAGGCATGACCGGGGAGATTCTGCATGGGCAGCTTCACACCCAACCACGGCCTTCTAATCGCCATGCTCATGCTGCCATAAAACTTGGCGGTCCTATCTCTCGTGGCTATGACAATGGTATCGAAGGTCCTGGCGGCTGGTGGGTCCTTCTCGAACCAGAGGTCCATTTCGTGCGCGACAGCGAGGTGGCGGTGCCTGACCTGGCAGGTTGGAGGCGGGAACGGATACCGTATCTGCCAGAAGGCCACCGTATCGAGATAGTTCCCGACTGGGTGTGTGAGATTCTCTCTCCGTCCACCGCAAGCAAAGACCGAGAAATCAAGATGCCGCTGTATGCCCACTATGGCGTGCCATACGCATGGCTGGTCGATCCGGCTGAGCAAACCCTAGAGGTCTACGGACTCGATGGTAGTACCTGGGTGAAGGGCGGTTTTTTCTCCGGCACCGATCAGGTGGTTGCTCCGCCCTTCGAGGCCATTAGCATTGATTTAGGTTCCTTTTGGCCGCCTCATGGGCTAGCTGTCGTATAAAAAGGGGAGATCATGAATAGAACACTGAGTTGGAGAAAATTAGGACTCCGGGTAACTCTGATGGCAATTCCTGTCTTTGCCGTCCCTTTCGGAACGGTCCATGCTCACTGGGGCGGACTGGATAGCTCCGGGTGCCATCATGACCGGAAAGCTGGCGAGCATCAGCATCACTGTCATCGGGAAAACCCCACGGACTCCGTAAGGTATAACCGCAAAGACTATCTTCCCCGTTGGGCTGATGCCGATAGGGATTGTCAGAATACACGCCAGGAAGTGCTGATCGCCGAAAGTCACGTACCCGTTACGCTAGGGCCTAGAGGGTGCCGTGTGATTTCCGGTCAGTGGCATGACCCGTATACCGGGCGTACCTTCACGAATCCACGCAGGCTCGATATTGACCACGTAGTACCGCTCAAGGAAGCGCACGAGAGCGGGGCGGCTTCCTGGGAGCGGTCGCGCAAGCGTGCCTTTGCGAACGATCTTGCCAATGCCAACTCGCTGATCGCCGTGTACCGGGGCGCGAATCGCTCAAAAGGCGCACGTGATCCGGCTTCGTGGTTGCCGAGGAATGAGGCTTACCACTGTGCCTACGTCCGCGCCTGGAAGCAGGTCAAGAACCGTTGGGGTCTGAGTATGGATAGCGAGGAAGCCGAGGCGATTCAAGAGGTGCTCAGTAATTGCCAAACTGCATCGCTTATCCACTGAACTTCCGTTCCTAGGCCCTTGTAACGCGCTCTAGGGCTCTAGAGGCCACTGATTCTTGCCGAATCAGAGCATTCCCTTGGTGAGACAGAGCGGCATTCCCTCGGAGCCGACACAGGTATCATGTACTGAGAGACCGAACCGAAGTCACCCCGAAGGGGCCGTAAGGAGCGAAGCGACTGGAGGACGGCGAAGCTGTTGACGAGGGAAGGGAACGAAGTACCTTGTTTGTCGGATACGAGGGAGGTTTGAAGAAACAACGATGACAAGGGCGACGTTTGCAATAACCCCATCCTTGAGCTGCAACCGCGTTGGTCCGGTCCTGCGCTGAGAGGCTTCTAAGGCCATAGTTTCAGGGCTGCCACAATGAGACTGCCGACGGTCAAGGTGGTGGCAAACGACCACACCATGAAGCGATCGATCCGCCGCGTCAACTCATCGAAGCGCCGATCCATACTCTGCTGCATGGCCTCGAATCGCTTGTCCATGCTCTCGAATCGCTTGTCCATGCTCTGCTGCATGGCCTCAAAGCGCCGATCAACGGCCTCGAAGCGCTTATCGACAGCCTCAAAGCGCTTGTCCATTTGCTCCAGGATGTTCTTGATTAGCTCGCGCTGATGCTTGAGCTCTTCCTCGATGCGCACCATGCGCTCGCGCAGCTCGATCTCGTAGACCACTGGCGGCTTTCCCAAGGACTGCTCGGCGAGCCATTCACCGAGCTGACTTTTAATGCGGTCCTCGATATACGCAATGTCTTCCGTGGCGAGGTTTGTGGTGGTCATTGGCGTTTCCTTGTGGGAAGGCTTCGGGGTTTGGGCAGTTCAAAAATCGAAGACGAGCGCATCACATCGCAAGCTGCTTGGCGATCTCAAGCGAGCGGCTATTCCTCCGCCGACGCAGAGTGACCGCGTCCTGGACGATCCGCCGCCGTCTTGATCGGCTCCGCATCCGGGCTTGGGGAGCGGTGCAGGGCGCGCAAGCGCGCGCGCTCGAGGATATCCGTGATCACCTTCCCTCTGTCTTCTTCCTCTTCCTCGGCCTTGACAGCAACTTTGTTGCCGTAGCGTTTGGGCGAGCGGCGCGCGAGGAGCCATTTGATGTTGTCGCAGAGCAGTTTTTTGGCCTTGTGATCGAGTTGTCCATAGACCGGATGGATGTCGATTTCCAGGAGCAAGTCGGCAAGCGTGTCGTATCCGATCTGGAGGGCCTCGCAGTAACGTTCGGCGAATTCCTTCGAACGCTTAACCGTTCGCCAGAAGGTCGAGGGGTGGATATCGGCCTCCTGGCAGGCGGAGGTCACGCTCTTCCCGACCTCGATGAGGCCCAATGCGATCCCGAGCTTTCGCGATGTATCGGCGTGCAGAGAAAGTTCAGCTAGCATAGGAGCAACCCACTTGGGCGACGGAATGTCTGCTTGGATGCGCCGGGTCAGCAGCCGACCAGCCGCTGCGCTGCGTCCAGCCTGGCGGGCCTGCGCATAAAAGCCAGCGAACTCAACGTCACTTTTCACCCTTCGCCAGAAGGTTGCGGGATCGATGCCGGCTGCTTTGCAGGCTCCGGCTTTGGATTGGCCGTAAGCCATCAGCTCCAACGCATGCATTAATCTATGTTGAGTCTCGGTGCGACGAGAAGGACTGGCCGGCATGGTGGTTCAGGGACTAGATTTCAAACTTGTACTAAGGCCAGAGCTTAAGGGCCGCCACGACGAGGCCGCCGACGGTCAAGGTGGTGGCGAACGACCACACCATGAAGCGGTCGATACGCCGCGTTAACTCCTCGAAGCGCTTATCCATGCTCTCGAAGCGCTTGTCCATTTGCTCCAGGATGTTCTTGATCAGCTCGCGCTGGTGCTTGAGCTCTTCCTCGATGCGCACCATGCGCTCGCGCAGCTCGATCTCGTAGACCGCCGGCGGCTTTCCCAAGGACTGCTCGGCGAGCCACTCCCCGAGATGCTCCTTGATATACGCGAGGTCTTCCGCGGCGAGGTTCGTGGTGGTCATTGACGTTTCCTTGTGGAAAAAAGGGGGCGGGGATCAAGAAATTGGGGTTCGATCGCTGGATAAGGGATGATTTTATCATTGCGCATTTATTGCGCATCTCAGACAGATTAAATTGTCCTAATTTCTGATAAAAGTTATGTGAAACAATCGATTATGTAGAATCTAGGCTTGATTCAAGGCGCAGTTTTTTGCGCTTCTGGAAACGCTTTCTCGACCTTTCTGTCTCCCGCGCGCCGCAGAAATCAAGGCCAGCCAACTGACCAATCAAGCGCAGACGCCTCCCCCTGAATACACGCGCTTTTATAAAAAAGCACGAGTATTGGATTTCCAAGAAATCTGAATTAAATCAATGTATTGATTGTTTTCACAATTCTAGGAGCTTTGCAATACACGCGCTTTCTATATAATTAGACATAAACCGAAGCAAGGAAAAGTGAAGATGAACCAGAAGAAAACTTCCAATATCCCTTGGAATAAGGGTCGAAGCATCGGCCAAATGCGTCCCTTGAGCCGTGAGCAGGTCCAGACCATCAAGCGGCTGTTGGAAACCGAGGACAACCCACGGGACCTGGCGCTGTTCTCCACCGCCATCGATACGATGCTGCGCGGGGTGGACTTGCTTGCCCTCACCGTCGCCGACGTGACCGACCACGAAGGGCAGATACGTGATGAGTTCGTGGTCCGCCAGCAGAAGACCGGAAAGGGAACCCTGGTATCCCTCACGCCTGATACCCGGAAGGCACTCGCTCAGTGGATCGCAGCGAGCCGCAAGTCCCCCTGGACGCCGCTTTTCACCAGGCTCCGTGGCGACCCGGACCAGGCGATTTCAACCTCGCAATACCGGATGCTCGTGAAAAAATGGGTGGGCTATGCCCGCCTGGACCCTGCGGTCTACAGTTCACACAGCCTGCGCCGAACGAAAGCCGCGTACATCTACGAGAAGACGCGCAATGTGGAGGCCGTGCGCGAGCTCCTGGGACAAAGCACAATTTCAGCAACCTCGGTCTATCTCAACGTCGGCAAACACCGTGCGCTTGAGATCGCCAAGCGGCTTGCGATGTGATGCGCTCGTCTTCGATTTTTGAACCGCCCAAGCCCCGAAGCCTTCCCACAAGGAAACGCCAATGATCACCACGAACCTCGCCGCGGAAGACCTCGCGTATATCGAGGACCACATTAAAAGTCAGCTCGGCGAATGGCTCGCCGAGCAGTCCTTGGGAAAGCCGCCGGTGGTCTACGAGATCGAGCTGCGCGAGCGCATGGTGCGCATCGAAGAAGAGCTTAAGAACCAGCGCGAGCTGATCAAGACCATCCTGGAGCAGATGGACAAGCACTTCGGGATCGTCGAGAAGCGCTTCGAGAGCATGGACAAGCGATTTGAGGCCATGCAACAGAACATGGACAAGCGCTTCGAGGCCGTGCAGCAGAGCATGGACAAGCGATTCGAGAGCATGGATAAGCGATTCGAGGCCGTGCAGCAGAGCATGGACAAGCGGTTCGAGAGCATGGACAAGCGCATGGATCGGCGCTTTGAGAGCATGCAGCAGAGTATGGATCGGCGCTTCGAGGAATTGACGCGGCGGATCGACCGTTTCATGGCGTGGTCGTTCGCCACCACCTTGACCGTCGGCAGCCTCGTCGTGGCGGCCCTGAAACTCTGGCCTTAGAAGCCTCTCAGCGGCTTTAAGAGCCATTCCCTGCGATTATCTAACCCAACCTCTACCTATCCTCCAAGGCTCCTAAAACGGGCGTTTGGCGTCCGTTGGAGAAACAACAAGGAAAAACCATGAGTAACAAATTCGATCAAGGAAACACCAAAACCGGCATAGTGCCTGGGATTATCGCCTGTGTCTTTGCAGTCCTCGGAATCTTCACCATCGGGACGGTGTTTGTGCCATTGGCGGCGGTTGTTGCGTTGGTCGGAACGATCATCGCCGCCAAGAACGCGCATTGGGGCGGCATCGGAGTCAATGTGTTGGCCTGGGTTTTAACGCTTGTTGGCCTATTCACGTCTCCCGCCCTACTCACGATCCTTGGATTTGGGCTTGCGTCTACAGGCTGACGACTCTCTGAGCTGTCTGAAAAGAAAAAATCTGTTGCTTGTCGCCCTCGCCGCTGTGGGCAAGGGGAGAAAACTCATTAGCAACTCGTGTGGAACAGCTTGTCTGTTCCACACGAGTTGCTAATGAGTTTTCTCCCGGTCCGAGCGCAGCAAGGATGTCCACAGCAAGGTGAGACCAGGCGAAAAAGCCTTCCGTCTGCGCATTGTTCGTGTGGCCTCCTGCCTTTGGGCTCTCTAGCCTCCTTAGAGGCTCAGAGAGCCGTTCCTATGGAGGCCGTGCGCGAGCTCCTAGGGCAAAGCCCGATCTCAGCAACCTCGGCCTATCTCAACGTCGGCAAGCGCCGCGCGCTTGAGATCGCCAAGCAGCTTGAGATGTGATGCGCTCATCTTCGATTTTCAGCGATCCAGAAAGGGGGGGGGAGGGGAGAGGGGGAAGCCCCAAGAGATGATTTTGCGTCTCCCACCCCTAAGACCCCCATTCTTATTCGACCTATGTTTATACGGATTCTGGAAACTTAGCGATAGTTGGCCCATGAGGCGGCCCAAATAGACCCAAATCAATTCTGATAGCCTCAAATGGCGGAGCCACCATCTGGTCGGGACCGATCAACCATACCGCGCACATTAAAATCCTCAGTGCCGATGCTGTGAAACCGGCGAATGAGGTCGGTTGTGAGCTGATGGCGATCCGGGCATGCAGCCTCGCCAGTTTGGCTTTGACCTTGCGGTGGTTGGCCGATCCTCTCACCTTGTGGCTCAACGAGCGAGACACGCGCCGCAGACAACCCAGCCAGTGCCGATACGCCTAAATCCACACCGACCGCGCCAATGACCTCGAAGGTCCAGCCCTGCCAGGCGCGGCACAGCTCCAAAACCTATTTCTTCCGATCCGGGTCATCCTTAGATAC